>Ga0315296_10000727_pt1 | contig 29669 bp, 37 predicted proteins | sample YL17G14_18_MG_FD_203921 | JGI IMG/M metagenome (GOLD analysis project Ga0315296, IMG submission 203921) | Sediment microbial communities from Yellowstone Lake, YNP, Wyoming, USA - YL17G14_18 | ecosystem: Environmental > Aquatic > Freshwater > Lake > Sediment | place: USA: Wyoming | collected... | reverse complement strand
GGACGCTTCTCGTCACTGACCGACTTCGGCGGCAGAATCAGCGAAGAGGCAAGAATATGGGTTCAAGGGGAAAGCGTCGAATCGATGAAGAGCAGAAGTGAAATCATAAGGAAAATAAAACAGCACAAAATAGAGGTTGAAGGCGCCGTTCTCATAGGCAGACACTGCAAGATAAGCGACGGTGTGAGAATAGTCAATTCGTGCATCGATAACTACACCAAAATCGAGAAAGATGTCGTGATAGAAGATTCAGCAGTCATGGACAGGGTCATAATAGATGAGAAAACAGAAATAAGAGACAGCATCGTCGGAAGGCACGTGACAATCCTTTCAAGCCCGAAGAAACAGACGAAGATAGATCAAGTTTCAGTCATTGCCGACGACGTGACTATAGCTGCAGGATGCAAGTTGACAGCCACGAAAATCTACCCGCACCAGTACGTAAGGGGAGAATTCGCGAACCAAACGCTGATGCAAGGCTAGACTACAAATGAGCACAAGCCTTTCAGAGATCGAGAAGAAAACAGTTCCAATAAACCAGTACATAGAAAGCCTAGAGCAGCCCTTCCAAGAGAAATTCTTAGCTAGAAAACAAGACTATCGACTGAACGCAGAGGCTACAAGCCAGCTTACAGGATTCGCAAAGGACTATGTGCTGGTGGTCTTTTCTGCACAGTGGTGCAAAGACTGCGCCACATACATTCCAGTTCTGGCACTGATGTCAGAAGCGACAGGAATGGATGTTAGGATTTTCGGCGGTTTGAAGAAAGACCCTTTGAGCCACACTCGGAAGTGGAGAAGCCCGCCGTCGCCGCCCGAAGTAGAAACATTTCACATCGACAAAATCCCAACTATAGTAGTTATGAGCAAAGAAGGCAAGGAGATTGGCAGAATAGTCGAGAACCCGAAACTGGCACCTACGCTGGAGCAGAAGATTTGCGAAATCATTAAATCTCAACAGCAATGCTCGGCATACTAAGGTGTAACCTTTTGGGTATATTCGACAAATTCGGCGAATACTACGATTTGACTTACCGAGAAACAATGAACTACAAAAAAGACTGCGATATCCTAGAGAATGTTTTCAAGGTCTTCAAGAGAAAACCGAAGAGCATCCTAGACTTGGGCTGTGGCACAGGCTCTCACGCGTTGATTCTCGCGAAAAGAGGTTACAGTGTTGCGGGAATAGACATCTCAAAAGTTATGATTGAGAAAGCAAATGCCAAAGCAGGAAAAGAGAAAGTGAAAATCGACTTTCACGTTCAAGATATGCGGAGAATGAAGTTGGACAGAGAGTTTGATTGCGCCATAAGCATGTTCGGAGCGCTTGGCTTCGTCTACCTGTATAAGGGCTTGGTCGACACTTTGTCTGGTTTGAAACAGTATCTCAACAAAGGCGGCTTGTTCATCTTTGAGTTTTGGAATATCGGCGGAGTCAGAGCTTCACCTTATCAGAGATGGATGGAAGCGAAGAATCAGCAGGTTACACTTTATCGCCTTTCAGAGTCAAGCTTTGACCACTTAACAGACATCATGACGCTCGACATGAAATTCATCATAGTGCACAAGGACAAGCTTGTTGAGAGTTTCAAAGAAAAGTTCAAAATGAGATGCTACACGCTTGCAGAGATGTGGCAATACCTTGAAAGTAACGGGTTCAAGCTGGTTGCTGCCTACGACTGGGATGTTGAGGACAGAGAGAAACTAAAAAAGCCGGGAAGGGAAACGTTTCGAATCCTGGCAGTTGCGGAGAGAACCTGAGCCCACGACCTCCTAGTGCATGAGGTAAACGGCAACCGAGTCATCAACTAGAAAGACTACCTTAGAAAATTGATGATGTCGTGGATGCCGGCATTACGCCTTGAACCACTTGAATATGAGGTATCTTATATTTTCGTTTCCTGAGTCAGGCACGGCAATGATGAACCTTTTCTTGACAGTTGTTGCAAGCCTTCCCGCCTTTACAATCTCAGTCGCCGTCATCTCAGCGCCGGCCTTCTTCACCGAAACCATGTATGGCGCATGCTCAACGCCTGGACCGTGCTTGTAGACCGCAAAGTCACATCCGAACTTTATACCTGGCGTAACGACTAAACCATTATCGCGCAGGTCATGATACACGGCGTACTTGTCGTCAAACTCTTCATACAGCTGCTTGGCTTTCTGGCGCAGCTTTTTGAGGCTGACCTTTTTCTTCTCCGAACCTTCATAGACAGTTATTGTTCCTTTTTCCGTCAGGTACAGGCCTTCCATCAAATCCAAGACAAGCGGCACATCGAATTCTGGAATCTTCGGCTTAGGTATACCCAAAGGCTTTCCATAGAAACCCATCCTGTAAAGCTCTGAACCTTCAGCCGGGTTCCAGACGACCAAAAAGTTTTCGATGAGTTCCACTCTGAAGTTTTTAGGCATCACAGTCTTCCTTTTACATCATGAAAGACAATATTCGAGCCGCGTCAGCCGCGTCTTCAGCCTTGTCCGCTGAATCCTCCAAAAGCTGCAGAACATCTCTCAGAAGTATCAAGGCTGGGAAGTCGGATTTACTGCTGAGGAGCTTTATTTCGAGCTCACGGTAGAGACCATCAACAACCCGTTCGGCGACCTCAACATCCTTGGCCTTTTCCATTGCCTTGGCTGAGCCGTAGTTGAGAACCATCATCGTTTCCCTGAGTCTAAGCACTGCTTCCAGACAGGCTTCAGAAAGCTTCAGCAAGTCCTTCTTTATGTCCGTGGGGACGTTCCAGTTGTGCTGCATGATTTCAACCAAGCGGAAAGCGATGCCTTCAGAGAAGTCGGCGATCTCACTGGTCAAGTTCGTGAACCTCAGGAAGTCTTCTCTGCTGAGCAGAATAGCCCCTATTTCAGCTAGCTCTTGCGAAACTAGTCGCCTAGCCTTGGCAACTTCGTCTTCTCCAGCTCTGATTTCATTGAACAGCTGCTTTGCTTTTTCCTTGTCATTTCTCATGTAGCAATCTATGATCTGAGGAACTTTCCTGGTTAAGTCAAACACTTTTCTAAGGTGTTCTTGGCAAACGCTCAAGGCCCTTCGTTTCACACGTTCCTCAGTTTCTGTTGGAAGCACCAAAGTTTTTCCCCGCCCGCAAAAACGGGCTGTTTTTTCCAGCATTAGATAGGTTAGAGTATTAAAAAAGGTAACGAAAACTCCGCTCTCAAATAGGGTTGCCCAAGTCTTCAAAGTTGATTTTCCAGCCGAAAAACTTGTGCAGGAGCTCTGGCAATTCGTCAATTCGGCTTCTAACTTGCTTCCAAGTGTCACGGTCACGAATGGTAACCGTGCCGTCATTAAGCGTATCATAATCAACCGTTATGCCTAATGGTATACCGACTTCATCCGCACGAGCGTATCGCCTGCCGATGGACCCCGCCTCATCATATTCAGCCACAAAGCCTTCGTCAACCAGCATCTTATGCAATAATAACGCTTTTTCTGGCAGCCCATCCTTGCTCACGAGAGGATAAACACCAACTTGTACAGGTGCAATGTCTCTTGGAAAACTCAACAACACCCTGTCGTCCTTGACGCGATATGCATACTCAAGGGTGACGTAGAAAAGTCGGTCAGAGCCGAAAGTCGGTTCGACAACGTGCGGTAAGAAACGCCTCCCGCGTTCCACAATCTTCTCGTGCTTGATATCAACATGTTCTGGTAGTATCGTGTATTTTCCAAGCATGTAATAACCGCTCTTTTTCAGAGACGCTTCAACCTCTTTCGGATCTGTTTTGGAAAGCATCCCTGCGACCTCTGCAGCTCCTTTCTTGAAGACTGGTCCCAGCTTGCCCATGACAGGCTTTATGACAAGTTGCTGTTTTTCGACGGGTTTCTCATATTCTTTGAAGACGTACATGTCTTGCCCACTGAATTCCGTGTGCCGTTTCAAGTCGTAATCTGTTCTGCACGCGTAAGCTGTGACTTCAACCCAGCCCCAACGCTCAACAAGAACTTCTTGGTCGAAAGTTTGAAGCGAGTAATGCGCTCTTTCCCATGGCAGTTTCTCGATGAAACGCTGCTTTTCTGAGGGGACACCTAAGTCGTTCAGCAGTTTTGTTGCCAACGCCATGAAGACTGCTTGCCACTCCAGCTTTACGTAGCCCTTCTTCAGCGCCTCTTTCACAGTGACCTCAGTGAGCTCGTCCGAATTTTTCAGTCTGGTTTCAGCCAAGAGGAGCCGCAGCCTTTCGTTCTCCACGTCCTTCAGCATGTAGCAGTCTGGTTCTTCTGGGTCGAAGAAGAATTCCAAGTCTACGATGGTGAACTCTCTGAGTCGCAGCAAGCCTTGCCTCGGCGAAATTTCATTCCTCAAAGCGCGACCTATCTGCATAGCGCCGAACGGAAGTTTCTCCCTTGCCATTTCATAAAGCCGCTTGAACTCCACGAAAATGCCCTGCGCGGCCTCAGGCCTCCCGTAGCCGACAGCGTCAGAGTAGGGTCCTATCGTCGTCTTAAACATGGTAAGGAACTGCTTGGGCTCGTCAAATGTGCCGCCGCATTCTGGGCAGCAAATCTCATTCTTCTCGATCATCACCTTCAGTTCCGTCAGCGTCAGTTTTTCAGCTTCTGCCTCACTGATTCTCGCACATTCTTGAACCAAGTGGTCTGCACGGAATCTTTTCTTGCATTTCAAGCATCCGACGATGGGTTCCTTGAAGTGCTCAATGTGGCCTGAAGCCTCGAAAACCCTCTCAGGAGTTATTACAGGAGACTCAATCTCCAAGATTCCAAGCTTGTACACGAAAAGCTCTCTGAGTTTTCTCTCAATGTTCTGTTTCAGTCTGGCGCCTAGAGAACCGTAAGTTGCGAAGCCGCTCGCACCGCCGTATATTTCGTAGGATTGCCAGAAGAAGCCGCGTCGGCGTGCCAGCTCATTAACTGCCGTGAATTTGTCAGGACATCTTGGCTCCTCAGCCATCTAGCTCCCTTCTTGATGATGGATTCTAAAAGACTTAAGGCTTACTTAATAATAAATTTTCAAACTGACTGTAATGGCGGGTCTAAACATGAGAACTCTGACGCATCAGGAACTCCTAGACTTGGTCGACGGCGCCGCAATCTTTTCCGCGGGAGGTGGAGGCGATCCTGAGGTAGGCCATGAAATAGTGGATAGGTTGACTTCGTCAGGCTATACGGCTAGAATGGTCGCCCCGTCTGAAGTGCCTGACATTGCAAAGGTTGTAAATTTCGCATGCGTCGGTGCAACAACAAGCCTTGAATACGATTCAGACGCGGCTGTAAAAGCCCTGAAAATCCTAGAGGAGCACGTGGGTTTTTCTGCGTTTGCCACAATTTCCGTTGAGTTGGGGGGATTCAACACTCTGGTCGCGGTTGACGTTGCTGCCAGGCACGGCATCCCTGTTGTTGACGCTGATGGAGCTGGCAGGTCGGTTCCCGAAGTCCACTTGAAAGTCTACACTATCGACGGCATTCCATTGACACCTATGGTCGTAACGGATGTACACGCCAAGAACGTGGTCGTTGTCAGGGAAACAGCAGACGCGAAAGCAGCTGAAAGGATTGCCCGTGTTCTTGCCGCAGAATGGAATCACAGTGCCTACACAGCAAGAAGAATCTTGACAGGTGCTCAAGTGAAGACTTCACCTATACAGCTAAGCTTGTCAAGGTCCATCCGTGTTGGAGAAGCCTTGAGGAAGGCAGACAGGCCTCTTGAGGCAGTTTTGAAGGAGACAGGAGGCTTCAAGCTCTTCGAAGGAATTGCAGACGATGTCAGTCAACGAACCGAAGAAGGTTTCACGTTCATCAATGCAAGGCTTCGCGGAACAGGTGAATACTCGAAGAGTACGGTTAGATTTGCAGCCAAGAACGAAGTACTTGTCGCTTACAGAGACGAGAAGCTAGCCGCAATCGCTCCAGACATAATCACTCCTGTAGATCCAGAAAAAGGAAAATGCATAACAGCGGAGAAGATCAAACAAGGCGACAAGTTAGCTATCATAGTCTTGCCAGCCCCACAGAAATGGAGAACCAGCAAGGGGCTGGAAATGTGGAGAGACGTTCTGCAAAGAGCAGGCATAGCTGAGGAATACGTTCCAGCTGAGAAGCTAGCCGCACGACGCAAAGGATGTCCCTCATCAATGCTCATGTGAGAGCGTAGCATTTTATAGGGCTAGTGCAGATAAGAAAAGCCAGTAAGGTGTCATAACTTGTCCAAGATAAGAGTCGCTCTTGTTGGCGTTGGTAACTGTGCATCCGCCCTCGTTCAAGGACTGCAATATTACGGCAGCTGCCAGAAAGAGGAAGAATGTCTTGGACTGCGCAATCTCCTCTTAGGAGGCTTTCATCCGAAAGACATTGAAATCGTGGCAGCCTTTGACATTGACAGCCGAAAAGTAGGCAAGGACCTGTCTGAAGCCGTTTTCGCTGAACCTAACAATGCTCCCAAACTCGTCGATGTTACGCCGCCGAACGTGTTTGTGCACAAGGGACCGATACTAGACGGCCTTGGGGAATACACAAGAAAAGCAGTGAAAACAAGCAGCATGCCAGAAGCAAACGTAGCTAGCGTGCTGAAAGAAAGCGACGCAGAGATTGTGGTTGATTTGCTTCCGAGCGGCGCAGTGAAAGCCTCTCAATGGTACGCTGAGCAGGCGTTGATCGCTGGCTGCGCTTTCGTGAACACTACGCCAAACTTCATTGCAAGCGACACTGCATGGGCTCATCGTTTCGAAATGGCTGGCCTGCCCATTGCTGGCGACGACCTTATCGATCAGGTTGGTTCAACCACACTTCACAAAACCTTGCTGAAGCTGCTCTCTATGAATGGAGTTCGGATTACACAGACTTACCAGCTTGACGTTGGAGGAGGCACAGAATCCTTAGACACGCTGGAACGCACGAAAGACGTTAAAAGAACGGTTAAGACGCAGTCTGTTGAGGCTGCGCTGCCCTACAAGGCCGAAGTAGTGGCAGGCTCGACAGATTACGTGGACTTTTTGCAGAACAAGCGCGACAGCTACTTCTGGATTAAGGGCATGCACTTCTGTAATGTGCCGGTGCAGATAGACTTGAAGCTCTCGACGGTTGACGCGCCGAATGCTGGTTCTGTTCTGTTTGACGTGATAAGAGCAGTGAAAATTGCTTTGGGCAAGGAATTGGATGGAGCGATACTGCCTATCTGTGCTTATGCGTTTAAGCATCCGCCTCAACAGGTGTCGCTTGAAACGGCTGAAAAAATGTTCGCCGACTTCATAAGCTAAAAGCTATTTCGCAATCTTCTGCAGTTCACTTGTCACCTTGTCTTTCAATCCGCTTTGCTTAATCTTTTCCTTCAACAAGCTTATGGTCCTCACAGGCGTCGGGTCCACGCCCCGCAGTACCGCCAAGTACACGCTTGTGAAGTCTCCTATGCAGATGACCGACAGCATCTTAGCCAACTTGGTTTTGCCCTTACTCCACACCTCGAAAGCCTTCAACGGTTCTCTACATATCAGTTTCTGCGTAACCTCAATTCTGCGCCGCATCTCGTTTGACTCATCATTGTCACGTATGAAGATTAACGAGAAGTCTTTCGCCAAAGTGCCAGCCTCTTCCCACCCTACAATCTCGTTATGGTTGAGCTCTGGAAAAGCTTCCCATTTTGCTGGAACCTTGCTGTTTTCGTTGAACTGCGTCTTGAAACGTTGCGCAACAGCGCGATAAATCCCGAAACCATAAACAACTGGGATCGTTCCGCATATGTTTGAGGCAAGCGTCTTGGAAACGTTGCCGCTCTGCGGCTTCTCAGGCGAGTTTTCAAGGCTAACTAGCTTCAAGATTCTTGTAACATCAGAGACTTCGGCGCTCACGCCCGAAACTATGCCGATCTTCTCTAGTAGTGAGGGCAAGGGCATAAACAGGTACGGAAGCGTAGCGCGCGGCGCCATACCGGAAGGAACGCGCAGATGTGGCACGTTCAGTTTTCTGGCAAACTCACGCAGTTTCCCGCCTGAGCTTATGCAGACAACCATACATTTTCGCTTGATCGCGTCGAGAAAGACGCTTAAGGATTCTTCGGTTTCGCCAGAATAGCTTACCACGAAAACGAGTGTTTTCTTGTTTGCATAAGCAGGTAGAGAATATTCTCTGCAGACTTCTATGGGCACGGCTGCTCTGTCTCTTGCCCAGTCTTTCAGGAGTTCACCGCCGATGGCTGAGCCGCCCATTCCAGCGACGATGATTGTCTGTGGTTTCGGGTAGCTGACCGACAAGGTCTTGGCGATTCTTGCAGCTTCGCCGTAGTGTTTGGGGGCGTCGACGCAGAAAGAAAGCATGTTGTTTCTGTCGATTCTTTTGATTTCGTCAGGATTGTCCAAAAATGCTGCTTTCGGCAATTTGATTACACTCTGTCTTGTTCTATTGTAGATTTCGTATTATGCTTTTAGCTTTTAAGCAAAAAAACCCTAAATATAAACTTCAGCAACCTTGGGCGGAAAACAGATTTGCATGGCAAGAAACTTTCCATAGCTATACCTGCTTCAGTTATTTCAGACATTCCACACTTGCGCGAGAAAACGTCGAGGATGGGTTTGATTGGAAGAGCAGCTGCAATTTTCAGAGTCGACGAAATCATAATCTACCCAGACAATCCGAAAATCAGCCAAAGAGCAGACATGGACCTTATCGCCACATTACTAACCTACATGGAAACACCACAATATCTACGCAAACGACTTTTCACGCTCAGGCCAGAACTGCAGTACGCGGGAATACTTCCACCATTGAGAACGGCACATCACCCCCTGAATAGAAAAATGGAAAATCTGAAAGAAGGTGAATACCGCGAAGGCATCACCCTATCCAAACCGAAAGAGGGCATGTTTGTGGACATTGGTGTTGAAAAGCCAGCGCTGATCGTGAATGGACAGGAGCCAGTAGGAAAGCGCATAACCCTCAGGATCACAGGAGTCGATAAGCAGATTGAGGCGGAACTGGCAGATCGCAATGAGATTCCAGAATACTGGGGTTACACGGTCGCAGTGGAAAGGCGCCTTTTCGGGAAAATGGTGGAAAGCAGGAACTTTGATTTGACGATTGCCACTTCTAGGTATGGCGCTCCGTTTACTGACGTGGCGCAACGGATCGATCAGGATTGGAAAGCTACATACACAATTCTTGTGGCTTTTGGAGCACCGGCGAAAGGGCTGAATGAGATAGCCAAACAAGAAGGACTCAAGTTGGAAGACATTGCAGATTTTGTGGTGAACACCATCCCGAAGCAGGGAACGGAAACGGTGCGAACAGAAGAAGCGTTAATCGCTTCTTTGGCAATCTTCAACACTTACTTCCGCTTTTAAGCCTTCAGTTCCTCTACCCCAAGGATGCTTTGACCTCCAAGGTGCAACCGTCTCGCATGGTCGCAGGTATGGTTCTATTCCTGATTGGGGGATAAAGAATTAAATGCTTGTTCTGCCATTGTGCGAGTATGAATTTCGATGTTGTCATGCCTTTAACGCTGTTCCTCGTTACAATTGCAGCCATGCTCCTGAACGGCAAGGCAGAGAGAAAGCTGAAGGGAGTCTTGGAGGAAAAGCAGTTTCGAACGCGGGACGCGGTGCTGCTTGTCGCCTCGGTCGGAGTGACGATTTCACTGATCGTCTTCATTCCGCAACTTGCAATCATGATCATATTCCTCTTTTCCTATTCGATGCTGCTATTCATCTTCGGGTACCTTTTCTCAGACATGAAAAAAACGCGAACTGAACTTTTCCTCGCTGCATTTATCATGGGCGGACTTGTTGCAGGTGCGGCCAGATTCTTCGTTTTCGGCCAAGTTGAGAACGCGCTGTATGGCGTTTTGGCTTTTCTCGCTCTCTCCATATTCACATTCGCTGCGCTTGTCTACGAGACTCGCAGAACCAGCTTTGCAGAGCGATGGTATGTGGCAGTTTTACCGCCTGCCCTGTTCATTTGCTTATATCTGTTTTTCAGCCGAACCCCGATATGGTTTCCATACCTGCTGGATTCATATGGCGTCATCTTCGCCGTTCTCATCATCCTCTACCTAGGCAGCCTATTCACGTGGAAAACCACCCTCATTTTCGCTGGTCTTCTGACGGCTGTGGACATAGTTCTGGTCTTGTTTACTGGTTCAATGGTGTCTGCAGCGAGAACCGTTTCAGAGCTGAGACTTCCAGTTCTGGTTTCGTTGCCAACAATTCCAACAATACTGCTTGAAGGAAACAGGCTTTACATGTCCCTTGGCTTGGGAGACTTCTTCTTCGCTGGACTGCTCACAATACAGACATACAAAAAATATGGCAAGAGAACTGCTGTGTTGTCTGCACTCGCCATGACCATTTCGTTCTTTGTTTTTGAGGCCTTACTGCTTAATTATGGGCCTGCTGCCTTTCCAGGCACGCTGATGATTATCTGCGGATGGCTGCTACTGGTACTTCCCAAAAGCCTAAAAAAGATGCTGACGGGTTAGGAATGGTTTTCCGCCAACCTCGCTCACGAAGGCATTTTCAAATCCGATTTCATGAAGGCGGCTCAAAATGACCTGAGAGTTTTTTGAAAGTGTGTTGATGAAGACTGAGGGTCCAGTGTCCATTGAATACCAAGCAGATATCCCCTCCTCTCTCAGTCGAATCACTTCTTTTATTATGCGAACCGTGTCTGGTTCCCATAGAACCATGTGCGACTTGCCAGTCATCGTTATCGCATGCAGATTCAACGTGTCTTCTTCAGCCAGCCGTCCTATCGTGGCAATGTCTCCCTTCCTTATTGCAAGCTTCATCTCCTCAAGCAAGCCATGAACATTCTTTAATCTTGCCTTGAATAGTGGAGAGCTCAGTACTTCAGCATGAGCTTCATCAGTCTTCACATCAGAACAAATTGGCACAATCACCATCGAGAAAACCATGTCCTTCGGCGCACGTAGCTGCTCAGCGTAGGACTCGCTGTTTTTGTCAGCGTACCAGGCGGCGAAACCTCCTGCAAGGCTTCTTGTGGCAGAGCCTGCACCTAGGCGGACGATTTCAGAAAGTGAAACTCCATCAAGCCTTAGGTCAAGCGCCTTTGATGCTGAAAAGCCTAAAGCGGCAAAGCCTGAAGCTGAAAAGCCTAAACCTTTACCTGCTTTGAGGCTGTTTTCAGAAACTACTTTGAACCCGCCGCTGAATTCTGCGGACTTTTTCAACTTGTTTAGAACAGTCTCTACACGTTGCCTGTCTTTTCCCTCAGATTCCTTTCCATTGATAACGATCTCGTTTTTCTTCAACTTTTCAAAGGTTTCCACAGTTGTTGTGGTTGTCAGTGCCTGGATGCACACGGATATGCTGTCATGGTAGGGTATTCTTTGCACAGGGTTCTTCAAGCCGTGATACTTTATCAACCCCTGTATCGGATGCGCCACAGCAGTAACTTTCAATCTCAATCGCCTCTGACGAGCAACTAGGAAATTGGAATAGTTAAACGAATAAAATCAGCACAATAAAAGGAGTAGCTTAGCCGAACAGTGCGCCTAATCCTTCGAGGGCTGCCTCTTCTTTCTGCTTCTCGTCTTCCTTCTTCTTCTTTTCGTCCTCTTTCGGCTTTGCTTCTGCTACCGGTGCAACTGCCGCCGGTGCTGCTACGGGTGCGGCCATCATCGTTGGGGCAGACTTGATTGCCTCGTCAATCTTGACCTCAGCCAAAGAAGCCACTAAGGCCTTGGCTCGCACTGCGTCGACATTTATGCCCGCCGCTGTCAGAACCTGTGTCAGGTTTTGCTCGTCTATTTCCTTTCCAGCCTTGTGAAGGAGCATCGCAGCGTAAATGTATTCCATACCATCTCACCTCTGCATTCGGATATTTTAACTTTTTTCAGCTTTCTCGGTTTCAGCAGCCTTTTCCTCTACAGTGGGCACTCTACTACTTAAACTTAGCATTTCCATGTGCGCCTTTCGAATTAGATCTTCGATCGTCTCTTTAGTCGGCACGGCTGCGTTCACTGAAAGCGAATAAGCTTCCCGATGAGCAATCTGCAGGAGCACCACTATGTTGTCCTCTGTTGGATATGCAACACTTAAAGATAAGGCGAAAGCGCCAGCAAAGGCTGATTCAACATCCTTTCTAGTTCCGTCCACGTCCAATCGCAGCTGTTCCTCAGTTATTATCAAGCCCTCGTCAAACACGATTTTCATCACCAGTCCGGCTTCGACGGGTTTTATCCCAAGTTTGGAGAGAATGCTCGCAAGTCTTTCTGGAATCACTTCGCCCTTCTTGACAACCAACGTGTCCTTGTTTATCCAGACACTTCCCGACTCGATTCTTGTGGGCAAGCCAACAGCATTCAACTGGCTGATTATTGGACCTGGCGGCTGCCCCGTATTTCCGGCAGGAGCCACCACGTCAAAAGCGGCTATGTCACCAGACTTTGCCGTGGTCTTGACCTTTCCCTTTTCCAGCCTCAACGCCAGATTAAACGGGTTCAAGTCCGTCAGCAGATAAACGTTCGAACCCGTCAAGTGCTCCATAAGTTTGCTGAGCTCGGGCTTCTCCTTGCAGTTTTCAACGGCCCTTCTCATCAACGTGTTCTTGAAAACGCGCATGTAAACTGTGCCTGCAAGGTTCTTCTTGAAAGCTTGAAGTTGAGCTGCTCTGACCTTTTGCAGACTGGCAATTCCGATGACTTTGTGCTTTTTTATCAGCTCTGCTATCTCTTCGACTTCGCCGATTTTCTCTTGCAGGATTTGTTGTGACGGCATTGGTCTCCTCTCTCTAAGCCTTTATCTTCACAGGCGCTCCCATAGCTGTTTTAATATACATGTTCCTGACGTTTTTGATTCCTTTCTTAAGCTTTCCTTCCAAAACCCTCAAGACCGCCTGAATGTTCTCAGTCAATTCCTCTTCCTTCATCCCCTCCACACCGACACAGCATGACAAGATCGGTTGAGAACGCATCCTCAACACGATGGTTTTGCGATGCTTCACGATCAGTGCGCCTATGTCCGCCGAAGGCGGAACAGCAACAGGCATCTTTCCCCTCGGTCCTAAAACAGGACCTAGTACCTTTCCCACCAGAGGCATCAGCGGCGCCTCAGCTATGAAGAAGCCATAATCGTTAGAGAGTTTCCGCAAATCCCGCTTCTTGCCAGCCAATCCTTCAAGTTCAGACCTTTCAATGATTCGGTCTGCATTTGCTTTTCTTGCCTTCAAAGCCAACTCCCCAGAGCCGATGACGCATATCTTGTTTGCTTTTTCAGGCGGAGAATGCGGCAGTTCAATAAGTTCCTGGAGCTTGCCCCCAGCCGACTTCATGTCGATATCTCTCAGGTTGACAACCAGCTCTACTGTTTGATTGAATTTCCTCTTCTTAGATTTTTCTTTTGCCTGCTTCACCGCATCGAAGATGGTTTTTTGGTCTAAGGGCATTTTTATAGGCCTCGCGCCAATGAGGGAATGGAACGGGATTATAAAAATATTGTCTTATGCTTCGCCTTTCGCGAATATCTCGTCATGTTTGCCTTCGTCGATTTCTTTCTGAACTTCGCGTGGGTCCTTGTTTTCTACGGTGACGCCCATGCTGATACAGCTTCCTAGCACTTCTTTAGCCGCTGATTTTAGCGTTTTCGCCAGCAGCTCTGGACGCTTGATCTTGGCCACCCTTATGACTTGCTCCATGCTGAGGTTTCCGACCTTCGCAGTGTTTGGAGTTCCTGAGCCTTTCTCAATTTTGAGTTCGCTGACGATCAGTGCCGGTGTCGTAGGCGTTCCGAGGATTACCTCGAACTGCTTAGTGTCAGGGTCAACGATGACCTTGACGGGAACCTTCATTCCAGCGTAGTCTTTCGTAAGCTCGTTTATCCTGTTGACAATCATCATCACGTTAACGCCCAGCGGTCCCAAAGCAGGCCCCAATGGCGGTCCTGCAGTGGCTTGGCCGCCGCTTATGAGCAGTTCAACAGTTTTCTTCTCTACCATTTTATGCTTCACCACTCCCGCTTCTTGCTTTTTCCACAAGCTTCACGTAGTCAGAATTGACGGTTATCGGCAGGGTGAACGTTGCCTCCAACAGCTCAAGAGTGACTTCTGCCTTGGTCTTGTCAATGCGGGTTATTTTTGCACGCATCCCTTTGAACGGACCGCCAGTCACTTCCACTATGTCGCTTTCATTCAACTCCTCAATGACTGGTTTCCTAACAATGTATCTTTCAACCTCGGAAAAGCTAACGATGCCAGGAACCCTTGACCGCACGTGCTTAATGCCTGCTATGGCTTCTTCAACGAGATGGGCCCCCTCTGCCTCCATAAACACGTACCCTCTCAGGGTTTCAGGCACGAGAACCGCTCTTATTGGTATCTTGTTCATCTCGATTTTCGCAGCCACAAGTCTCGCAACGTTCTTCTCCTGTCCAGTCGTCGTTTTCACAACAAAGATTTTTGTCGGCAACTCCTCATGTTTTTCCATACGGGCCCTTTCCTTCTAGGTTCAAGCAGTAGAGGCTTGACCTGGTTGAAGAACCGAAGACAGGAGTTTGATGATAAATCCGACTATCCCGATTAAACCTATGCCCATGAAGCATATTTTCACCGATAGCCAAAGCTCGCTTCTTCCCGGTTTTACGGCGAGTTTCAATGTTCTCGCAGCTTGAGATAGGAATGACCTTAAGCCCATGGTTCATCGCACTCTCAACATTGCATTTTGATATAAACGTTACTGTAGGCTCTATAGATAAAGCCACGCATTTCTATTAACTTTTCCCTTTCATGATGGTAGGGTAATGCTAAGCCTTCTCGAAGGGGATGCCTGCTTCTTTGAGCATTCTAAGCAGAGGCGCCTTGTTTTCTCCCTTTATTCCTTTCCAATCTAGAACCGCAAGCTCTGTCTTCTCTAAGGTTCTTCCGATGCACTGTTTGAGAAGCTCCGAATCCACTGCTGGAATAGCGTACTTGGGAATCATGTGACCGAAAGCCACGTCGCTTTCAAGGGCTACCCGTGTGAACTTGCTTTGATAGTGCGGTCCGCCTATCCCGAGCACTGCCTTGGCTGGAAAATTGCCGAATCGTGAAACAGCCTCCATCGTTGCGTGCGCTACAGCTTCCGCCGCTTTTATGTCGTTCCACTGCTTGGCGCAGCTCCCCAATTCAGAAAACATGGTAGGCACGTCTAGGGATGGACCGTGATGAGTGCATTCATAGGAAACTTCATAGTCAAGCCTCATTTCCTGCTTAAGCCGCGCCATGGCCTTCAAAGCGTCTCTCATCGCGTTTGCGGGGGAGACTGAAACTTTTCTCGGGATTCCGCCCAGCTCTGCTTCGCCTAGATTGCCTGGCGTGTGCACTGAAAGTGTTGGGGTTCCGCTTAGGCTGCTGTGTCTCGAAATGAACATGACCAGTTCAAGATTGCTGAAGAAAGTAGTTGTGTCTTGTGCATAAACTGATTCTGTGTTCAGAGTTACAAGCCTTACGTTCCTGTTGCTGATGCTGGCTTCGTAGGTGGGGTTTTCTTGAAATTTTTCCGAACACTCTCTGAAAGGGTAGTGAGTCAGAATCTGTTTCTTGATGTTTAGGCTCGCAACATCTTTGTTTGAAGCAACGAGCAGAATCATTATCTATGTCTCCTTCGGCAGTTTTCTAGTAACGGATAAATATCATTCAGTCTGTAATGAAACTGTCGCTGACCCTAAGGCGGAAAAGCCGTTTCGACGTGATTTCGCATGGAAGACGAATTCAGTCTGGAAGCAAAGATTTATGACAGGATTTGGGGACGAAGCGATTACGATGCTGACGTTAAGTTTCTGGACGACCTGTTTCGAGAACATCATTGCAGAAGCGTCATTGACATTGGGTGTGGAACAGGAAGCCACGCGTTGAGGCTGAGCAAGATAGGGTACGAGGTTACAGGGCTAGACATTAGTCCCAGCATGCTGGAAAAGGCAAGAGGAAAGGATAGAAAGGCGAAAGTCAAGTTCGTCGAGGGAGACATGAAAAACCCTGACAAAGCCTTTCCGAGAAACAAGAAATTTGACGCGGCTATCTGCTTGGGAATCGCTTCTTCTCACCTGCTAACAAACAAGGACGTACAGACATTCCTGCGCGGGCTGCACAAGATTCTCAGAAAGGACGGCCTGCTAGTCTTCGACGCCAGAAACGCGAAGAAAATCAGCGAAGAGTACTTGAACAAGCTGCTCGTGGAACACATGATAACTGAAAATAGACTGCAACTCCTCATGTTAGCCTGCAACACCCGTAGTCCTCAAAACCGAAACATCATAGTCTGGAGACCGATCTATCTCATGAATGAAAACGGAAAACTGGATTTTCAAATACGAGAGCACAAGCTGCGGTGGTTCTTGTTCTCAACATTGAAGAAGCTGTTGGTTCAAAGCCATTTCAAGCTGCTAAGATGTTACTCCGGGCCGTCTAAGGAAAGATTCGACGAGAACGAAAATGCAACCATGTGGCTTGTATCAGTCGCCAAGTAGAACGTGAAAGATGCTTGTTGCAGAGTGCCATGTGGGCTCAGAAGAGTTTTATATTCTGACCTCCTAGGGTTTGGTCTGAAAAGGTGAAAAACATGCATTTGATCAACTTCAAAGACCTGTCTGGCCAACAGCTTACCGAGATGATTGATAAAGGTATAGAGATCAAGCACAATCCTCAGAGATATCAGAAGACCCTAGAAGGGAAGTCCGCAGCTCTAATTTTCCAGAAGACATCCACCCGAACCAGAGTCTCGTTTGAGGTGGCCATGACTCAGCTCGGCGGTCATGCACTTTTTATCGATTGGAGAACAACGAACTTTGCTCTCGCAGACATCGGCGACGAGACCCAGTATCTTTCTCGCAACGTTGATTGTATAATGGCGAGGTTGATGAGAAACGCTGACTTGCAGACCATGGCCAAGGCTTCCCGCGTCCCCGTGATCAACGGATGCGACGAGAAATACCATCCAAGCCAAGTCATAGCAGACTTGATAACCGTGAAGGAAAAGGCAGGAAAACTGAAAGGAGCAAAACTCGTCTACATAGGAATCCACAACAACGTCTGCAATTCGCTCGTTGAGGGCTGCACAAAGACAGGCGTCAACGTAACGGCCGTCACGCCAATATTCAACGAGCCCACTCGAGACAATGAGCTTTTGGAAGATGCCAAGAAAACTGGACTGTGGGAAACCACGCTGGACGTGAAAGAGGCCGTCAAAGACGCGGATTTTGTGTACACTGACACTTGGGTTGACATGGAATTCTTCACTGACCCGAAATACGCCGCGGAGAAAGAGAAACGCGTTAAGATCATGATGCCCTATCAGATAAACAATGAACTCCTGAAGAAGAGCAAGGCCTACGTGATGCACGACATGCCCATTCACCGAGGATATGAAATAACTGCAGACGCCATCGAAAGCCCGAAATCAATAATTTACGAGCAAAGCGAGAACAGACTTTACTCAGCAAAAGCAATACTATTAAAACTGCTGGGAAAATACTAAAGGCAGCCGAAAATGACGGACAAAAACGAATGGAACTTTGTTGCCCCTTGCGGTCTTTATTGTGAAGAATGCACAGCTTTTCTTAATAGCGAATGCGGAGGCTGCAGATCCAACAAAGGTCTGAGCGAAAAGTACAATAAATATTGTAAAATCTATCAATGTTCAAGCGATAAAAACTTGAAAATCTGCGTGGAGTGCAAAGATTTTCCGTGTAAATTTTTTGACTTCTTCAAAGCTGAAACATTAGAGAGCAGCTCATGGTTTATAGATGTCTGGCATAACATGAAGCAAGTTAGAGAAATTGGCTTGACAGAATTCCTAACCAAGAAGCGGGATTGGCTCAGGAAAAGGAAAGAATGCGCCAAAAAACGAAACATCAAATACTGTGACGAGTGCAAGCAGTGGCCATGTGAACTTATAAAAAGACCCATTCTCGTTCCAGCTGACTTAGAGGGATTTAAAGAGTTTATGAAGAAATGCAAATAGGGCTGTTACTTCAGAATCATTTGCACAAATTTTTCTGGGTTAAATTCTTCTAAATCTTCATACCGTTGCCCTGTTCCAATAAACAAAATGGGCTTTTGCGTATCGTACGTTACACTAAGGGCTGAACCGCCTTTTACGTCCGCATCGACTTTAGTCAATATTGTTGCATCCACGCCAACGCTTTTGTGGAACTCCTCCGCTTGCATTACGGCATCATTTCCAGTGAGCGAATCCACGGTTAGAACAGTCAAGTCAGGATTTACAATGCGTTTGATCTTTGCCAGTTCATTCATCAAGTTTCTGTTTGTCTGCATTCTCCCCGCGGTATCGATCAAAACAACGTTTATTCCGTGGGCTTTTGCATGGCTGATTGTATCGTAGGCTACAGCCGCTGGGTCTGCACCATATTTATGCTTGATCATGCGAAGTCCTAAACGTTTAGCATGCTCCTCCAACTGTTCAATAGAACCAGCTCGGTAAGTGTCGCTGCAGGCAAGAACAACGGAATAACCCTTCTCATTTAAGAAGCGGGCAACTTTGGCTATGGTCGTGGTTTTTCCAGTGCCGTTTATTCCGACAAAGGCGATGACGAATGGTTCGCCCTTTCTACGTTTTTCGTCAACGGCCTTCAGCAAGTCTATCTTATTGTTCGTAAGCATTATCTCCAAAAGCACTTCTCGCAAGTTTTTCTCCACAATTCCTTTGCGGTCTTCAAGCCGTTTGACTTGGACTCCGTCCAAACGTTTTTCCATTTCATCGCATATTCGCTCTGCCACAGGGAGAGCAACATCGTTTTCTGCGAGACTCATCTTGAACTCAGAAAGGATCGGGCGCAGGTTTTCAGATTTAAGTTCAGTTGTTGTAACTTTGTTTACAAGCCCTTTCAGCCCGGACTTGAGCTTCTCAAACATTTTTTGAAGCTTTCTCCTCCCTCAACTTGGCAAGCAAATCCTCAAATTTTTCCCTATCTTCACTCGTTTTGTCCGCAACTTGGGCGAACTGGTGCTGAAGTGACATTCTGGTCTTCTCAAGGTCTTCTAAACGTTTCTTGACGATTTCTTTTGCCTCGGGGAATGTTTTTTCAACCGAAACCCCTGCTCCCATCCCAACAATAACCTTGTCAGGGTTTGCAAGTTTCGCACGGACGTATGAGCTTCCGCCTATAGGTACAAGAAGCTCCGAGTTTTCCTTCTCCTTCTCTAAACCGTCCAAAGTCATCGCTGCATAGGTCAGATCTGTTATAACGGTGTTCACCATGTTGACTCTTGACTGTATGGCTTCCGCGGTCTGCTCGAGAAGGCGCAACTCAACACTTAACCTGCGCAGTTCCTCTTCCTGCTTATTCTCCAATTCCTTCTTCTCCGACGACGAATTTTTTCAACAACGGATTTTCTATCTCTTCAGCCGGAACTTCCTCGACACTGGTGATTTTTATGTGAAAACGTTTGACACGGTGCTTGCTTCCAATCTCCGCGTAGACCTTCTCTACTGCGTGCTCAGCCTTGAGAGCCACAATTTCCTTCTTGAAAGAGGTTTTCAGGTTTGGCTTCCTAATCTCACCTATGACTCTGAAAACTTTCAATTTCCTCATTCTCCTTCACAACATCGAAGGCGTTCTCAATTATAAACGTCTCGGGTCCGGTTGTCAAGGACCCGGCGATGGCTGCGTGTCGGTTGGCGATCACGCCTGTGCCAACGTAAGGTATTCCGCAGTTTACCGTGCCTACGTCAACCGGAACCTTCAACACATCTTCCAACAGCTTTCGCTCCGAATCCTTCAGCAACGGATGCGCCAGAACTCCTTTGTTGGTGGCAACTGCAAGCGACCCAACATACGGTAGGCCGGCAATCTCGCTTGCAACGGCTTCGACGCCTAGGGTTTCGGCAATCTCTTTGATTTCTGACGGTTTGAATCGTGGGTCAACGACCGCGCCTCTGTCGTTTGTCAGAATTAGGTTTCCATACGCGGTTTTTCTGGTTTCCATCACCGTGATGTTTCCGTCAAAACAACTTTTTATGGCTTCAACCTCTTGTTCTCGAACGATGTGTGGAAGTAGAATGCCGTTTGAGTTTGCACATGCGAGTGCACCGGCGAGAATGGTGCCACCGACTGATGTGGATACTAGCTTGACTTTCAGCCACTGCGCCATTCTTTCAGCCTTTTTAGGCGCAACTGGCTTTGGGACTATAAGTATTTGATCAGTGGCCAATGAGTAAACACCTATGCTCGGGCTGCCACCAATGTTCGCAAGGTAAATGGCCAAGGATTAATCTCCTTCAGCCAAATTGAATTTGGATGGAGATATCCCCCGCAAACTCTCCTTTTTTATGTTTTCATTGAGCGTAGGGAGCTACCTCCATTAAAGTTTTCGATTTGTGATTGATACTATGTGAAAGAATATTAGCCTGTAAATGTTGGACTTCATTTATCATGCTTGGGTTTTCACCTTTCGAGAGGTTGTGTCTAAACTTCTTGCTTTCTGCAATAGTATTAGTCTGAGGTTTATAGTTTTTGTTTTCCCCTTTAAAGTCTATCATAAGGTCAATCTGAAGGTTGGCGTTTTTGTTCAAAACAGGAGCATAATTCATAAATTTTGCAGATTTTAAACGAAAGATTATGGTCAGTCATACTCTAGTTAAAGATGTGTTGATGGAACTTGGGGATGAAACAGAATATTATACTGTAAATTCCGGCAATTCTGAACCTTTGGATATCAGACTTGGAAAGAGATATATAACGTATTGGCCTCTCCGTGAGTTCAAACCCCATCCCCCGCACTACTTAAAATTGCCGAATTATGTCTATTTTTTAGCGGTTTTTGCTAAATAATCCCAAATTATTCCCTTTTAAACCTTCTTCCGAAATCAAAAGCCAACTAAAAAACGAATTCTCGGTTGGAAACTACAGAAACAAATCAGCAAACTTGCACTTTGAAAACCACAAATATTAACTGCTTATAACTGCCTACTCTAAACTTAGGTGGAAAAGGAAATGAGTGAAAAAGAAAAGCGGAAAATAACAGTTATAAAAGGCGGAAATTTAATTGACGGCAAAGGTGCAAAGCCTAAGAAAAACGCCATTATTGTCATAGAAGAAACAAGGATTATAGGTGTTGGCGAAGAAGGCGAAGTGGAGATACCCAAGAAAGCTAAGAGAACTGAAATTGACGCATCTGGAAAAACTATCATGCCAGGACTGATTGACTCGCATTTGCATCTAATAGGAATGAAGACTGACCGTCTTTTGGAAGAAGAACTGGTTAGGCATCCACAATTAGGCTTGATAAAGAGTGTTTATGATACTGTTGACCTTCTTGAGGCGGGCTTCACAACAGTGAAAGACTGCGGCGGCTTCGGTGTACACTTGAAAAGAGCTATTGGAGAAGGAACAACACGTGGTCCTAGAATACTTTCGGCAGGTTATGTGTTAAGCCAAACAGCTGGACACGGAGACGAGCATTTTCTCCCAGTAGAATGGGTGGACGGACGTGTTTCAAAGAGGGGTCCATCCTTGTTGGGCATGGCATTGTTGTGCGATGGAGTACCGGAATGCATCAAGGCAGCCCGTTACGCACTAAGGGAAGGTGCTGACTTCATAAAAGTCATAGCAAGTGGAGGAGTAATGTCCATGATTGACAGGCCAGAACACACTCAATTTACGCTTGAAGAATTAAAGGCAATTGCTGAAGAGGGGAGACATGCTGGGAAGTTCGTTACAGCTCATTGCACCGGGACAGAGGCGATGAAGAATTGCATAACGGCCGGAGTGAAAACAATCGATCACGCCTCCTACCCAGACGACGAAGTAATAAAGATGGCTAAAGAAAGAAAAGACGTTGTATTTGTCTCAACCCTTTCCATCCTGTGGCGAATAGTAACCGAAGGCGAAAAAGCTGGATATCCACCATGGGCAGTGTCTAAGGGAAAGGAAGTTTCAGAAGTTACAATAAAGAATATAGCGAAACTTTACAAGGCTGGCTTGACAATTGCAAGTGCCACCGACTTCACGGGTTCTCCATTGTTAAAGATGGGCACAAACGCCATGGAATTGGAATTGCTTGTTAAACAGTGCGGCTTTACACCCATGGATGCCATTATCGCAGCTACACGAAATGGTGCAAAAGCGTGTGGACTGGAAAATGAAATAGGCACAATAGAAAAGGGAAAACTCGCTGACATACTCACAGTTGACGGCGACCCGCTTAAAGGCATCAAAGTTTTGCAGGATAAACACAAGATAAAAATGGTTATGAAAGAAGGAAAGATCGAAGTAAACAGAGGCCTAAAACTATCTGCATAAGAAGTGACCTTGAATTTCTGGTCCATGCGAAAACCGAGTTTTAAACCTAACCCCGCACTTTTTAATAAAATCGATCGATCGGTGACCACCATGACTTTTGTGTTTGAACCGGCAACCTTGTCGAGATGTTCAGGGTGAGCAACGACTACATCTTCTCTTTTGAAACCATTGTCTAACAAAGCGGCCTCGATCTTTCTGGTTCCACATGGAGCATATTTGACGGAACCATCCTGGTTCGTCTCAACTGATGGACAAAACAAAGAGAAGTAGAGCTTATCCGGAATTAATCCTCGTGGAACGCAGGCGCTAAAACCCAGAAAGATGCCTCCATCATACTCGCTCATGAGAGTTCGATCAGCAGTCAAAACAATCTTGTAACCGTCTACCTCTTTATTCACCAAAGCTTTCCCCTCGATGCGTGCGAAGTAGATATTCTATTCTGCAAAACATTTAAATTTCGATATATATTTTATCTTTTGGCTGTGAACATATGGCAGAGATTTTGTTGGCGAAAAAGAGAACTTGGAATGGTGACACGAATTTGATTGTAATTGGTGGCACAGAAATAGGCACCATAGCTGTAAGCGGGAAAATTGAATATATCCCGGAGACAGAAAGAGAAACCGCACATAGTTCAGGGAACTTTATGTTAGAGAAAGGGAAAATGATGGACTCTAGAGAGGCAGAAGCAAGAGTGAAGGAGATTATCAAACAAAGGCATCCTAAAGTAAAGCGGATTTTTTTTCAGGACCATGTACAGAGAAGGGAATGTTTGGGTGTTACGTGGAGAAGTAGAATTTAAACGGGCGTATTTCTTCGCCGCTGCTAGTTCTTTTAAGGTTCAGGTAAACATGAACACGGGAGAGGTCATATCCTACGAGGAAATGCGCCTGTCACGATCTAAGGAGACAAAATGAAAAGTGATGTATAGTCAATCTTTGTTATTCCTCTTCATAGTATTCAGGTTAGTTGACTCACACGATAATTCCCAACGGTTTCCATTTTTCTGCAAAGGTAAAAAGAGGGAAAGCCTATGATGATTCTCAAGGGGTACCTTGAGGTTGCTAGAATTGATAACTGGATTGGATGGATCTTCTGTTTTGGTTTCGGAAGCGTTTTCCTAGGTTTACCTCCCCCTGAACGCATTGCTGTCCTCTTTTTTGCTTTCTCATTTGCTACCGCTGGGATATTTATTTTGAATCAGTATTTTGACAAGGAGGAAGATCGGGAGAACACAGCAAAATCTGGTCTTCCTGTTGCCTCTGGAAGAATGGCGCCACGAACGGCGTTAATTCTTTCGCTTTCCCTGATGGTTTCATGTTTATTCTTAGTATTTTTAGTTAATGCCCGTTTAATGTCGTTGTTTCTTGTTTATCTTGCCCTTTGGACCGCGTATTCTGCCCCGCCTTTTCGGCTAAAAGCTGTGCCGGCTATTGATTTTGTTGTTTCGGGCATAGGTGCTGGTCTACTTCCATTTCTAATAGGTTTGGGCGTATCTTACCAACAAAACATTGATGTTTCACTCATAGTGGTAAGTACAGTGCCATTGATGTTGGCTCATTCTAGCGGTCACATTTTGCAGGCACTCGGAGACTATGAAGCGGACCGGAAGACCGGAGTTCAAACCTTTGTTGTCAAGTATGGAAGAAAGAAAGGCATTTTTGTTGCGGGCTTTCTATCTCTCATAAACGTTTTCTTAGTTTTCATCTACGCAGCCTTTGGCTTGTTACCTTTCAACTATTTTCTTGCGTTTTTCTTACCACTCCCATTATGCATACCAATTGTCAGGCGTTATGTAAGCACGATCAAAAATCCAACAGCAGAAAATTTTGTCAGCCTACAAAAAGCAGCAAGAAAATACGGAATTGTCATAATGGTTGTAGTAGGAGCTTATGTGCTGGTTGGAAAAATACTTGGCTTGTAAACTCAGTTTTCTCTTCGCTCACTTAACAAATCAGCAATTACCCTTCTGATAGGCTTGTGGAAAAGACCATGCACTTGCGCAAGAAGAGCCTTTCCTTTCTCGGTTAAACGGTAGCATCTCAAGTCCCGCCGACCCTTTTTTATCCATTCACCTACTACAAAACCTTCATCTTCTAACCAGTAAAGAAGAGGGTACAACGTACCTGGCTTCAACTTCTGCCCTGTTAATCTCTTAACTTCCTTGATGAGTCCATATCCGTGCTTGGGGCCTTCGGATATAAGCCAAAGTATGAGCGGTCTGTCGAGACCACGCAGGAATGCATTGACAGCGTCAACCATAGCCTTTGCCCACTATAATGTTTTAGATTTTGATATATCAACCTTCTGGCGGAATTGTTGGAAAGAAGTTAATAAGAATGCGGGATGTATGAAAACTCACTCATGAGGTGTCCACTCTACGGCTGAAGCAGAAAGCGACCTGATTAGAGCTATCGTGAGAGGCTTCAGCAGAGCCATTATCCTATGGCTTGTAAGCCAGAAGCCCATGTCAGGCTACAGGATTGTCAAGGACGTAGAGAGATTAACTGGGCAAAAATTTCACCCAGGGATAATATACCCTCTCCTATACGAGTTAGAAAAAGAGGGTTTCGTAGCTGGCGAGTGGACACAAAAGGGTGGACGCCGCATCAAATACTACGCAATAACCGAAAATGGAACAAAACTGTTGAATCGTTTGCGCGAGATTTTTGAGATGCCCGTGAAAGAGGTGTTAAAGGATTTCATCAGAGAAAGCTCCGAACAAAATAAATACTAGGTTTTGGGTGCAATCCCGAGAATTTAAACCGAGTTTAAACCTGATCCCCGCATCATCAGTGAGTCGAGAGTTTGAACGTATGCCTGACTAGGGTTTGCTGCCCTCAACTATTGAATCGGAGCTTGCTGAATATGGGTTAAAGAGGTGGGATGTTACTCGTAGGATCCAGCGAATGAACAAGAAACTGATGAAGGAAGTAGGTCAAAAAGTAGCTGAAAAAAGAGGTCACGCGCGCGCCAACAAGTTTCCTGTTAGACTCTTTAGAAGACCAAAGCAGATAGCCTAGTCTTGTTGTTGTGGCTATTATTTTAGTCGTGTGATTGTTGTCCTTGTGTTTTTATGAATCGTTCACTGTTTTATATTAATGTGCGTTGTTAGCGAACAAAACAGAACTTACATTTTTTAGAAAAGTACTCACCCTCAAGTAGACATCGGAGTCAACGTTTGTTCCAGCAAATCGCGAAACAGCAAAAACGCCATATGAATCTATTGATCTGAAAGCTTGATTTATTCTGCTCATGCTAAATTGGATTATGCTTTTTTCTCTAACTGTTAGTTTCGCCTTTTTGACATGATTTGCGTAGCTTTCTGAAGCTTTATTCGGATTGCCGCCATAAAATCCACTTATGGCGTATATGTCATAGCTGTCTTTATCAATTAGGCGAGGTAGAACCAAACCCTTCATGGTTAAGGCTCCAACAATGTCTGCTATGTTAATCTGTGTTATGATTTTGCCATTGTTTGGCAATGTTCCCTCGATTTCTGCTTCGTAATAAAACTTGAAGACGATGCTTGATCCTTCGATCAGACACGCTGTTAGATCTTCTTGCACCTTTATGAGCGGAAACGCCTTCTTTGCAGCTCTAGGCTCTGCCAGGAAATCGACGCCTATGCGATACTCTTTCTCGTAGCGCGCGCTAGTTTTTGCTGACGCCCAGCTAGGTTTTCTCTACCAACATATTCTCCTCTGAAATGACTAATCATCGAGTCGACTACTACTAGCTTGACGTTTTCCTCAGGACAAATCTTGAAAAGTCCATCAATTAGGAAGCGTTGGTGGTCGCTGTTGTAGGCTCTGGCGATAACAACATTGTTAAGCGCGCACGCTACGACCCGCATCTTGATTCAAAACCATTCACAGCAAAGACAGGAACCATTGAATGCTTAGTTCTTGTAATCTCAAATATAGATATATCAAAAAGATATCGTTTTAGCTCGTTTCACCCAATTTCAAAGCAAACCCATAAAAACATAGAACACACAACCCACATATTAGGCTCCAAATAGACGGCCTACACCAATTGCACGCACACACACAAAGCATTAATCTTCTTCAGCCAAGTAGACAGTAACGTTCCCATCTTTGTCTTTTGCAGCCCGCACTCGGATTTTCCTCGGCGGCTTCTCTATGCCTCTTTCCCAAACCTTCTCGTTGACTTCGCGACTGATAACAAGCTGCGCGGGTTCCTCTTCCTCTTCTTCTCCTTCCTTTCGGGCTTCCAGCTTCATATGCTTGTTTATGAAAGCCCGTACCATTCGCATGGCCCTCGGAGCCCTTCTCCTCGGCGGCGTAATCCACGCCTTGCCCAGCGGAATCGTGTAGGTTCTCTCTTCAACTATCTCTTCTTCTTCCTCAGCCTTCTCTTCCTTTGCTGGCGGTTTGACTTCCTCTTCGGCTGGTGCGGGCGCCTCTTCTTCGGCTCCAACTAGCTCTTCGAGGGTTTCTTCTTTCTTCTCCTCTACTTTTTCCTCTTCTTCTTTGGGGATTTCTTCAGCCTTTTCTTCTTCGACTTCTGGCTCTTCAGTGGTCTCAGTAGGCTCTTCCTGCTTTTCTTCAGGCTTCTGTTCTTCTTCAGTGATGTCTTCCTCTTTCTTGGATTTCACACGTATGCCCTCCTAAGCCCTTATCTTTCTCGTCCGCCACTGCCTTCTTTTCGGATTAGACCTGAATTTCCCACCTGTTCTCGCTATGACCCAAGTTGGCACTGCCTTCTTCTGTTTACCTGCCTTTGCCAGTCTGCGTTTCTTGGCTGTCGGTTTGTTGCGAGTCATGCTCACACTCTTCTAATTTTCGTCTCTCGCCTGCGCGTCTGTAACTGAGTAAGTATCTCCTTCAGCTGCTTGTCCGAGAGCGGTATGGGCAGTTTCCCCTGCTGCGCAAGCTGGATGAGCTGCAGTTCAAGTTGTTCAGTAAACTCCGGCCTCACCATCTTTAGGTTCGTCAGTCTCTGTCTGGCTTCTGGAGACAATGTGCTCCTAAGAAGTGCTTGTTTTTGCGCCTCAAGTTCCTGCTGCATCTGTGCTTGCCTTTGCTCTTCAGACACTTGCCTCTGCAGCGCTGAAAGTTTTCTTCTGCGGAGTTCCTCCAGCTCTTCGTCAGACACCTCAGTCACCCTTCTGGTATTTCTCCAGTTCAGGAAGCTGTTTCACCAATTCCCGACTGATTTCCTCAGCCATCTCCTGCAGAAGTCTTCTACCTTCGCGTGTGACTCTTCTTCCATGGGGCTTCGACTTCTCGACTAAGCCCGCAGCTTCCAACTGCTGCAGAGCCTTTCTTAATATCGCTCCGCCTGCCTTGGCTACATGGTTAGGCGTAACTGTGAAACCCTTTCCTCCTCCATAGTCAGCTCTCAATTTCTCCAAGCCTATTGGTCCGTGAACGTAGATTTTCCGTAACAGTGAAGCGCAACGGATGTACCACCAATCGGGGTTCTGCGGCTGTTTCTCGACGTGTACGCCTGTCTTTACAATGTTTGCCCATGATGGTGGGGTCAGCTGGTCTATGTTCTGTTTCATGTGCTTAGCTAGTCTTTCGATGAGTTTTGACGCTGGAACATCGTTGGGAGTTATCAAGATTCTGTGTCCTCTTGACTTTTCCTTCAGTAAAATCATGTAGCCTCATATAAATATTCTCTGGACAAGAACTTATACCAATCTATCTGGCGCCACAATTCCCCTTTTTTCTATGTTCTCTGGCTTACTACGAGCATCCCAGATGCCCTTTTCACACCGAAACCATTCTGGGGCCCTGTTGGGATTCTGAGGTTGTGCCACGTGGCATCAGGAAGTTGTCGTTGTCGGTTCCTGGAATTCTCTGAACAACTACTTCTGAAAGCGAGCCCTACAGGGATCTCGGAACAAAAAGGTAGGGGTAGGGGCTACTGAAAGCTAGGGTCAGACAAGTTACTCCGATTCTTAGTAAAATCTATGATTCTGGAGATGTCTCCCGCACAACCCCTCTTTTCTTTTCAACATTGCTGATGTGGTTATGTCACTGTGTTACGGGTTATCCGGAGTTCAGTCGGATTCTTTCACAAGTTATAAAAACTGAAATAGAAATCAGGTATAAAGGTGATTTGTGTGCGTATGATCGTAGTTTTGTGGGTTGTTCTGCTGATATCTCCGCTTGTGCTATCTGCTTTTTCAATAACGACGTCAGCTGGGTCTGATTTAACTTCGTCCAGTTTACAAGTTCAGAAGGCTGTAGACTTTCTCACCTACTATCAATTTAATGAAAGTTTAGATCTTTGTCGCGAGGTTCCAAACAAGGCGCCCAACACTTATCGGCTTGTCTCAGATAATCTCTGGGCTTGGAAAGCGTTGAAAGTGGCCAACGAGACATACTACTTTGGTGCAGGAGATGTTGGGCGAGTTGCAGATGAGATAGGGACTAAGCTTAGAGAGGAGGGCCAGCTTTACAACTTGCCACGAGACCTTGACAACACCGGATTTCCCAAAAGTTTTGTGCATGAAGCGGTAGTAGGCGATGTTATACCGACTCCGAACCGCGCACCTACCATTCTAACGTTGCATAGCGACGATTACATAGTCAAAGCTGAGATTTGCAATGGAACCACTATGCTTGATTGGTACGAGTATGCTGATAGACTGATATATACGGCTCTTTCACATCATTGGGAAGGAAACGACACAGCTGCAAATTTGTATTTTAAAAATGCAACGGCTACATGGGATGGCATAGGAATAAATGACACAGCAACAAAGGCTGAAGGCCTATATGCAACGTATAAGCTTGCACTACTTCTTTACACCTCAAAGGTTCTTGGAGAGAGATTGCCATTTGAAAATAAACTTGTTAAGAGGTTGTGGAGTTTACAGCAGGAGTCAGACGGCGGAATAATAACGAATTACTATGCAAACGGCACACAGAAGGGCGATGCAAACACAGAAACAACATCAATCGTGATAATCGCCGCTCTTACGCCTCCGAGAGCAAGGCTTGGCACCTTCGCTTTCTATTATCCGTGGTATGGAACGCCCGACGTGTCTGGATATTGGAGGCACTGGAACGAAGATAACTCACCTGGCCAGATTCCGCATGACCCTAATAAAAACGTCACAAATGGCAGAAGAGACATAGCTGCTGAAGATTACCCACTACTAGGCGCATATGATTCCAACAATGAAAGCGTGATTGACCAGCACGTTAAGTGGGCCAAAGAGGCTGGCATTGACTGTTTCATAGTTTCATGGTGGGGGCAAGGTTCATTTGAGGACAAAGCGTTGTTTAATATTAGCAAGGTCTGCAAGAAGGAAAGTTTCAATTTCACTGTTTACATTGAAAACGCTTCAAGCTACTACCAAAAACCTCCAAGCATAAACCAGACAGTTGAGGACCTCACGTATCTCCTGAACAAATACAATGATAGCAGTTCTTGGTACAGAATAGACGGTCGACCAATCATTTTTGTGTACTCAC
>Ga0315296_10000726_pt1 | contig 29686 bp, 37 predicted proteins | sample YL17G14_18_MG_FD_203921 | JGI IMG/M metagenome (GOLD analysis project Ga0315296, IMG submission 203921) | Sediment microbial communities from Yellowstone Lake, YNP, Wyoming, USA - YL17G14_18 | ecosystem: Environmental > Aquatic > Freshwater > Lake > Sediment | place: USA: Wyoming | collected... | reverse complement strand
AAATTCTATAAAAATGACAAGGAAATTAATCCTTTGCAAGATAATCACCTTCTTTTATTGCTTAAAGCAGGGATGTTTTGTAATAATTCAAAGCTAAACCTTACTCTACTTGACGAATGGGAAGTGAAAGGTTCGCCATCTGAAGGAGCTTTGTTATCTCTTGCAAACAAAGCAGGATTAAAAGATATAAGAGAGCAATACAAGCTGATAAGAGAAATACCGTTTTCTTCTGAAAGAAAAAGAATGAGTAAAGTATATTTAGAAAACAATAAAAATATCGTATATGTCAAAGGTGCTCCAGAAATTGTCATAAAACTATGTAAGTATAATTATAATGGAAAAAAACTTAACAAAAGAACTGCTGAAAAAATTCTAAAAATAGATGAGGAGATGGCATCTAAAGGTTTGTATACTCTTGTTTTAGCTTACAGAAATCTTCATAAAAATATTGATTCTAAAGACATTGAAAACAATCTTACTTTCATTGGTTTGGTTGGGATGTCAGACCCTATAAGACCTGAAGTTAAAGGTGCAGTTAAAGAATGCAAGCAAGCTGGAATAAAAGTTGTAATGATTACCGGAGACCATTTATCTACAGCAAAGACAATAGCAAAAGAAATTGGGCTTAATGTCGATAATCATAATATTATCACAGGCATGGAATTAGATGCTTTGACAGATGAAGATTTTGAAAAGAAGGTTGAAAATATTGTTGTGTACGCTAGAGTATCTCCTGAGCATAAAATTAGAATAATAAGTGCTTTGAAAAAGAAAGGTCATATTGTTGCAATGACTGGAGACGGTGTTAACGATGCCCCAGCTTTGAAAAAAGCAGACATAGGAGTGGCAATGGGTATAAAGGGAACTGAGGTTGCCAAAGAAGCTTCTGATATGATTTTAACAGATGATGATTTTGCTAGCATTGTCAATGCTGTTTGCGAAGGAAGAAGAATTTATGATAATATTAAAAAGTCTACATTATATCTGCTTTCAACTGCATTAGGAGAAGTCCTTTTAATAACTATAGGAATTTTGTTAGGCTTCCCTTTGATATTTTTCGCAACACAAATTTTATGGATAAATCTTGTTACAGAGGGTATACCTGCAATAGGTTTTGCCTTCGAAAAGGAAGATTTAGATGTGATGAAGAGAAAGCCAAGACGTCCTAAAGAAAAATTATTATCAAAAGACATACTTTACAGGACAGTTGGACAAGGAGCTTTGATGTTTCTTGGAAGTATGGTTTTATTTATTTTATTTTTTAATGACTTGACAAAAGCACGAACAATGGCATTTACAACTCTAGTAATGTTTGAACTATTCAATATGTTTAATTGTAAATCATTAAAATATCCTTTAACTAAAATAAGATTATTTTCTAATAAAATTTTAGTTATTGTTGTAGGAATAGCATTCTTACTTCAGATAATCGTAGTCCAAATCCCAGTTATAGCATCTGCATTTAAAATCATACCATTGAATTTATTTGAGTGGATGATTTCTATTGGGATAGGAAGTCTAATTCTTATTTTCGGAGAAATAAGGAAATCGATTAGACTTTTAAATTGGCTACCATTTTAATACATCAGATTCCGATGGAATAAGAAATAATTTTATTGTTTTAAATATTTATTTCACTAAATTTACGCATTATCTTAACATATTTAAATATTACTATCTACAATTTTGTAAGTGATATTAATGGCATTATCTCAATTCAGAAGCAAAAGAAAGTCCACTGGTGGATTGTATAAAAGAATCAGGAAAAAGAAGAAGAGAGATTTTGGCAGTGATTTCATTCCAATAAAGATTGGAGAAAAACGTAAAAAAGTCATAAGAGGACTGGCAGGAATAAAAAAGCAAAGATTGCTTCAAATAGATAAGGCAAATGTTTTTGATTCCTCTGGAAAATCTAAAATAACAAAAATATTATCAGTCAAAGAAAATCCTGCAAATCCACACTTTGTAAGAATGGGTATTGTAACAAAAGGAGCTATTATAGAAACCGAGTTAGGATTGGCTAAAGTTGTTTCTAGACCAGGACAACACGGAGTTGTAAACGCCATTAAGATTGAGAAAAAATAAATTTATTAGAATTTATAACCTAATTTTTCAAATACCTTTTTCATCACTAAACTATCCTGTTCTAATATAGGGCTTTCAGAGATTATTGTGATATCAACCTTTCTTTTCAAAACCTCTTTAGCAAAATCATCAAAGTTTGGACCAGCTTCTTTCATAGGAACATGATATTTTTCATTTCCTCTTCCTATTCCAGTAAGAGAATATTTTATTCCTGAAAAATGAGAATGAATTTGTCTTAACTTCAAAATCTCTAGCTTATCAAAAATTTCTTTAAAATTTATCTGACCACCATTCCTAGCATAGATATGAGAAGGATCAAGATAAGGAACTAGATGTTTTAGTTTTTTGCATAAATTTATTATCTCGTCAAGTGTTCCGAATGATGCTTGTTTTCCCATAGTTTCTAGTCCAAATTCGATATTCCAATTGTTTTTTTCAATTAACTCTGTTATCTCTTTACAGGCTTCATAAATCATTTCTATTGCTTGCTCTTTATTTTTTTTATAATAGCCAGCATGAACAGCAACTATAGTTGCATTCATTGCAACTCCCCTTTCCAGAGAATCTATAATTCTTTTCTTGCTGGCTTCGATTATTTTATTATCTTCACTTGCCAGGTTAACAAAATAAGGAACATGGATTGATAGTTCAATATCTAATTCTCTTGCAAGTTTTCCTAATTCTTCTGCAGTCTTTACTGACATGTGAATTCCGTGGGTGAAACTGCACTCTAAAGCATCGAGTTTTAGTTCTGCTATACATTTCACTCCATCGATAGTAGAATTTCCTTTTGTAGAGATGGGAATGCCTGATGTACCTAATCTAATTTTCATTATAATTCCTTTTTCTTAAAAAACAACCAATTTTTTGGAGGTTTGAACTTAACTAAAACATAGATTCCTTTAAGTTTTTTACCATTTATTTTTACAATTATTTTTTTATCTGAAACATCAACTGTTTCGTAAGTTCCTTTATCCCATATAATGACCTTACCTGCTCCGTATTGTCCTTCTGGAATTATTCCCTCAAATTTTGCATAACCAATAGGATGGTCTTCAACTTGAACAGCCAATCTTTTTTCAGTTTCTGATGGCTGTTTTGGAATAGCCCAACTTTTTAAAACTCCATTCGTTTCTAGTCTTAAATCCCAATGTAAATGTGTTGCATGGTGTTCATGAATTACATAAATTAATTTTTCTTTCATATCTAAAACCTTTTAGTCACACCATTCTTAGGGCATAGTTTATCTAAAATACATTTGCTGCAAAAAGGAATTGGTGCTGTGCAAATAGCTCTTCCATGAGCTTTCAATCTATAAGCAATTTTTGACCATTCTTCTTTAGGTATTGTTTTTTCAAGATCTTGCTCTATTTTGTCAGGATCTTTATTTTTTGTCCAACCTAACCTATAACTAATGCGACTAACATGGGTATCTGTGGGTATGGCTGCTGCTATACCATAAGCATTTAGCATAATAGTCGCAGCCGTTTTGCGACCCACACCAGGAAGTTGTATTAGTTCTTCCATAGTGTCAGGAACTTTTCCATTATACTTTTCAACTAGAATCTTACAAGAATTTATTATATTTTTTGCTTTCATTCCTGCAAATGTGACAGCGCTTATTTCTTTTGTAAATTCTTTTAAATTAGAATTAGCATAGTCCATAACAGTTTTGTATTTTTTAAAAAGTTTAGGGGTGGTTGCATTTACAATTTCATCCCTAACTTGAGCAGAGAGAATTGCCGCAACCATAAGTTCTAAAGGATTAGAGAAATTCAAATAGTATTTTACATTCGGATATTCTTTTTTTAACAATTCAATTACTTTCAATACGTTTTCCATAAATTCTACCTCTTTATCTTAATAGCCATGTTATAAGCATCATAACCGAACCATAGACCACTTAAAAAATATCCAATTAGTATTTCTGATAACAAAGAAAAACTGAAACCTAAAATCAACACATAGATCAAATAAAACCCCCATACTAAAGCAAAAAGGAAAAATGTAGCAGTTCCTTTGAAGATTTTTCCAATGTAGATATAACCTAATCCCCAGACAAGTATGTTTAATACAACAGCAATCAAGGGATTTACACCTTCTGAATTCATCAGAAATCACTTTAATGTTATTCTCATCATATCTTCAGCAACAACAACATTATCGAATATTGGTTTGACAGCATCAAAAATTTCTTTGGTTGTTTTATATCTTCTGCTAAGATGAGTAAGAATCAATTTTTTAACTTTGTATTTCTTTGCTAGTTTTGCAACCTCTACTGCAGAAGAGTGGGGTCTTTGAACATCTGGAAGTTCTACAAAAGTCCCATCATGTATCAGTAAATCAGCCTCTCTAGCCATTTCAAATAATTCTTTACAAGGTTCTGTATCACCTGAATAAACAATTTTTCTACCTTCTTTTTTTATAGCAATCTGCTCTAACTTTATAATTTTACTGCCCACTTTGATTTTTCCTTTATCTTTTATCTCTTTCAACTGCTTTCCAGCTAATCCAAATTTCTTTGCCTTTTTAACATCTATATTCCAATGGTCTTTCTCTTTAAAACAGTAACCAACAGTAGGAACAGAGTGTATAACCTTTATTGCATAGATTTCATATCTGTCTGTTTCAAAAATTTTTTCAATTTCCTTTTCTTCATCAAAATCTTTTGCTTTAATCTCAAATCCTATGCCCCAGTAGCTTAGTTCGATTATCGCATCTATGAATCTTGAGGCTTCTGGTCCGTAAATCTCTAAAGGCTTTTCTCTTCTAGCTAAATGCAAAGATTCTATCATAGGTAAAATTCCTGCAAAATGATCGGCGTGCCAGTGAGTTATAAAAATTTTTGATAATTTCATTGGGGAAACTCTAGCTTTTTCTAATCTTAATTGGGTCCCTTCACCGCAATCAAATAGAAAGTAGTCAGGGCCATAATGAAAAAGTATTGCAGCATGATGTCTCCTCAAACTTGGGACTGCTGCTCCTGTTCCTAAAAAAGTTATGTTAATTGGTTCTGGCATCAAATCACTTTAATAACCTAGACATCCACAAAGTCTTTTTATACAATCTAAATTTTCACATCCATAGTAATTTTTAGCTATATTTTGTAAATTATCATAAGTAATATTGATTACGTCATCACCATTAACGTCATAATCAACTTGTATCAAGTTAGGGTTAATACAATTATTTTGTTTGAAAGTTTTACAAGCTTCAACCCTCGCACAATCTGGGTTTGTTTCACAAGGTGTATAAAAAAATGAATTGAAGAAAATATAGAAGATAAAAGAGAAAACCAGGATTATAGAAATTGATACAAATTTATGTTTTTTAATAAATTCTTTCCAACCTACTTTCTTTTTTTCATTATAAATCCAGATCATGAAGCAAGATATAAGATACCAATAAGGTATAGACAATAACCAAAGACTATTTAAAATAAACAGTGGTATAAAAATTTCCTCTGGGATTATAGAAACTATAAAAAATATAGGAAGAAATAAAATAAGTTGAATGATGTGAATATATCTTGTCATAATTATATAACTTAAAAAACCAATAAAACCAATTATAATAGTTATTATAAGCTTTCTCCAGTCTGGCTTCAAAAATTCTTTCCAATTCATTAAACCACGTTTAAATCTTTTTCAAACCACTCTCTTAAAAACACTCTGAATCCATCTGGCAATTTTTCCATATGTTTCAAAACATCTCCACCACCACATATCTTGCATTTCTTAATTCCAGGAGCAATCTTACTAGGAATTCCTTTTTCTAGCAGTTCTTTCTCAGATTTGCCAAGTAGGTTCTTCATAAAATGTAAGACTGTGGTGAACTCTCTCTCGGTTTCAACAACCCAATTCTCTCCTTCAATAAAAACTTTGTTATCTTTATAGTGCTTCAAGAATTCTTCAGCATGTTTGCTATAGATATCAGGTCCTATATTCTTTGAAATCTTTGGAACTTGCCATATATCCATCTCAAAAACCAATACACAATCATTATTAGACCAACAATCGCTTCTCAAAACCCTAAAGCCATTATCTTCCAACAAATTTTCTATAGCTTTTATACATCTTCTCATCTGAGGATAGAGAACATCGTCTAAAACATTTGGTTTCTTAAAACTTATTATATACCATCTTGTACCCCTTCTTTTGAACTCTTTTGAAATCTCAGCAATAGAGTAAGGTTTTAGCTCTGAAGGGAAGAAGAACTCTATTTTTGGATTTCCAACAAAATCCTTGCAAGTTTTAACAAACCTATGGAATATCTCTATTGAGACAGCAGCTCCCACGTTTCTATTTCTATCAACCGGGTCAATAACCATCAAAGGGCTTTTGAATTTTTTAAATATGAAATTCCTATCAATTTCATCAAAACTTATAACATGTCCAGCCCTCCATTTGGAGGCTTTCTTAACGCATTCCATAAAACTTCCATGTTTTATTATAAGAAGCTCACAGAGGTATCCAGAAAAGCCTTGAGTCTTAACATCAGCTCCATAACATTTGTTTGCAATGCAAAACTGCTTCAAGAGCCTGACTTCATCAGAATTCTTCAAATTTTCTTTAACAAATCTAACATGATGAGGAGTTCTATCAACAGCAGATTTAATATTTTCAGGGTCTTTTATCGAATAGCAAGGAACTATATCCACCTGAAAGCCTTTAAGCCATCCTCTAAGATAAGGATGCTCGGCAAAAGCTATCTGATACCTTCCTTTGAAAGCTTTTACTATCTTTTTAGCAAGATCTAAACCCTTTTTTTCTAGTTCTTTTCTTGAAACCTTTGGGTTAAACAAAAGAAACAAGTCCAATTCTTTCTTTTTAGACAACCAGGTTCCTTTTGCAACAGATCCACAGACCAATGGTTTTACTGTTTTTGATATTTTTTTTGTTCTTTCAATTATTTTGTCAGTAAATTCTTTTATTTCCCTTTCCTCATTCTTATCAGGTTTTATTCTTTTAAGAACAATTCGCAAGTCCATCTTATCGATTAGATTTATAAGTAAGGAAGTAAATAAAGTTTTAGGTGAAAGTATGGCATTACAAGATGTGCTGTTTACACTATGGAACAGCTTCCTATTCGGATTGCCATCATTGATAACAGCTGTGATATGGCTTATAGTAGGTTTCATAATCGGAAAAGTAGTCGGAAGAATAATCAAAGAGATACTGGTTAGAGTTAAATTTGATCAGTACATTGTTGAAAAGGAAAAGTTGAAAATAAAGTTCTCAGATATATTCTCAATCATATCAAAATGGATAATCTATCTTATATTCATACAGATAGCAGCATCATCATTAGGTGTATCAACAATAATAGCATTGATCAATAGTGCAATAACATTCCTAACAGGAGCAATAGAAGCAACAGTAATAATTATAGTTGGTTACAGCCTGGCTTTATACATAAAAGATAAGGTTGTTCACTCAAAGACATTCTATGGAGAATTGATAGGCAATTTAATATTCTTCATGATAATCTATGTTTCAGTAGCATTAGCATTACCATTCGTGGGCATTGACCCGACACTAATCAACTGGATACTAATAGTCATAGTCGCATCTTTAGGAGCAGGATTAGCAATCGCAATAGGTTTAGGTTTGAAGGAAGTTGTTGCAGAATCAGCAAGAGTTTATGCAAAGAGATTCAGAAAAAGATAAATAGCTTTTTAAATAAAGCTTACAATTAATAATCATGTTAGTAAAAGAAGTAATGAATAGAGCTGTTAAGACAGTTAGGTCTACTGATACAGTTAAGAGTGCTGCTCAGTTGATGAATGAAAGTGAAGTAGGCTCTCTTGTAGTTGTTTCAGGTACTGGAGAAGTTATCGGAATAGTGACAGAAAGAGACATTCTAATAGATGTTGTTGCTACAGGAAAAAGTGCAGATGATCTTAAAGTTGAGGATATTATGACAAAAGAACTTGTAACAGTTTCTCCTGATAACTCCCTTGAAGAAGCTGCTGACTTGATGACAAAGAACAAGATAAAAAAATTACCCGTAGTTGTAGGTGGTAAATTAGTAGGTATAGTGACAGCTACAGATCTTATTGCTTATGAGAATAAACTTATAGAAAAAATTGCAACCATTTTAACTGTATCTCCCACGAAGAGCATTGGAGGCTAACCATAAAAGTTTTTTTCTCCAGACTGATAGAGCCATATAGCAATATCTAGCTCTTCCACTGGTATATCTAGTTCTTTTGCTAATTCTAGAAATTTATTTTCAAGTTCAAGATATTGTTTTCTAGTTAGACTTCCTATTTTAGTATAAAATCCTATTTTTCTGAGAAAATTCTGAATATGAGCATCTATTATAGGCAAACCTTTGAATCCGATATTTCTCATAAAATGACTAGATTCTTTCAATCCTAAGCCTTTTATATTGTTCATGAGCCATTCTCTTAATTCTTCAGAAGACAAGTTTAGGTTTTTCTTTAACTCAGGAAGTTTTTCTCTAGCTTCTACTATTCTTCCTGCTTTTACATTAGGAAATCTCACCCCTTTCAAATAATTTTTCAATTCTTCTAGATTTGCTGTGAATAATTTTTTATCAGTTTTTAACTTGTTTATGGCACCTCTGCATATTCTAGCTCTTGATTGAGGTGTTAATAAACAGAAACACAATTCTCCAAATAAACATTCATCATCTTTTATACTACAATTATTAATAAAATTTCTTATTCTTCCTTTTTCATTTTTATAAAATTCTAAAAGTTTATTTATTTCAGTATCCATAAAATTAATAGGTTTTTAAAGTATAAGATTTTTATGGATACCATCATTGAACTAAGAGATGTTTGTAAAGATTATGGTACAGGAGAAGCCAGAGTAAAGGCTGTTTCTGACATAAATTTAAAAATAAAAAAAGCTGAAAGCATAGCTATAATGGGACCTTCAGGTTGTGGAAAATCTACATTGCTTCATCTAATAGGATGTTTAGATAGATCAACAAAAGGAAAAATTTTAATAGACGGTAAGGATGTATCTAATTTAAATGATAATGAATTGGCTGTTATTAGGAGAGAAAAAATAGGTTTTATATTTCAATTCTTTAATCTTATTCCATCTTTTACGGCCTTAGGAAATGTTGAGCTTCCAATGATATTTTCAAAAACTCCGAACCGAAGAGAAAAAGCTAAAGAACTATTAAATTTAGTAGGTCTTGGAAAAAGAATGCATCACCACCCTTCTCAACTCAGCGGTGGAGAAGCACAAAGAGTTGCAATAGCAAGAGCTCTGGCAAACAATCCGAATATAATTCTTGCTGACGAACCAACTGGAAATTTAGATTCTAAATCTGGAAAAGAAGTAATTGATATTTTAGCAAAACTTAATAAAGAAAAAAAAGTAACTTTATTAATAATTACGCATGATAAAATGATAGCTGAAAACGCAGAGAAAATAATTAAATTAAAGGATGGAAAAATAGTAATGTGATGATATGAAAAAAATAATTTTAGCAATATTGTTTTTGTTTCTAATTGGAGTAGCTGAGGCTGCAATATCTTTAAATGTTTCATGGCAACTTTCTTCGTCTACTGTGAGACCCGGTGGCAATTCAATAATTTATTTAACGTTAACTAATCCAGGTGTTGATTTAACAAATGTTATAATAACATCAACCGCAGGGCCTTATGTAAAAATAATATCAGGTAGTAAAATAGAGCTTGGAGATATATCTTCCACATCTTCTCAACAGGCTTCAATATCTGTAACTATTAATGAGAGTGCTGAAACAACTGTTTCTTATGTTTATTTAGATGTTGCTTATTATTACAGCAATTCCCAATATAAGAAAACATTTTACATACCTTTAACAATAAAAAGAGATCCTGTCTTAGAGATTTCTAATATAGAGTTCAATGACACTGTTGAACCAGGAAAAACATTCTTATTGTCATTTGATATTTCTAATAAAGGAGATAGCAATGCAAGGGAATTGAGAATTGAATTAAATAAAACAACTTTATTTACAACACCAGGTTTAACAGGAGAAATCATAATTAATGAATTAAAATCTTTAGAATCTAAAAACTTAAACTTTTTAATAACAATAAATCCTGATGCAGATATAGGAATAGAATCAATTCCAATTACACTTTCTTATTACGATGATACCAAAACAAATAACTATACGGAAAGTAAGAATATCGGCTTAAAGATATCTGGAAATATTGATTTTATAGTTACAGTTAATTCTTATAAGAACTTTTACTATGGACATGTTGGTGAAGTATCAGTATCTTTATCAAATCGCGGTTTAGCACCAGCTGAATACATTTCAGTAAACGCTTATTCAGATTTTGGCTCAAAGGAATTCTATATAGGAAGCCTTGACCCAGATGATTCAGAAACTATTAATTTACCACAAGACTTATCCAAAGCTTCAGAGAAATATCCAATCCATCTAACTCTAGAATATAAAGACAAATTTGATAATGAATATTCTCTTGAAAAGACTGTGGAAGTAATGCCTACAAATGCTCCAATAGATTACAATATATTTTTGATTTTAATTGCTGTTCTGGTAGTTGTTTATTGGTTTTATAGAAGAAGAAAAAAGAAGTGATTTATTTGATTAGAGAAAGTCTAAAAATATCTTTAGATAGCTTTAGACATAGAAAAATTAGTTCTGCTTTGACAGTATTAGGAATTGTAATTGGAATTGCTGCCATCATAGGTTTGGTTTCAATAGGAGAAGGACTAAGAGAGGCTGTTTCAAAACAATTAGAATCCTTTGGTCCAGATAAAATAATAGTTTCTCCATCTTCTACAGGTGATGGATTAGGTTTTTCAGGATTTTTTGGAGAAGGCTTAAAGGAAGCCGATGTCAAAAAAATTGAGAATATGAATGGAATTAAAACTGCAGCAGGCGTTCTTTTTAAAACTCTTACAATAAAATATGAGAAAGAATCAAAAACAACATATATTATAGGAATTAATGCAAAAGACGCAGAAAAAGTCTTTCTTGATATTCAAGCTTTTGAGTTAGATGAAGGAAGATATTTCAGAGAAGGTGAAAATGGCGTAATAGATATTGGTTCAGTAGTCGCAAAAGATATGTTCGAAAAAGAGGTAAAAACAGGAGATTCTATTTTTATAAAGGATAAAAAATTCAAAGTTGTAGGCATTATGAAATCAGTAGGGAGTACACAAGATGATTCACAAATTTATATGCCCTTGGAAGACATGAGGGATCTTTTGGGAGGAAAGGATTCTTTATCCATGATTTTTGCTAAAGTGACTGATGCATCTAGAATTGATGAAATATCTAAAAACATAGAGAAAAAATTAGATAAAGAATATGGTGAAAAAACATATTCTGCTATTTCAAGCCAACAAATAGCTGAGAGAGTTGGTTCTATATTTTCAATATTGTCTTTTGTTTTGGGCGGTATAGCTTCTATATCTTTAGTAGTTGCTGGAGTTGGAATTGCAAATACAATGTTTACTGCTGTCTTAGAAAGAACAAGAGAAATTGGAATTATGAAGGCGATTGGAGCCACAAATTTTAACATAATGGAAATATTTTTAATTGAGTCTGCTTTATTAGGTTTTATAGGAGGAGTTGTGGGTTGTGTAATTGGTTTTGTTTTTTCACAAATAATTTCTATTTTTGCTTCAGGAATGTTGCCAGTACAATTTCAAACTATAGTGACATTAGATATGATTTTAATGGGTTTAGGATTTTCAATTTTTGTAGGAATTATTTCAGGTTTATATCCTGCAAGAAGAGCGGCTAAACTACAACCTGTGGAGGCTTTGAGATATGAATAACGTTATAGAAACAAAAGATCTAACAAAAAATTTCGGTGAATTGGTAGCTGTAAATTCTGTTAATCTTAAAATTAAAAAAGGAGAACTGTTTGGTTTACTCGGTCCTAATGGCGCAGGTAAAACCACATTACTTTCTATGCTATCAACAATACTGAAGCCAACAACAGGTACAGCAAAAGTAAATGGTTATGATATAATTAAAAAACCAAATGAAGTTAGAAAATCCATCGGTATAGTTTTTCAAGACCCTAGTTTAGATGATAGATTAACTGGAAGAGAAAATCTACAAATGCATGCTGCTTTGTATAAAGTTCCAAAAAATGTTAGGGAAAAGAGAATTGATGAGGTTCTGGAATTAGTTGAATTAAAAGATAAAGCTAAAAACCTTATCAGAACCTATTCCGGTGGAATGAAAAGAAGAATAGAAATTGCAAGAGGCCTGATTCACTATCCTAGAATACTGTTTCTAGATGAGCCAACATTAGGTTTAGATCCGCAAACAAGGGAACATGTTTGGAATTATATAAAACAATTAGCAAAAAGAGAGAAAATGACAATAGTTCTGACAACTCATTATATGGAAGAGGCAGATTTGCTCTGCGACAGAGTGGCAATTATAGATTATGGAAAGATAATTGCTTTAAACACACCTTTGAATCTGAAGAATAGTTTAGAGGGAGATAGCATTATTCTAAATGTGAAAGATTCAGAAAAAGCCAAGAAAATATTTTCTAAAGCAAAACATTTTAATGGGAAAATTTCTTTGTCTGTTAAAAACGCGGAGAAGGAAATTGCAAAAATACTTTATATCGCTAAAAAGAAAAAACTTGGAATTTTAGAAGCCAGCATTAGGAAACCTAGCTTAAACGATGTTTTCCTTCATTTAACAGGAAGAGAGATTAGAGAAGAAACTGCTGATAATAGAGAATTTATGAGGAGAAGATTTGGTGGTCACTAATGGAAATAGAATTTGATGCGATTTATATAGTCTGGCTCAGAGAAGTGAAAAAGTATTTCAGAGCTAAAGAAAGGATACTGAGTTCATTAGCAATGCCTCTTTTCTGGTTTTTGATATTTGGTTCTAGCATGCGTTATACAATAAATGTTGGATCGAATATAGACTATTCCACATTTTTAGCTCCGGGTATAATAGCCATGGCTCTGTTATTTACATCAATATTTTCTGGAGTTTCTGTTATATGGGATAGAGAGTTTGGATTTTTGAAAGAAATGTTGGTAGCTCCTGTATCAAGACTTTCAATAGTTATAGGCAGAAGTTTAGGTGGAGCAACAACAGCGGTTATTCAAGGAACAATAATAATGATACTCGCAATCTTATTGGGAGTTAAACTTAGCTTTTTTTCAATTATTGTTTTAATACCATTGATGATTCTAATATCACTGGGTTTTGTTAGTTTAGGAATAACTATAGCATCTCTAATGGATACTGTAGAAGGATTTCAATTGATAATGAATTTCATAGTTATGCCAATGTTCTTTCTAAGTGGAGCTTTATTCCAAATAAACAATCTGCCAAATATATTCAAAATATTTGTTTATATTGACCCTATGACTTATGGTGTAGAAGCTTTAAGATATGTTGCTACAGGAGGTTTCTCTTCAATTCCTTTTTATGTAAGTTTATCATTTGTTATATTATTCTCAGCACTAACAAGCATTATAGGAGCTTATGCATTTAGCAGAAGAAAATAATTAACTTCTAACCTGCATCAACATCTTTCTTCCCATAAGAATCCAGTATACAACCTCTCCACCCTGAACTATTTTGTCTTTTAGTTCTTCAGGTATAGGAGCCTCAAAATTACTATAGTCTTCCATATCCATTATCTGAGCATTATTTCCCATTATTGCTACAACTTGTCCAACCTTTTTTTCAACTATAGGCACCTCTATTTCCGTATCAGCAGGTTTTACTATTGACCTTCTTCTGTTATCAAATAATCCTATGACCTCTAACCTTGCTTTTGCACCACCATGCTTTCCGGGTACAGAAGTAGTTACGTCCAGAACTTTGCAAGGTTCACCATCTATTACACAAAATCTTCCTGGTTGAAGATTTTTTATTGCAGATCTTGTGGTAACCATGAAAGAATAAAGAGAAAACTTAAATATAAAATTAAGCATTTGAGTAAATAATCAAACAGAATTAATCTTTCAAACAAGTAAATAATGTAGAGGCTCTATAAAACTATGAAATCTAGACAATCTCTTTCCAACAGAGGTATCATCTCCACTTTCTATACCTAATAAAATTAAATTATCTAAATGGTACCAAAATTTTTCTTTCTGTTTCAATTTCTTTAATTCATCTTCTGTTATATCATCTCTAGAACCAACAAGTTTAGTGTAATAATTCTCTCCTAAAACTCTCTCAAAAACCATTCCCAACCTTGGCAAATGCCAATCGGAACTCACCACTATATTTTTTTGCCATCTGTTAGGCTCCAAATAACTTACTTTAGTGAAAAAAGCATTTCCTATGGTTTCTTTTGATTTTTCTTCCAGGAAAATACTTTTTTCATCTACACCCTTATGTAAAGCATAATTTCTCATACTAGCTGCTTCGGAAACATTAGCTCTAGGATTGGTATATCCCCCACTACAGATTAATACAGGTGCTTCTCCCTCGAAATAAAAATCTAAAGAAGTATCTATCCTTCCCTTTACAGCTTCATTTAAACTTCCATTATCTTTTACCTTCTGCCCATGAACAATTATACTGTCATACTCCATATAACTACCTACGAGTGATACTGATAAATACTTATTGTTCTATTTCATAAATTATAATAAATACTTGGGATAGTGGTAAAATGGCTAAAGACAAATTTTCTAGTTTATGGAAAAGTCTAATAGTTATCGATCTATTAATATCAATTTTCATATTTTGGATGCTCTATTCCCAGAATATGTATCTCTTTGAGATAATCAAAGGAGAAAGACCAGTTGTAGTAGCTTCGAATACTCCACAAACTGCTATAGTTATTTATCCGCTTACAGGTTCTTTTATTCAGATTAATTCGTTTATGTTATTTAGCTTTTTATTATTCATCCTTATTATAGTAGCTCTACTATTTTGGTATAAGAAAAGAAGATAAATTTATTACTAAACCTTACCAGCAACAAGCTTAATATCCTCTTTTAAAATTGTCTTCCTTTTAGCATGTCTAGCTGCCTGAGCAGCCTCTAAAGCCAATTCAGATCCCAATTCTTCTACAATTTTGGCTAATTCTTTTATTGCATCAGCAGATATTCTTTCTAATCCAGCCTTTCTAGCTATCCTTTCGATAGTCGCTAAAGGTAACATTTTTATCTGCTATATTATAGAGAGGAAAAACCCCTTATAAACCACCGAAAGCTTTAAATATAGCGTAAAATATAAATATTAATACCAAGGTTTGATATATTTTACTACTATATAGTAAATATGGTGATAAAATGACTTCATATGAAGGTATTGTTTTAGGTGGAATTTCTCCAGAAAAAATAGATAGCATAAAGAGTCTTGGTAATCGTTTTCATGCTACTCCTCTTAGTTGGGAAAGGGATGTAACAGGTCTCAACTATAAGGCAGAATTTTCAGTAGAAGGAGATTATATGAAACAATTTGTAAAAAGATCTCTTAATAGCGGATATGCTTCATATGTTTCTTATTTACCTTCTGAGGCTGATAGGAAAAAAATAGATAATTACATTATGTGATTTAAATGCCAAAAAAACCATCAAAAGCAACAAAATGCCCTGAATGCGGTTCTACTTATTTTTCTGAGGATAAAACTAGGGGAGAGAATGTATGTGCTAGATGTGGTTTGGTTGTAGAAGAAGCTATAATAGACACTTCACCTGAATGGAGAGCTTTTGATGAAGAGCAAATGTCTAGGAGAACCAGGGCAGGAGCACCTTTAACATTTACAAAGCATGATAAAGGGTTAACAACCGAGATAGGCAGAGGCAGAGGAGAGCTATTTAAGGTTACTCCTGAGAAAAGAGCCCAATATTATAGGTTAACAAAATGGCAAAAAAGACTTGTTGAATCAAAGGATAGAAACTTGAGTTTTGCTTTATCTGAATTACAAAGATTAGTATCATTCTTAGGTTTACCAAAATCTGTTCATGAAGAGGTTGCAAAGAAATATGAACAGGCAGTTGATAGAGGGTTGGTTAGAGGAAGGTCTATGGAATCTGTGATAGCTGCTTTACTTTATACTGTTTGCAGGGAAATGGGAACACCAAGAACTTTAGAGGAAATAGCTGAAGCTTCTGGTGTTGAAAGAAGGGAAATTGGTAGAACTTACAGATATATTGCTAGAGAATTATCAATGAGGATTTTACCTGCAATGCCTCAGGATTATGTTCCAAGATTTGCTTCAATGCTTGGTTTGAGTGATAAGGTTCAAGCAAGAGCAATAAGATTTTTGGAATTGGCTAAAAAATACGAGGCAACTTCTGGTAAAGGTCCTACTGGAGTGGCTGCAGCTGCTTTGTATATAGCAGCAGTTCTAGACGGTGAAAAGAGGACGCAAAGAGAAATAGCAGATGCTATAGGAGTAACAGAGGTCACAATAAGAAATAGGTTCAAGGAACTTTGTGAAAAGCTTGGTATAGTTGAAGAAGTTGAAAGAAAAGTTAGAGAAGAGTATAATGACGAGGAAGTCAAAAAAGTCGAACCTAAAAGAAAGAAAAGAAAATAATTAATATCTCTTTAATCTCTCTTCTATAAACCTCAATCTTGCATCAATTGTTTCAAGTTTTTGTATAATCAATTCTATTTTATCATTTTCAGATCTAGCTATTGGTTCTGGTGTTTTTTCAAAAGGTAATGATGGATACTCTCTTGATTCAGGTCTAATTTTGAATCTCTCTAAATCTTCTGGTAGAGCAGTTGGTATTTCAGGAGGTAATTCAATCTCTTCTTTCTTTTTCCTTCTTAAAATTCTATCCAATATCATTTAACCACCCATCATCTCCAATTGTTTTCTTATCTCACCCTCAAAAATCTCAAAAAGTCTTTTAGCTTCTGCTATATATCTTCTTCTATGTTCTGCATAGAATAAATAAGAATAAGATCTAGATATCATTTTTTCTAAAATATTTGTGTAAGGAAGATCAGTCACCAAAGTTCCTGAAATCCATATCGTAACCTCACCTTTTTTGCTTTTATCTTCCTGTTCTCCCTGGACTTTAACATTTACCCATAGGCTTGTTCTAGCATCTTTGGAGTCTACGCCCCTCCAAGCTCCATAGAAAGCTATCGGATCAGCTGATGTATCCCATTTTATAGAATCTTCGTAAAAATTAGTTGATCTTATTTTAAAAGTATCTTTTACCAAAGTAGGTATTATTTTTAAAACTCTTGAAGGATGGGAACCAGAATACTTCAGTATTTTTTCATGTTGAGGTAATAAAATATCAGCCTTTAACTTCAATTCTGGCATCTTAGACCCTTGTTAAATTTTTTAATTGGTCAATGAAAGAGGATAACATTCTTCTTCCTTCTCTTAGGAATTCGTCTCTCTTTGAAGCATAGAAAGTTGAGTGCCAGAGCATTCTTATAAATTCATATAATAAACTTCTTTGCCAATATGTATCTTGTGGATATTCGGTTCTTAATGCACCTTCAACTGTTATATCTGCTTTTCCATGACCTTTAGAAGTCTCATAAGTCAGAGTAATAGATATCCAATAATATGAGAACTTATCCAAGTCTTTGTTTGCTTCCCATTTTACTGTAACCTTTTCTGGTTCGCCTCTAATCGAGTGAAATTCCTTTTCCTGTATAGAATGTTCAGGGATTCTGAAAGATATTTGAAGAAGACTGAAAATTTCCTTATAAAATCTTTCTGGGGATGGGCCAGAAAAACGAATGGTCATTCTCGGGATAGGTCTAAGCAAATCGTCATGTATCAACAGTTTTGTTCTTGCCCAAACCATATCAATCTAAATTATTATTAGATGAATGTTTTTATAAACTTTAGTAAAACTTTCTTTATTTTATTAAGTTTTTAAAAAGCAGCTACATTAATTATTAAATATGATTATTAACAAAATCATTGGTTTAGCATTGATAATTTTAGGTTTTTGGATTGTGAAGTATTTTCCAGATGTAATGACTTATCAGAGAAAGGAAATGAGTTTGGCAGGAATTTTAATAGGCATTATTTTACTTTTAGTTGGTATAGGTTTACTGATATTTGGTTGATGATATGACTGAAGAGATATTTGATTTGGGAGTAGAACCCGAGAAACCTGGCATTCCTAGTAATGTTGATAAACCTACTCTAGGATCATTCTTATGCGCAGGTCCTGTAAAGCCTCCTGGCGAAGAGGAAAAAGCTAATCAGATTGCAGATTTGAATTTTACTGGTAAACCAGGAACAGCCTCAGGTTTATATTATAGCTTAGTTTTTCAGTTGCCGAAATGGGGTTGGAATGTTGAAAAAGCAGACGAATGGATAGAGGTCTCTCCTACCCATAAAGAATATTATGATAGGACAATGACAACAAAACAAATGTTAGAATCAACAATAAAAACAGGTCTAACATCAGCAGCCCAGGCAGTTGCTGATTATGAATTGATGAATCATGATTTGAGAAAGTATAAAGAAATACTTCATTATTTTTCAAAAAAAGATGAGCACTCATTAAAAGCAATGTTTATTGATCAGGTGGACGTTCATACTGATATGCCTGGACAGCCTTTGAGCATGCGCTCAATTGCTTCTAGGTGGCCAACTATAATTGCCGACTTTATAAAATTAACAGATGATGATAAAGAGCCTGACAAGATTGCAAAAAAACTTGATATTTCTAAAGCTGAAGCAGTCATACTTACTACAAAAAATAAGCTCTATATACAATGGAAAGGTATGTTCAGAAAAGTTGCTGAGGAAAGATATAAAATGCTCAGTGGTTTGGTTGGAAGCAGAAAAAAATCTATTAAAGAATACAGAGATTGGTTAAAACCCTATATAGCAAGATTTAGGATGACAAAACTCGGTGGAGAAAGAGTTCGTGTAAGAGCAGGAACTCTAAAATCTTTTGCTGATATAACAGGTCTGGCTGTTTTCTCAAATGGAATAAGAGTCTTTGCTTGGAAACCACTTAAGACAGTTGAATTTAGAAGACCAGCTGCAGAGTTGAAAGGTGAATTTATAATAAATCCTTATGATGATTTTATAAGAGAAAATTATGTTTTAGGACCCAAAGGTTTGGTTTCTATTTATCCTTGGCTGGGACATGATAGGAAATACTGTCCTAAATGCAAAGCCTATTACTTACCGGATGTAATTATTTGCAATAAATGCAAGTCAACAGCTCTGGTTGATAAAAAATATGCTGATGAGATTGTTGAAAAGGAGATCTTGCCTTCTTGGACCAGGAGAGAAAGGGAATTGGACCCGTTTGAACTTTACTATGTATTTCTGGATATGGATATTTTGAGACTAGGAACAAGACTTCCTGTAGGAGAGTTGGAAGACATAACTTTCACTATGAAAAATTATACAATATCTCAAAATGTTCTATTGGTCAAATTGCTCGAATTGAAGTGCAGAGACATGGAATTAGAAATATATATTGATGAAATGCTTGGTGTAAAATTTGAAGAAAAAGAAATAGAAGATATAGTTAAGGAAGAATTTCCAGAGCTATTTCCAGAGAAAAAAATTAGTGGATTAAAGACATATGTTAAAGGTTTGAGAGATACTTACAAAGGTTATTCAGATTTCTTCAAAAAATTCAAACTCCCGAAATTCAAAAGTCTTATGTTTGTTAGACCTGGACCTTATGAAACAGATTTCAAGGAAAGAATATCAAAGCACTATCTTACTGTTTCAGGCATTCATTTCAATACTGTTGTAGATTTTATAAAATCAAAAATGGGTGTTGAATAATGGTTTATGTTATAGGAGTTTCTAGTGGAATGTTTATGGCAGCTGAGCAGTCTGAGAAACCTAGATATATGACAATACCTAGAAAAATATTCACAGGCGGATTGGAAGGAGTTAACTTTACACAAATTGATATAGAATCTATTACAGAGTTCATGGAACCACATCTGGAAAAGGAAACTAAAAAAATAAAAGAAGCAGGAATAAAGTTTGGTGTCCATGGCGAATCTTATGCAATGGGCGGTGCTGAAAGACCTATAGGAATGTTGGATTCTGCAATTGAAATTGAATATATTCATGCTCACGAAAGATTAATACAGCACATAGAAGGTTGCGGTAAAATAGGTGCTGAGTTTGTTAATATTCATCCTTCAGAAACTGTTCCGTTTATAAGACTAGGAACACACCTTCAACCAACTACTTTAGTGGATTTTTCTGGAAAACCATTGAAAAAGTTCTTAGAAGAAAATAATGATATTTTGAATTGGGCTATTGAACAAGAGTTTATCTCATCTATATTTATGCATCGTGCCACAAGTTTAACCCTTAAACAACTTATTAAGGCAAAAGAAGAAGAATTGAAAGAAGAAAAAAAAGAAGTAGATAAAGGAGAAATAGAAAAATCAGCTAAAGAAACATTTAAAAGATATCTTTTAAACCTTGTTTCTTCAAGCGATTTAACCTACGGTTCTGAAAGAATAGCATATTACATAATCGCAAAATGGATGCAAGATAATGGGGATGCTCTATGGAAAAGTATAGTTGGAAAACACATTAAGGATGAAGATTTAGAGAAACCAAACAAAATGAAAGAATGGGTTCCTGCTGTTTCTGCAAAATATATATGGGGTCATTTTAATCCAAAAGATACTAAAAAATTCCCAGATCCTAAAAAATTGCTTGAAAAATATAAAATGTATTTTGTTTTTGAAACAGGAATGGGTTCTCCTGGAATAGAAGGAATGCAACGTTTTTCGAAACCTAAGGACATGATTTTTATGTGTAAAATAATAGGTTCTAAGTGGGTTGGCGCTTGTTTGGATTTTGAACATGTTCTATCACAAAACATGAGTCCAGAAAAAGAGATAGAAGCCATCCCGTATGGAATGGCAAACATACTAAAGGTTTGTCATATAGGTTTTCCAACGCCTCACACTCCAGCTCACATGCCAATACCTCTTGGATCAAGTGAACAATACTATCTCTATGAAAGACTATTTGAATTGAGAAAAAAGGGTTTCAAAGATGGTTGGATTATATTTGAAAGAGGATCTTCTCCTAGAGAAGATACAATACTTGCGATGAGGCTTATAAAAGAGTTCTTAGAAAAGGATGTATTACCAAAACAATTACCCTTATCATTTTTTGGAATGAAACCTGAAGGACCAGAAATAAAGAGACAGGAATTAGCTATTAAAGAGCATGCCTTAGATCCTTTGAAGGGAATGCTAGCAGTTCCTGAAGAAGAATACACTTTCCTAAGCAAAGCAGCCATTGAAAAAGGCAAAGCAGAAGAATGGAAAAAGGAGAAGTACAGATAGTTTTAAATACAAAGTAAAATATTTACTATTTAGTGGTGATATGGTCAAGGAGATTGGTAAAAAAATAAAGAAATTCTCATTAGAAACTAGGTTAAAATCATCTGAAGAATTCAAGAATAAGCTTTTGGATATGTTTAAGGGATACATAAAAGCCGTGGTTGTTTATGGTTCTATAACAAGAGGAGATTATACTGGAAAATCTGATGTCGATATCTATGTTATTTTTGATGACACTAAAATGCCTTTGAAAAAGTTTGATGAAATAAGGGAGAAAGTCGATAAGGATGTTTACAACTTGGCAAACTCAATTGATCCTAGGTTGCATCCACAACCTGTTCTAGCATTAACAGAATTCTGGGATGGAATAAGGTCAACTCATCCTTTATTTTATAACATAGTCAGAGAAGGCTATGCTATTTTTGATTCTGGATTCTTCATACCAATGAGAAAATTATTGGAATGGGGCAAATTCCCAGCAACACCAGAGGCTGCTCACATGAGAATAGACTCTGTTCCTAAAAGAATAGAAAGAGTTAAAAACGTCAAGCTTTACATGATTGCAGAAGATTTGTACTATGCTTTGTTAGACGCTGCCCAGGCTGTTTTAATGTATATAGGAGTTGCACCTCCGGTTCCAAAACTTGTCGCTGATGAAATCAGAAAACATCTTGTTGATACTGGACTGTTAGAAGAAGAGTATGCAAAGACTTTTGAGGATGTTTTTGAGTTTAGAAAGAATGTGGAGCATAAAGAAGTTAAGGCTATGACAGGAAAAGATGTTGATGATTGGATAGAAAGGTCTGAAAAATATGTTGAGAGATTTGAAAAACTGTTAAGAGACTTGGAACTAGAAAGAAAGGCTTATGACATAAACAGAAACTATGAGGTTATGGTCAAGGCTTCGGTTGCTGTTTTGAAATCTCTTAACAAATTACCACCAGAACCTGAAAAACTTCCTGAAGCATTTAAGAAATATATTGTTGATGCAGGTTTGATCAATCCATTATACGCAGATGTTTTTAGCAAGGTTGTTGAAATGAGGAAAATGGTTGAGGACAAAAAAACAGATAAGATAACTGATAGAGACGTTTACATGAACAAGGAGTATGTAAGAAGGTTTATAATAGATGTCAGGAAGTTTATTGAAGAGCCTGCTGAAGAAAAGATGGAAGAAGCAAAAGAAACTGTAGAGAGCGCTAAAGAAATTAGAAAGATTGGGAAAAAGCGAAAAAAGAAGCCTTGAATTCTTTACAACTAAGTTAAATATTACCAACGACGATTCACTACCAATAAGTAAAAATTTAAACTTTTCCTTCTAAATCTTATTATGAAAGAATTTGCTGGAAGATTAATCAGAAAGGGTGTTGAATGGGTATATAGAACAAATGAGAGAGCTATTTATTATCCAACCGTAGCCTTTTTCGAGAAAGATATTACAAACAAGATCACAGCAGTTAAAAATGTAGAAGGAATTGAAACAGTTTTTAAGGTAGATCTTCATGGACATAGTGTATGCTCTGATGGGGTGCATACACCTCAATATGTTTTTGGAAAAGGTATAAGAAGAGGTTTGAATGGAGTTGCTTTAACAGATCATGACACTCTTTGTCATTATCCTTATTGTAAATATGCTCAAGAAAAATTTGGAAAGGATTACGAATTTATAGCAATTCCTGGAACAGAATATACAACAACTTTAAATTTTGGAAATAGAATTGGCATAGCTCACTTAGTAGGAATTAACCAATCTTATGAGGTAAGTAAACCAATACTAAGATTAATAGAAAAAACGAAAGAGGTCAAAAAAGATTTTCTAAGAAATATTTTAACACTTGGAAGAGAGGATAAACTCCCTATAGAAGAGGTTATGGATACTTTGAAAGATGAGAACCATGTCATTTACATTCCACATCCATGGTCTGGAGATGGTGTAAGAGGTAAATTACCATATTTATTAAACAAATATCCAGAAGCTTGTGTTGAGGTTTTTAATCCAAGATCAGAAATAACATTTCCTGATGGAATTCCAGATTATGTTATTAACCATAAACATTTGTGTGCTGCTTCAGATAGCCATTTTTCAAGAGAAACTTTAGGAGATGCTTTTACTTGCCTTGAAAAAACAGATATTTTAGGTTCTGATAGTAAACCTTCCTTAGAAAAATTAGCAGATGTGATGAGAAAAGGCAAAACAAAACCTTACCTAGTTCCATTAAATTCTTTAGTAAGAAATCTTGACAAGTGTAGGTACTTGCATGCAACACATGACATGAGATCGGTAATGGCGTACTTTGATGACGAAAGGCATGTTCTATCAAAAGCTATAATTGATGTTCTTGTTGGTAAAGAAGTTGAACAAGTGGAAGATGGATTGTTTCCGAAATAAGATGATTACTATATATTAATATATTCTAAAAGTCCTAATTTTAAAAAGGCTTGCCATGATTGAAAATATGATATCGGTGATTCCTATGGATCCTAGAGGAATTATAGTAAACTTTCATATTGCATATACAAAAGAGGTTTTGGTAGATGTACCTAGCTTAAAGTCTAAACGAGAGGCTGGAAAATTGATTGGCAAGAAAGCTGTCTGGGTTGATGAGAAAGGTAACAAATATGTTGGTATTGTTTCTGGTTTGCATGGTAGAAGAGGTACTTTGAAAGTTAAATTCAAGGCTCCTTTGCCTGCGAAGGCTCTGGCAAGGCCCATCGATATTGCTGATTAACTTTATATATCAATTTCAATAAATTCTAAATATGCCTAAGAAAACTAGATCTCAAACTAAACCTGAAATCAAATCTTCTGCCAAACTCGAGCGCATTCCTTCTGGTATTCCTGGTTTGGATAAATTAATAGAAGGAGGGTTTTGGAAAGGTTCTACTAATTTGATATCGGGAGGAGCTGGTGTTGGAAAAAGTATTTTTTGTATTCAATTCTTAATTGAAGGTCTAAAAAGAGGGGAAATTTGCATGTTTATAACCTTAGAACAAAAGCCTGAAGATATTATAGGTGATGTGGCTAGATTTGGATGGGATTTGGAGAAGTACATTAAAGATAAAAAATTATTTTTAGTGTATCAAGATCCATTTCAATTAATGGATGTTACTGCCCCAATACTTGATGAAATAAAAGAACATAGAGTTTCTAGGGTTGCTGTTGATTCAACAGGAGTTTTTGGGATGTATTATAAAGATCCATTTGAAATTAGAAAGCAATTGTTTAAATTACTAGCAGGTTTAAAATCTATTGGTGTCACAAGTGTTCTAACATCTGAATTAACTGAAGATTCTAAGATTTTATCAAGATTTGGAGTTGAGGAATTTATTGTTGATGGACTGTTTACTATTCGTTATAACGAGTATGCAAGTGGTGCAACACCGCCACTTTCATTAAATGTGAGGAAAATGCGTAGAACCGCTCATTCAAGAATGAGCATTCCTATGGAGATAACGAGTAAAGGAATTGTTTTAAAAAGTAAATAATTATCTACTTTTTACCCATCTGACCATTCTATTTAAAGGATACATTCCTTCATGAGGAGCGCCTACTGCAAAATAACCCATCTTACCTAAATGTGTTATTCTATCAACGCCTTTTAAAGTAAGTTCATCTCTAAGTTCAATTGCTTTGTCAAATGGCTCAACTGCAACAACCTGTGTTTCTGGACCAATATAATCTAATGCATTATTTATATTTTTTACAGGAACTAGAAATATAGTTCTTCCTAGAGGATGTACTTTTATTTCTTCTATTTTATTAACAATAATTATTGTCCATTCTGTTCTTTCAGAAGCAAGAACTTTATGACCCCTAAATTTTGAATATTCTCTCACATGAGTTATTGCAGCATGACCATCTAAAGGACGATGTCCCTTAGGTAATCTCTCATTTTCTTCTTTAAGACTTTCAGCTAAAAATTTGCTATATTTTTCAATATCACCTTCAACAAAACATATTTGTGGGCTGAAACACCCTTCTTGATCAAAAAAGGTCAGATCATGAGCTGCTTTTAGACTAGCTTGCTTTAAATCATTAAATGCTCCTTTTCCTATTAGCTGAATTCCTCTTCTTGGACCAAATTCTAATAATTCAATTTTAGATGGAGCTTCTTTCCTAATAGTTTCAACTGCTTCTTTTCCACCCCACACACATATGCAATCTACAAAAGACATTAATTCATCTAAAATTTTCTTCTCATTGCTAGGCCAATAAACAACTGAAGTTGATTTTGTTATCGGATGTTCAGGATCAACATCTAAATAAGACTGTGCAAGATATGATGAGGTAGCAACATCACCACTTGGTAATTTTGCTATATTGCAGTTCTTTGTTATTGTACCTCTTATTAAACTAAGTATGCTTACCGGTGGAACATTTCCTGCGAGATTATGTAAAACAATCCCTCTTGGTTGACAATGAACTGATATCTCTCCTTTCTGAATCCATTCATCTAAAAGTCTCTTGTCACCAAGCTCGCTGTTCAATGTTGTTTCAATATATTGTTCAGATAGCATTCCTTGAATTTGTTTCATTCCTAACTCAATCATTTCTCTAGAAAAACCAGTTATTCTACATGTTAAATCAACTAATTCTTCTCTTTTTTCATAACTTTTTGATTCCCATAGTTTTCTTACACGTTGGTAAAAAGAGATAATTTCGTCAACGCTTAAATCATGCATCGCAGTTTTATTAACCACTTTCATTTCTTGGATATCTTTTTCTGAAACTTTAGGTAGACCAATTTCAAGTTCTCCTTCTTTGGATTCAAACTTAAGGATGTGATTTTTACCTGTTTTTTCTTTTCCACAAATTATTGTTGGAATAAGCTTCATATTATCAGTTAATCTGAATATTCATTTTGGAGTTTTAAATAGTTTTATTCTTAGATTCCAAAACATGCTGTAGCTATAGATTCTGTTAAATATAATAAACCATAATTTTTCTTATAAAAAGCCTCACCAACAGTGTCTATTAATAGAAAAGGATTTTTACCAAAATGGTCTAAAAGACGGTCTCTAACAAAATATACTTTATCACCAAGTGTCATCAATCTTACAGCACATGAAATGAGTAAACCAAATTGAGTATTTTTTTTACTAATTCCTCTAAAACACTCATCCACAGCATTTACAAGTTTACTTCCAGAGGTTGTTAAGAAACAGGCGCTTTTTCCTTTAATAGGTGCCTCCAATAAAATAGATTTACCAAGAATCATTGTGAATCCTCTTGGCAATAAAAGTTTTTTATACGTGATACCAAAAGGGAAATAAGGAAAATTTTTTTTAAATAATTTATCTTCAAAAAAGCTTTCATCTTGATTTAACAATCTAAGTAATTCTTCTGTAGCAGGTTTATTATTTATTTCATGAATAATCTGTCCATTATCACTAGTTTTTGTTATGTTAAAATTATTGGTATATTTTTTCATTCCATGACCAAAACCAATGTTAAAACTTAAATTTGTAGATATTCCTAAAACTATAACTGAATTTTTTATGAAATTATTATTAAAAAATTGAAAATTTTTAATAAGGTTTGCATCATCCATTGTCGATCCATGCAATAAAGAATATTCTGGTAATTGTTTTATTATTTCTTCCAAAACTTCTTCTTCTCTACCAAAACCTTTCTGTAAAACATATTGGGAAGTTTTGAAACTTGACATTATAGTCTTTGCAAGTGGTCCGGATCGAATGACGCTTTTTCTTCCTACGCCAGGAAGATCTAATATTTCTGCTCCAGAAATTAAACAAAACAAAAATTTATTTGGATATTTTGAATTTTTTAACCCATTTTTAATCATCTTTACACATTCAGATGCAGCTTTTTTTGGATTTCTTTTTGTATTATATCCAATACCAACTGCAACATCCATATCTGGATATTCCAAAACAAAAACAGTTACTCCACGAACATAGCAATTTTCTGGAGTTATGAATCCAGCAACAGTTCCACCTACCAATGGAATTGTAGGAAATTCTTTTTTCATTTCAGAAAGAATTGATTTAAACTCTTTTTCATAATGAATAGTTGAGAATAGAAGAATAAATTTAGGATTGAAGATCTTTTTCTTTATTTTTTCAACTAAATCTTTGACAACTTTTTTTCCTTCCCATTCTTCACTTACTTCAACACAAACTTTAAGTTTTGACATTTAAATCTATTTTTTTGCTATTAATTTCATAAATTCTTCTAATCTAACTGCACATCCTCTTGCTCCCAATTTAGATGCCCTTCCTTTATGTTCAACTATTTCTCCTGTCCTCCCACATTTACATGTACCTTCCCAGACTGTCCCAAGATCAGCTGGCATACAGAAAGCTGGATAAGATTGAATTAAGGAACTCATATAAACTAATAAACCTGTTTCATTTTCTGAAACTTCTTCATTAATATTTTGAGGATCTCTTACAGATATGTGGAACCATGGTGGTACATGCTTTTTATGATATTCACATTCAGGTAAACCTGTAAATATATCTGTGAGGCCGAGTAAATCTCTTATCTGACTAGAAGATATATTTAATGTTTTTGCTACTTTATTTTTAAATTCTTCATCGCTAATCGCTCTAAGAAAAGTTTTCCAACCCCCAGAAGTAAGTACTTTACTTTTGGAATCAAGAATTATTTTTATTTTTCTTGACTCTATTTCGTCTATTAAAGCCGAAACTGCAAAAGGTGGTCCAAATATATATATTGGTTTTATTGCGCTTGAAATTTTTTCAATTAATTTATCAAAAAGAACTTGATTTTCACTTACACCAAAAAATATTTGGTTTTCTTTAAAACCAATTTCTTTAACTGACATAAACATACCTTTTACAAGGCCTGTATCTGTTTCAAGTGGAGGAGGTGTAATAAAAAATACACTTCCTTCACCATTCATTCCCAAAATATCGTTGAAAGTTTTTTTATTTGAATTATTTGATCGCTGTAAACTTAGTCTATCCATATAAAATTTGACAGGTTTTTTGGATGTAGTGCTGCTAGTTACACTCATAAATACAATTTCCTTTTTTTGTAAACTAAGAATAGGAACCTCACTTTCTCTAAAAATATCAGAAGGTATGGCTTGTATTTTAATCAAGTCCTCATAACTTTTAATATGTTCAGGCTTAACATTGTGTAGTTCACAGTATCTTTTATATTCTGGACAATTATTAAAATGAAAAGCAAAAGCTTGTTTAAAAATTTTATATTTCCATTCATGAATATCTTTAATACTCATATGAAAAGGGTCAGGATGTGCTAATAAGTTATCACATTCCCATTGCATTTAACCACCTCTTATTTTTATGATATCTCTCTTCGCTTTCTCACTAGAAACTTCCACTAAACCTCTGTTTGCTAAACTAGGTATAACAACCAAAAGTCCAATAGTAGGTTCTATTAAATACAATATAACATCAAATTCTCCTAACTCAAAGTAAATTTTATCCATCCCATATTTATAAAAATAAGAAGCAATGTCAAAAAATTTATCAGTAGTATCCTTTATTAATCTCCATAGATTTATGTCTTTAAGTTTGACGCCTTTTTCAGGAGTTATCGACCCAGACCCTCTTTCAGCTAATAAACATGCTTGAACGTCTTCAAGTTTTAATAAATCATTCAAGATTCTTTTTACTTCTTTTTCATTCATATTATCTTTTTAGAGTTTGTTATTTAAAAATATGTTACTTTTTAACGGAAATTATATTTTTAGGATTAAAACCCTCAATAAAATCCAATCTACTCAATTCTTTAGGACTAATCCAAGTGAAATGCTTGTGCTCTCTTGACAGTCTAACCTTTCCCATAAACTTGCATTTGAAAATAGTTCTTAATATCCTGAAAACACCACGAGCCTCTCTAGAAATATTTGAATGTATTCCAAATAATTTAGCACTTGTTAGAATGAGACCTGTTTCTTCTATTAATTCTCTTTTCAAAGCTTTAATCAGATTTTCTCCGAGCTTAACCTTTCCCTCAGGAAACTGCCATTTGTTCTCATTAGTAATATTGTTTTCACTTCTCTGTAAAACTAAATATTTCCCTTTGTTTTCAATCAAAGCGGTTACCACGAGTATAACCATTTGTCCAGGCATTAATCTATTTAGAAATTACGAGGTTAAATTTCTTTGCTCTTTCCCACAACTCTTGAAAATATGTTTTAGAAATATTTATCAAAGCAGGATTGTTACTCCAAATAAAATCTGGCTCAGAAGAATTATCAACTCTTATACAAACTTCTTTATCATCAACCAAACCTAAAATAGGATGAACATTCATTGGTAAAATTCTTATTTCTGCTCCTTGACTTGCGTACCAAATTGCTCTTGCTCTTCGAGCTTCATCTAATTCAGAGGTTCCAATAATCTT
>Ga0315296_10000725_pt1 | contig 29692 bp, 18 predicted proteins | sample YL17G14_18_MG_FD_203921 | JGI IMG/M metagenome (GOLD analysis project Ga0315296, IMG submission 203921) | Sediment microbial communities from Yellowstone Lake, YNP, Wyoming, USA - YL17G14_18 | ecosystem: Environmental > Aquatic > Freshwater > Lake > Sediment | place: USA: Wyoming | collected... | reverse complement strand
GCGACGTGCACTTCATCATGACGTGCGCCGGCGGCGAGCCGATCGGCGCCGATGCCCCGCAGCCCGAGACGATCAAGACGTATAAGCCGCACAACTATGCGCGCGTTGACGTCGGCCCATCGTCCGCCCGCGTTCGCGCCGTGGACATCGAGGGGAAGCAGATCGAGGAGTTCGATATCGCGCCGCGGGCAAGCGCGGTTTCGGCCGGCGACGCCGTCGCCAAATGAGGAGCAAGGTCGGGGCGCAGCGGCAGCAATCCATGAACAATGTAGGCTAGCGCTCCGTCCGCCGCGAGGGGCCGCGCTGTCACTGCCCCAGGCCCGCGATCCACTTTTCCGGGTCGAGCACGAAGGCCGTGCCGTCCTGCAGGTAGATGATCTCGCGCAGCGGGCCGGGCCCTGCTTCGACCAGGATCAGGTGGCGAGAGTTACGGCGGAGGTCCCGCCCGGGCGCTCCCTGCCCGACGGCCCCGGTTATGACATAGCGCACGCCCTTATAGTCGGCGATGTCGAGTATGTGAAGGTGACCGACGTAAACCCTCTCCACACGCTTCGCGGCTGCCAGATCCGCGAATTCCTGCGCGCCGCTGGAGAAGGTGTTGCCGGGGCCGAATTGCGCCCATTTCGTGATGACTACCGGCGGCACGTGCATGAAGACGATCTTGCGCAGTTGGGTGTCAAGCACCTTGTCCAGCCATCTCAAGCGCTCCGGGCCAATGGCGAAGCGCCCGGTGTCTATCGCCACGAAGCGGAAGCCGCCGTGATCGAAGTAGTAGTCGGTCGGCCCGAACAGTTCTTCGAACAACTTGCCTTGAGGCGACCCCTTGCCGCCCGGCGGCGTTCGCCATGGCCAGATGTCGTGATTGCCCAGGACGACGAAAAAGGGCCAGTTGATGTGCCCGATCTGGGTCAGAAAGCGCGGCCATTCCCAGGGATCGTCCTCGCCATCTACGATGTCGCCGATATCAACGGAGAAATCGGGTTGGAGCCCCGCCACGATCTTGAGGAAGGTGCCGAAAACCTCCGGGTGGTAGCAACTGTCCCCCATGGCAACGAACTTGAAGGGTTCGCCCGGTCGGCGATGGATCGCCGCAAGTTTGCGGATTTGCGCCGCCGGCCGCCACCTCGTCGCAGCCGCGCGGAGTTGCGGGGAACTGAATGTCCCTGCGTCGCGTATCTCTAACGCAGCGGTGGTTGCGGCGGGCGCAGTCGCGATCGTTATCCGCGACCCGGCTGCATCGAACAACGCGATCTCGAAGTGATACAATCCGCTTGGCGCGGCGGGGACATAAAACCGCCTGGCCCACACTCCGTCACCTGCCCGCGCGTCCCCGACTCTCCGACCGTCATTGAGCGCCTGCTCAATGTGCCGGTCGTACATGCGAGTGAACTCGACGCTAACGGCCGCAACCCTCGCCGCCTCGTGCGTGGGATCATCAACCTTCACCGTGATCAAGATGTTGTCGCCGGGCTTGACGGCAGCAGGCTCTATCTTCACGCCGCTGACGTTCAGGGCGTGCCCGATGCCGGCGGCCAGCAAGAGTAATGTGACAGCCGCGGCTGCAGTTCGCGCGATACCTGGCTTGCGCATCTTCATCACCTCGCGCGGGCGCCGTTCGATCGTGCGCCCTCATGACCATTACCCATTAGCCGCGGGCGGACAATAGCCTGCTCGCAGGGTCGCAGGAGACTACTCCAGGCGAGAAGGACGGGCCGAATGCGGCGGCGAAGACGGCACAGAGCCTTTTTTTCAGGCCAGAAAGGCAGGTTATCGTGGCGACTCTGCGAGTTGTGATGAGGAAAAGCCAGATTCCGGTCGTGGTCCTCTTTTGCGCTGCTGGTGCGCTCGGTGTCATCTTTGCTGCGACTGCAGCGAAAGCGGCGCGCGCCCCGGTCACAGTTGGACGGCAGCCCGACGGGCGCGTGTTCGTACCCACCAACCAGGTGCTCAACCCAGCCGGTTTCCAGGTGGAGTTCCCCGGCAGGCCGACGGACATTGCACTGAGCCCCGACGGGGCCTTGCTGGCTGTAATGAACAAGGACTCCCTGGTGTTGATCCGGGTGCGCGATCGGGCGATCATGCAGACGATGCCATTGCCGAAAGGCGGACACACTTTTGTCGGCATCATCTGGGCACCTGATGGAAGCGCGATATACAGTTCCGGCACGAAGGGCGTGATCAACCGGTTCAAGATCGAAGGGGGCGTTGCAACCCTGGGGCGGGCCATCTCCTTGCCCGGCCCTGGCGGCGGCGTGAATCCGGTGCCGGGGGGCCTGGCGCTCAGCGCTGACGGCGGGACTCTGTATGTCTGCTTGAGCCGGAACAACTCGCTCGGCGTGGTTGACATCGCGAGCGGCCAACTGAAGGCGGAGATTCCGGTGGGAGTAGCCCCTTATGGCGTCGCCCTCAACGGCCCCACGGCATACGTCAGCAACTGGGGCGGACGCCATCCGATTGCGGGTGATGCTGTTGCGACCACTTCGGGCACAGACATCGTCGTTGACCCGGTTACGGGCGTCGCCAGCAGCGGCACGGTGTCCGTGGTTGATCTGGCCCAGGGGAAGGAGATCGTTTCAATCGCAGTCGGGCTGCATCCGTGCGGCCTGATCCTCAGCCGCGATGCCAGCAGGCTGTTCGTGGCAAACGCGAACAGCGACACCGTGTCCGTGATTGACACCGCGTCAAACCGCGTGGCAGAAACGATCCCGGCGGCGCCGGAGGCGAGCCTCCCGTTCGGGAGCGCCCCCAACGCCCTGGCGCTGAGCCCCGACGGGCAGACGCTCTATGTTGCCAACGGCGGGAACAACGCGGTCGGGGTGGTGCGGCTGGGTGCGCTCGCAGGCGGGACTTCAACAGAGCAGGCGAGCCGCGCGGTGGGCTTCATACCAACCGGATGGTATCCCGGCAGTGTGCGAGTGAGCGATGACGGCAAGACCCTCTTGGTTGCCAACGTCAAGGGAGTCGGGTCGCTCAACGTGCCCAGCGGGCGCGATCAGAGCGGCGAGCAGGTGGCGCACAACGTTCACGATCCGCTGGGCTCCGTCTCCATCATCCGCGCGCCGGACGCCGCGACGCTGGCGCGCTACTCCGCGCGGGTTGCGCAGAACAACTCGGTGTGGGCAATCCCCGGGGGCCTGCAATCGAAGGGAGCGTCGCGCAGGCCGGTGCCTGTGCCGCTGCGCCGGGGGGAACGCTCTGTCTTTGAGCACGTCATCTATATCATCAAGGAGAACCGCACATACGATCAGCTGCTGGGCGACATGCCTGAGGGCAACGGCGATCCGTCGCTGGTGCAGTTCGGCGAGGAGGTTACGCCCAACCATCACAAGTTAGCGCGGGAGTTCGTGCTGCTCGACAACTTCTACTGCAGCGGCGTGTTGAGCGCCGACGGCCACCAGTGGACTGACGAGGCATACGTCACCGACTATCTGGAGAAATCATTCGGCGGCTTCGAGCGCAGTTACCCCTACTGGGGCGGCGACGCGCTGGCTTATGCGAGTTCGGGGTTCCTATGGGACAATGCCATGAGACACGGCCGCACGTTCCGCGACTACGGCGAGTTCGTGCGCGCTGAGATAGAGCCTGCGAATGCGACCTGGGCCGACATCTACGCGGACTACCTGGCAGGGACGAGCAAGGTGAAGATACGCGCCACGACCACGGTGGATTCGATACGCCCCCACCTTTGCCCGACCTACGTGGGCTTCCCGGGCAAGGTGCAGGACGTTTACCGGGCGGGGGAGTTCATCAAGGAATTGCGCGAGTTCGATGCTAAGGGCAAACTTCCCAATCTGATCATCATGCTGCTGCCCAACGACCACACGTCGGGCACCCGCCCGGGCTCGCCGACACCACGCGCTGCGGTGGCAGACAACGATCTTGCCCTGGGCAGGATCGTCGAAGCGGTTTCGCACAGCCGCTTCTGGCCGAAGACGTGCATCTTCGTCGTGGAGGATGACCCGCAGGCAGGCCTCGATCACGTTGACGGCCACCGCTCCGTCGCTTTCGTGATCAGCCCTTACACCAGGCGCCATGTGGTGGACAGCAACAACTATAACCAGACGAGCGTGGTGCGCACCATCGAACTCATCCTGGGCCTGCCCCCGATGAATCAGTTCGACCTTTCCGCCGCGCCGATGACATCGTGTTTCACAGACAAGCCGGTTCTCACACCTTACAAGGCGGCGCCGAATCGCATACCGCTCGATGAGATGAACCCGCCGCTGGCTGCGCTTTCCGGAGCACGGTGGTATTGGGCGATGAAATCGCTGGCGCTGCCGCTGGATGACGTGGACGAGGCGGACGAGGACACGCTCAACCGCATCCTGTGGCACTCGGTCAAGGGGTATGACACGCCCTACCCTCGGTTAGCATCTGCTCGGCAGGACCGGGGCTGACGGTAGCACGCGCGGCGGGCAGACACCCGTTAGACAACCACGGCTGGGCTGGCACCCTCAAGTCCCACCGCTAGCGAACCCATGCCTGTGCGCCGCCGATGACCACGGCGGATGGGGCTCGCGAGGCCCTCGCAGGTCCCAGCGCCAGGGCACCTGGTCGCCGGTCTCGATGAACCACGTCAGCATCGCGGCCGCCAGGCGGTCGCGCACAGAAGACAGCGAGGGATCGCCAATCAGATTGTTCACCTCGTGCGGATCGCGCTTGAGATCATACAACTCGTCGGTATCGTAAAGGCGCCGGATATACTTCCAGTCCTGGGAGCGGATCATAATGGCCTTTCCGTGGACTTCGGGTTCTGATCCCTGGAGCGCAACGCGAGCCCAGTAGATGTCCTCCTTCGGGCGGTCGGTCTCGTGGGTGTGCACCTCCGACGATAGCGCTCCGCCTTCGCTGAAGACATACTGGCGGTGCTCCGTCGCTTCTCCGCGCAGCAGCGGCAGCAGAGACCGGCCAAAATGCGTATGCCCCAGTTCGACAGCGCACGCCTCCGCCAGAGTCGGGAGCATATCGGTCATCTCGATCAGCGCGGTGCTCGGCGCAGGCAGCGGCCCGCATCCCGGAATCCGTATCGCGAACGGGACGTTGACCAGCACGTCCTCGAACGTGTTCTGCATCTTCTCCGTCAGCCCATAGTCGCCGACAAAGTCGCCGTGGTCGGAGGTCGCCACGACGATGGTATTATCCCACGCGCCGGTCTGTTCCAGCGCCGCCATGAGCCTGCCCAGATTCCGGTCCGTCTTCGTGATCATCCCGTAATATACAGCCACGATCTCTCGCAGATCGTCATCAGTTATCTCGTTCATGCGCATGCGCTCGTGCACCATGCGCGTGATCCTCGGTTTGCCCCTGAAGCCCTCCGGAGGCGGTATCGGGAATGGCACCCGGGCACGGTCGTACGTTGAGAAATAGGGCTCCGGCACCGCGTAAGGCGGGTGCGGGTAGGTCTGGTTCAGGAGCATGAAGAATGGCTCGTGAGCGGGTGCGCTGATGAACTCTACAGCCTTCTCAGTTACGAACTCGTCAGCCACGGAGACCCCGTAGTCCTCTGGGGCCTTGCCCCAGAGAAAGGTGTGGTATAAACGGTCGCCGGGGTTCCAGGGGTTGTGCCCACTGGTCTTCCGACCGCCGGTTCCGTGGACGCGGTCGTGGCAGGACTCGCCAATCACCTCTTCCGCTATCATGTCGTTCTTCCCGCCCCACCACACGTGATAGCCTGCCTCCTTGAAGCAGCGCAGCATGTTCGGCTCGTGCCGGCGCAGCATGTGGTGCATCGTGCGGTGACCGTTGACGTGGCAATACCAGCCGGTGGCCATGGAGACGCGGCTCGGCGTGCTGACCGGGTTCTGCACGAAGCACTTTCGGAATCCCGCTCCTTCGGACGCCAGGCGATCAATGTTGGGGGTCTCAATCACTGCGTTCCCACAGTAGCCGGTGTCCTTGGCGCGCCACTGATCCGTAACGAAGAGAACGACATTTGGCCGTTTGTCGCCGCTCATTTGCTGACTCCTGCTATTCCTCGCAAATCTCCATCCTGCGCCGCAATCTTTCGTCGCTGCCGCTGTCGTCCCTTTCCACCGCGCCCGGTCATCCCGACGCGGTCAATGCGCAGGCCTTGCGTGGATTCTTGTGCGGGCGCGAGGTCGGGGACAGCCTGCCACAGAAGAAGGTGGACAATTCAACGAAAGGGGTGAACGACCTTGCTGCTAGATGTCATCAAGGCAATCATGGATCGGCGCAGTAACCGCGCGTATGTGTCAAAGCCTTTGCCCGAGCAAGACTTGCACACCATCCTGGAGGCAGGCCGGCAGGCCCCCTCAGCCAACAACCGGCAGCCCTGGCATTTTGTCGTGGTGCGCGACCCGGATCAGAAGCGGAAGGTTGCTGAGGCCTGCTGCCGCCAGACTTGGATGGCAGACGCTGGGGTGATCATCGCCGGCCTGGGGAAGCCAAAGTGTCCTGGCTATCAGGTGGATGTAGCGATCGCCATGCAGAACATGATCCTGGCCGCGACCGGCTTGGGCTACGGCACTTGCTGGATCGGCGCGTTCGAGCAGAAACAGGTGAAAGGCATACTGGGGGTGCCCGATGACCTGGAGGTCGTGGCACTGACCCCCTTGGGGGTTGCCGCCGATCGCCCCGAAGCCAGACAGCGGCAGCCAATGTCCGAGGTCGCCTCGCTCGACCGGCATGGGCAGAGGCTGGTGTGAGCACGAGCAAGCACATTCCCCTGAGTGGCATCGCGTGCGATTGGCCGCCGGCGGTTTCGGCGGGCATCCAAGCGACGTCTGGGCAGGATAGAAGGAGGACATGATGCGCTCTGGGTTCATCATGCGCGGTGGGGCCGCGCTGCTGGCCTTTTCCGGGGTTACGACGACCGGCGTTTGCGCTGGATTTCAGCGCGTTGTGATCTGTTTGGGCGCTGAAGCCCATCAAGTCGAGCGGAAGGCTGCAGAACTGTTGAAGGTGCGGCTTGCAGAAGGCAGCGGACTCCAGGTTAGCGTTGAGGAGGAGGGCAAGGCCTCCCAGCGGCCGGCGGATGGTTTGCTGGTGCTGCTCGGCGTGCCCGCGCATCACGGGGAACTTGCGCGGCGGCTCGACGCTTTGAGGATCAAGCCCCTGACCGAGCGCGATCCCGGGCCGGAGGGCTTCCTCGTGCGCTCTTGCGCGGAGACCAAGCCTGCGATGGTGCTCGCGGCAGCGGTGGACCAGCGCGGCGCGTTATACGCGGTCGGCGAGATCCTGCGCCGGGCGGTCATCAATGAAAGGTCGGTCGAGTTCCCCGTGAACCTGAACGTGCGGACTGCACCTGCTTTCGAGGTTCGGGGGACGCAGTTCGGCCAGGGCGGCGCGGCAAAACGGCTGGCAAGGGTGCGCGACTGGACTGAGGAGGAAACCCAGCGCGTCATCCTCGACTACGCGCTGGCGGGAGCCAATACCTTCGAGACTCCTCCCGGCCGCGCGTACGACTTCATCAAGTCCTATGGCCTGATGACCAATTTGAGTTACGGCCCGAACGCTGGCAGCGGCCCGCCGGAATGGGAAGCCAAGGAATCAATCGGGCGCAAGGGATACGTCTGCCTGTCGGTCCCGGAAGCCCGGCGCGCCCAGTTGGAGCGATGCGACGCGTTCTTCAAGAACAGCCCTCCGTATGACTTCGTGAAGTTCTACGGCGGCGATGGGGGAGGGTGTGAATGCGACGGCTGCAAACCCTACGGCCTGACGTTCATCAAGGTCGTCGAGGAAATGGCCGCCATCATTCACAAATACCACCCCAAGGCGAGGATCTGGTTCACGAACCAGAAGTTCAACAACGAGGACGACATCGCCATCTTCAAGTACCTACAAGAAAAGCCGCGGGAGTGGCTGTGGGCCTGGGGATATGGGCCTGGCTCGGACGCCATGACCTGGCAGCCCGGGCACCGGCAGACGCACCGCATGGACCTGTTCCGCTATCCCGGGTTCGGCCCCTTCGATCGGTATAACCAGGAGATCGTGCACCAGTTGCCCCCGCAGCAGACACTGATGCACTACAATGAGATCACCCACTGGCGCTACTCGGAGTTCGGCTACATCCAGGCCTACCCGCGAGCGGATCGCAACGGCGACCTGCCGCCTCCGTGGAACCACTTCATTTACGAGCGCCGCCCCGACCAGGCACTGACGATGGTTTATGACCGCGCAACGTGGTTCGCCTGGCCGCGCTTCTATCATTGGGCGTTTGGGGAAGTGGTGCGCTACGGAGCGGGCGACATAACTCATTCGAGCGGTTTTCACGACCACTTCAACCAGTGGATGTGGCAGCGGCTGCTGTGGTCTCCTCAAACAAGCGTGGAGGACGTGGTCAACGAATACTGCCGCACCTGGTTCGGGCCCGCAGCCGCTCCCTATATGGCGAAGGCCCTTTTCCAACTCGAGGAAAACCTGCAGGAAAATCCCAAGGTGCCCATCACCGAAAAGAAGGGCATCGGCCGCTACTATGCGCTGGTAGGCGACGCGGGGCGGCGCATCCCCGCGCACCGGATGAAGACTCACTGGCTCTGGCGGCTGTATATGCAGAAGGGCGCGCTCGACAAATACGTGAAACTCAGCGTCCGACAGCAGGTGGGCCTTCAGAAGCGGATCGAGCGCCGAGTGGCGCGCGCTCTCAACGAGGGCAACCTTGACGCGACCATTGACGCTGTCCTGCCCTGGTTCGACCGCCTCGAGGAGACTTCGGAGATGCAGCGCCTGCGCGAGGAAGCGGGGCGGCTCGGGGAGGAAAGCAACGCCCTCTTTGGGGCTCGCAATGAGGGATACTTCAACCTGAAACATGATTTCATCGGTCTTGGCTGGCTGAAGCGCCAACTCCAAAGGGCGCGGGCCGCTGCGCCGGATGAGAAGGGGGAGTTGGTGCACATGATCGTTGCTTATGAGGACCCCGGGCCGGGCGGATTCTACGACGACTGCGGGACATACAGCCCTTGCCCCAACGTCGTTAGCGGCTATCCCTTCGATTTCGGACAGCCCTTCGTCGGCGAGATGCTGTGGGAGGGGAACCGCCCAAGCCAGCGGACGATGCACTACACGCAGGACGAGCCCCAGGGTGTTACCTTTCACTATCGCGGGCTGGACCCGAATGCCCAGTACCGCATCCGCTTCACCTTCGTGCGCCCGTGGTACCAGGAACGTTACGCATTCCGCATGAACCAGAAGTCGCAGACGATCTACGCCAACGAGTTCGTGCTGGCGCGCAACCTGGACATTCCTCTGCAGATGAGCGATTTCTTCACTTTCGATATACCGCGCGAAGCGACCGCAGACGGGGAACTCGTCATCCGCTTGGAGAGAGCCCGCGATGTCGCAGTCGGCGACCGTGTAACGGTGGAGCAGTGGCGCAACTGCGGCGGGTGGGGCACGCTCGTGTCCGAGGCCTGGCTCATGAGGAAGTGAGCGGGTGCAGGGGTCAGGCCCTAACGAGTTTCTTGGATCACGGCAATCGTTCCTGGCCTCCGGGTCTTGGCTGCCAGAATGTGGCACAGCCGCCCTCGGCTGTGCCATGCTTCGGAGTCACAGGCGGGAGCGCCTGTGCCACATCCCTTCCTTGCTGTAACGCAAGAAAGTCATTAGAAGTGATTTCGAAAGTGGTTGCAGGGGTTGATGAGATTCTTCGCTTCGCTCAGAATGACAAACAAGGGCCGCGATTCGCTTATCTGTCACGCTGAGTCCGCCAGCCGGCGGACGGGACGAAGGGTCTCACTCCAGCGAGTATTGCAACGCGCTCCAGTGAGACTAGCAGGAACATCTTGCCTGCGCGAGGAACAGGCAGCGTCAGCGGGCAACTTACTCTGTTTGGGGAGGAGCGGCACACATGAGAAGGGTAGTGGCAGTCTTCGCAGTTGCGGCAGCGCTGGCATATACTGCGCAGCCCAGCCGAGGGGCGGATCTCAAGGATATGCTCTCCGGCAAGACAGTTCCATTGACCATGCAGATGAAGGACCTCACCGGCGGCTGGTGGCGGATCAGCGTTGACCAGTCGGGAATGGGGAGCCTTGCATCGTTCTTTGTCGGCCTTGCGGGGGGAGGCGGCACGGCCGCGGGGGCGTACTACACGCAGGGCCAGACTATGACACTGGGAGAGCAGCCTTACCTGATCTGCTACCAGGTGCCGCCGAAACCGCTGAACCTGGCACGGCTGATGAGATCCGGCCCCGAGCCGCCGAAACCCGAGAAACTCACGCCGGAGACAAAACTCTCGCTGTCGCTGGTGAATCTGCGAACAGCCGTATCTCTGAATGACATCCGTCCGTTCAGCCTGGAGGAAGAGATCGCAGCCTCTGAGAGCGAGGCCGGAGCCGTAGAAGAAGCGGCCGCCGTATCAGTGATCGCCGTATCCCTCAGCAATCTCAGGCAAATGGCGCTGGGAGTGCTGATGTTTGCGAGCGATCATAATGAGGCACTGCCCTCACTCAAGGACCCCGCGGCGATAAAGAGGACGCTCGGCCGCTACATCAGGAACGACAAGATATTCATCAACCCGATCACGAACAAGCCGTATATGGCAAATGCGGTCCTGTCGGGAAGGAAGTTGTCGCACATTGCGGACCCCTCGTCAATGGTTGTCTTCTATGAGGACAGCCCGGCGCCGGACGGGACGCGCGGCGTTTCTTTCCTCGCCGGCCACACGAGGCGGGTCAGGGAATCAGAATGGGTGATGCTGAAGAAGGCATCAAAGATACCGTAACGCGCTGACCAGGGTGTTGTCTAATAGGAATGGGACCGTGCGCAGCCGTCAGGCACCCGTGAGGCCGCTTGACGGCGCGCACCTATTTGCGAGAGCCCCAGGCGTTTGCGCTGATCGCAGCGAATCACCGAGATATGACAACGCTGGGCGCGTTTGGCCGCCCGCAGGTAGAAAGGACGGAGAGCACTCATGGGCACGGGATATACCAGGCGTCAGTTCTTGCGCAAGGTGGCGCAGGGAGCGGCCGCCGCCGGGGCAGTGTGGGCAATGCCCTCCGTGGTGTCGGCGCGCGCGCTCGGCCGCGAGGACAAGGCGGCGGCGAGCGAGCGCCTGACGATGGGCTTCATCGGCGTGGGCGGCATGGGCAGCGGCCACCTGGGCGCATTTCTGGGCCGCCGCGAGGTGGATGTCCTGGCGGTATGCGATGTCTATGAGCCGCACCGGATGAGGGCGAAGGAGCGCGCGGGCGACGGGTGCGCCGCCTACAACGACTTCCGCGAACTGCTCGACCGCAAGGACATTGACGCAGTATTGATCGCTACACCGGATCACTGGCATGTCCTGATCGCGATGGCAGCGTGCCAGGCGGGCAAGGACGTTTACTGCGAGAAACCGCTCACGCTCACCATCGAGGAAGGCCGCGCCCTTGTCAATGCAGTGCGCCGGTATGGGCGCGTCTTTCAGACCGGCAGCCAGCAGCGAAGCGAGGAGAACTTCCGCTTTGCTTGCGAGTTGGTTCGCAGCGGGCGCATCGGCAGGTTGCACACCATCCGCACCGGCTTCGGCGGCGGCCCCACCTCCGGTTACGAGCCGGACACCGACCCGCCGCCCGGCCTCGACTGGAACATGTGGCTGGGCCCCGCGCCGTGGGTGCCGCACAATCCTCTGCGCTGCATCTACAACTTCCGCTGGTTCTACGACTACTCCGGCGGCAAGATGACCGACTGGGGAGCACATCACAACGACATTGCCCAGTGGGGAAACGGAACCGAACTCTCCGGGCCGATTGAGATCGAGGGCACGGCCACGTTTCCCGCCGCCGGGCTATACGACACGGCAACAACTTTCCTCATAACCTACAAGTATGCCAACGGCGTAACGCTCATCTGCGGCGAGGGGCGCGGCGCAAAGTTCGAGGGGACAGATGGTTGGGTGCACGTTGACCGCGGGTTCCTCGACGCGTACCCCAAGGACTTGCTCCAGGAGAAACTGGGGCCGGGCGACGCGCGCCTCTACGAGAGCCCCGGCCATCACCAGAACTGGCTCGACTGCATCAAGTCGCGCGAGAAGCCGATCTGCGATGTGGAGATCGGGCACCGCTCCGTTACCGTGTGCCACCTGGGCAACATTGCCATCCGCACCGGCCGCAAGTTGCGCTGGGACCCTGAGCACGAGCGCTTCGTCGGAGATGAAGAATTGAACCGGTGGCTATCGAAGCCGATGCGCGCGCCCTGGCATCTGTGATGGAGGCAACCCCGATGAGATTCCTGATCGTAATCCTGATCGCTGTTTCACTCGTTGTGCCGTGCTCGATAGCACGCGCGCAGGATGTCGGGGCGCTGGTCGCGCAGATTCAGAGCCGCGACGAGGCGCAGCGGATGGCCGCCGTTGATGCCATCGCTCAGGCGGGCGCAGCCGCCCTCGCTCCGCTCTTCGGCCTGCTAGAAGGCGAGAATCACGACGCGGACATCTGCGCCCGCCAGACAATCCAGAAGATCGTCTATCGCGCGTCGGCCCCCGGCGCCGCAGAGCGCGGGGCGGTGGCTGCCGCACTTGCTGAGGTGGCCGCATCCCCAGGTCGCCTTGGAGTCCGCCGGTACGCGCTGCAAATGGTTTCATTTGTTGGCCGAGATGAGGTCGTGCCGACGCTGGCGCGGCTCCTGGGCGACCCGGAGATGCGCGAGATGGCGCGCTGGGCCCTCGTGCGCATTCCGGGGGACACGGCAACAAGCGCTCTGGCCGGCGCCGTCGCATCGGCCGCCGGCGAGGTCAAGGTAGGGCTGATCAACGCGCTCGGAGCACGTGCGGCAGCAAGCGCCCTGCCTGTTTTGCGCACGGCCCTGAATGACAAGGATGAGAGCGTGTGCATTGCCGCCGCCTACGCCCTTGCTCGCATCCCCGAGCCTGCCTCGGCGAGGATGCTCATGGAGGCCATCTTCTCCGCTTCCGGTCGTGGCCGTGCCGCGGCCGCCGACGCCTATCTGCGCCTGGCAGACACTCTTCTCGCTGCCGGCAATGCCGGCCGCGCAGCAGCAATGTACAAATGGACATACTGCTGCGCCGGCGCTGGCGATGAGCAGCACAGGTGCGCGGCCCTCGCCGGATTGGCAAGGGCGCGCGGCGCTCAGGCCATCCCGCTGCTCTTGGAGGCGCTGCGCGGAGGACAACCCGCACTCGCTGGCGTCGCCGCCGCTTCGCTCGCCGCCATTCCTGGACGCGATGCCACCCGCGAGATTGTCGGTGCCCTGCCATCTGCGCGGCCAGAACTGCGCCTCCGCCTGATCTCCATCCTCGGCGAGCGCCGGGATATCGCCGCGCTGCCAGCGCTCATCGCGTCTTGCGAGCCGAAGCGGCCTGTTGCGGAACGGGCTGCAGCAACAACTGCACTCGGCGAGATCGGCAGCGCCGCAGCAGTCCCCACCCTCGTGGGTGCTCTAGGCTCGCTCGACGAACCGGTGAAGGCCGCAGCCATCGAGGCACTCGCGCGTATGCCAGGCAAGTCTGCAACTAAGACCATTGCCAGCGTCGTTGCCACCGGGTCGGCCGGGTCGCTTTCCCTTCCCGCTGCAGGAATGAGCGCCCAGGTGGCGCTGGTCCAGGTGCTGGGCTACCGCCGCGACAGGCAGGCCACCCCGGCGCTGACAGCGGCAATGAGGGCTCGCAGCCCGGCAGTGCGCCTAGCAGCCATCGAGGCTGCGGGGCGGCTGGACGATCCCGCGGCGGTGCCGGAATTGCTGCGCGTGCTGAGCGATGGAACTGCGGAAGAACAGCACGCAGCGGCGATCGCCCTCGGCCAGATGAGAACGAAAGAAGCACGCCAGGCGATGGTCGCCGTCCTGGATGGCGCAACGCCGATAATGAAAGAGCGCTTGCTGATGGGGCTGGGGATTCGCCCTGACCCCGAACTGCTGCCGGTCTTCGTCTCCGCCGCAGACGATTCGGACGACTCTGTGGCGAAGGAGGCTCTTGTCGCCCTCGCCCGTCTGAGTGACGACCGGGCAGCGCCGGTTTTCATTCAGGCCTTCAGGACGCGCAGCCCTGAACTGGCGCTCATCGCTGCCGGCGGCTACCTGATGCTGAGCAGCGATGTGCTCAACAGCGATCCTGCAGCGGCGACTGCCATGGCGCGCCGTGCCCTGGAGGGGCTGCGGGGAGACGACCGCCGCCTGCCCCTTCAAGCGATAGCTCGCCTGCGCGATGCTGGCTCCCTTCCCCTGGTGCTCCCGCTGTTGGGCAGCGAGAGCCTGGGCGGCGACGCCGCGCGCGCGGCCATCGCCATTGCGGACTCGCTGGCCGCCGCGGACAAGGACAGGGCGGTCAGCCTCTATCGCGAGGTGCTCGCTCGCGGGCGCGATTCCGCGCTCATGCGAGAGGCGGTGCGCGGGCTGCGGGACCTGGGCGTCAAGGCTGACCCGGCGGCGGAGGCCGGCTTCGTAACGCGCTGGTGGGTTATCGGGCCCTTCCGGGATGTCAAGCGGTTGATGAAGGAAGACGTAGTGGCGACCGGCGAGCCGATTGACGTAAGTCAGAGGGTCAGCGTCGGGGACAAGAAATTCAGGTGGCGTCGCGCCCGCGTTGATGATCCGCTCGGCATGTTGGACATCGAGCAGGCCGTGGCCGAGATGGAGGACTGCGGGGCATACATGTACGCCGAGGTAACCAGCGACGCCGACCGCGATGTCCTCCTCAAGATCGGGAGCGATGACGATGTGGTCTGCTGGCTGAATGGCAAGCAAGTGCACGCTTTCTTCGGCGGGCGAGGCTACAACCCTGACCAGGATGTGGTGCGCGCAGCCCTGCGCGCGGGGAGCAACACCATCCTGCTGAAGGTGCTCAACCGCGGCGGCGATTGGGCTGCTGGCTTGCGCATCACCGATCCGAGCGGCCAGCCGCTTCTGTTGAAGCAGCCCGCAGCGGTCAATCGAAAATAACCAGTGGATCAACGCACCTAAGGAGTGAAACATGGACCCAGAAGAGTATCCCGTGGACGAGTGGACGACGGCCGTTCCGGAGACTTACTGCATCGAGTACGGGCGCAATCACCTCGGAAATGCCGAGTATATCGCGCAGATCGCGGCTGCTCCGCCGACGGTTCTGCATGTGGGAGTTGACACGGTCATCAACAACATGTTCGGCGCGACGACCGGGGACATGCACTACGACCGGCAGTTAGAGCCTGCAGAGATTGACGCTCGCGCGCGCGACATCCGGGCCTTCGTGGATGCGATGCACGCGGCGGGCGTCGAGACGCTCATGCCCTATCAAAGCGGGATGTTCTTTTTCGGCGACCACGAGAAGCGCAGCGTGTTCTGGGAGTTCTTGGACCGTTGGGGAGACTACGCTGAGTTTGAGGTCGGGCCTCGCCCGAGCGAGGACCCTGTGGAGTGGCCGGGACAGGATCGTCGGCCTGTGGAGAACCATCCATACTTCGTCTATGAGCCGTGCATCAATCACCGCGACTGGCGCACGCTGCTGCGCATGACGGCCGGGTGGATCGCGCGCGTGGGCTACGATGCGCTTTTCTCCGATGTGAACGCACACCATTGCTACAGGCCCTCGTGCCAGGACGCGTTCCGCAAGTATCTCTGCGCCAGGCACTCGCCGGCTGACCTGCAGCGGCTGTTCGGCTTTGCCAGGCCCGAAGATGTGCGCATGGGCGAGGCCGGCGGCGGGCTTCTGTGGGTCGAGACGCAGCGCCACTGGGGGAACAGTTTCGCTGAACTCTTCGCCGAGATGACGGCGGTGGGGCGGCAGCACACGCGCGGCTTCTTCATGCTGCCGAACTCGAGTTCATACGCCAACATTGACGAGATGTGGAAGCGGCGCACATCGGGACAGAACATCAGCATGTGGGCGCGCATCTGCCCGATCTTCATGTACGAGAAGAATGAGCAGCCGGGCCGGTTCGGCCGCACCGCGATATCGGATTCCATCCTGCAGTATAAGTTTGCCTTCGCCAACCGCACGCGGGCGGGCCTGCTGCTCTACAACTCCCAGGAGCCTCATTCCATCGCGCTCTCCAACGCGGAGGCGGCAGCGCTCGGGGGTGGTTCATTCATACAGGGCCATTACCAGCATCCTGAAGTGCGAACTGCATATCGGCGCTACTTCGAGTCGAGCCGCGACGTGCTGGCCGGGTACTCGTCGCACGCGCAAGTTGCGCTGGTGTTCTTCTACGAAGAACTGTTCTGGGAGAACCCGGGACATCTGGAGCAGGTCTTCTGCCTGAAAGACTACCTGTGCAATCATCACGTTCTGTGGGATTTCGTCGTAGAGAAGACTTTCACGCGGCATAACGTTGCCAAGTACTCCGTCATCATCGTTCCTGAACTGCAGCACCTGAGCGATGCCCACGTCGGCCTGCTGCGCGAGCATGTCGAGGCTGGCGGCGGGCTGGTGATGATCGGCGAGGCGGGGCGTTTTACAGATGAAGGAGCGCGGCGGGATGCACTGCTGCTGGAGAACCTCTTCACTGGCAAGGCTGCTGACGGGATTCGCTCCGCGCGCCTGGGTAAGGGATGGGTCGCCCACGCGGCGCGCATCGAGGACCTGCTCGAGCGGCCGGCGTTCGAGATCTTTCAACTTACCGAGGACGAGGGCAACGACACCGCGACGATCATCAGAATGGCGGCAGAGGCAGAGGCATCCAAGAAACCGCAGGGCAAGGACCGTCTCCTCGGGCTCTGCGAGGAACTTGGCGGACAGGCGCTGTCCATCGCCGGAGAGGGCGTCCCCTTCACCTTGCGCATGACCGCCTACAAGCGCCGCGACGCCGGAGGGCGGCGCATGACTGTGCACCTGCTGAACTATGACGTTCCGATCCACGCGAACCGGCGCTCCGGCCCGCCCGTTGCGGCCGAGCAGGTCGCGCTGCGCGTGCCGATGCCGCGCGGCTGGGAACCGAAAGAGGTCCGCCTGCGCGGGCCGTATTCTGCGACCGGGACTTGTCTGCCCTTCGAGTTGAAGGACGGGCGGCTATGCGTAACGGTGCCTCGAGTGGAGATCTACGAACTGCTGGAAGTCATCGCTGGATAGGCTTTCGTTCGCTGCCGCCGCTCCTGTCGCCCAGGTGCAAGACTGCATTCTGCGATACCAGCCTCTCCTGCAGCCGGTTGATATCTAACCGGCGCGGCACGACCCGCGTCTGGCAGGAAAGCGCCGCCGCCACCCCTGCGGCCTCACCGATGGCCATGATCGGCGCCATGGCGCGGTGGGACTCGTAGGGTACCTGCTCGCTCGAAATGCATCTGCCAGCGACCAGCAGCCCGTCAACCTTCTTTGGGACCAGGCAGCGGTATGGAATGTCGTAGCCTTCGTGCTCCAGGTATCTGCGATAGCCGTAGAAGTGGATGATCGGGCACGAACTTATGGCCACCACGTCTGCGAAACGGCGACCGGTAAGGGCATCGTCAGCAGTGAGCCTGTACTCTCCCTCCACAAAGCGGGTCTGGCGTATGCCCAACAGCGGAGGAGTCTCCACCACCCTGGCGTCGGCCAGTTCGGGCCGTTCTCTCTGCTTGTGTGCGAAGTCTTCGTATACTCGCAGCCGCGCCTCGATCTCTGCGCGCGAGAGTTCATCTCCATTCGCGCCATCAATGGCCTGAACGCCCGGACCCCAGACCACCGCGTTGCTGCCGAAATCGCAGGCATAGGTGCCCTCAGGCCGCTGCGCGCCGAATTCTATCCGGTACATTAGGCCGTCCTTGAGCCTTGGGGCCTCCTCCCTTCGCGTCTGCCAGAATGGAGCGCCCGCCCGCGCTGCGACGTCTGCGTCTCCGCTCGCATCAACCACCACCTCCGCCATCAAGGCCTGGCGGCCAGACTTGTTCTCGACGATCACCCCGCGAAGGCAGCCGTTTTCCAGTATGCTGTCGCAGAAATACGTGTGGAACATGATGTCCACGCCCGCGTCCACGCACATCTTCAGCGTCACGAACTTGAACTTCTCAGTGTCAATTGCGTAGGAGTACTGCAGTCTCCCCGGCTCGGTGGGATACGGCCTCTGGGGATAAGGGCTTTTCCCCAGCCCATCGAGGCCCTTCAGCCCTAAGATGATCTCCTCGGCGATGCCGCGAACCGTTTGAGTGCTGTCCGGCTCGACCTGGTTGCGGAACCCGTTGATGCATGCCATCAGAGAGGCAGTCGCAGTTCCGCCGAGGTAGCCGAACCGCTCCACCAGCGTGGTTCTCGCCCCGCTGCGAGCGGAGGCGATTGCTGCGGCAATCCCTGCGGGCCCTCCGCCGACAACGATGACATCTTTGTCCCGCGTTACCGGTATCTCATGCGCCGGCTCTTGGTGGGTTTTCAAGTAGTTCTCCTATCGGTGATTCCTAGACTGTGTTCTTCCCTACCGGTGGCAATACTCCATGTGGGCCCATTCCCCTGTAGCAGCCTTGCGCTGGGTGAGAGGAATTGTCAGCGCCGATGCGAAGGATGACGGTAGTTCCTCTTGGAGGGTCGGTCGTGAAGATAACAGCGGTTGAAGCGAGGATCGTACAGCCGAACCTTTTCGTGCGCGTGGACACTGACGAGGGGATCTCAGGATGGGGCGAATGCAGCCCCATGAACAACCGGCTCGTTGCTGCTCACGTAGAGCACGCGCTGGCGGCTCTCGTCATCGGGTGGGACCCGTTCGACTATGAGGCCCTCGTTGAGCGCCTGCTGGTGTCCACATACAAAGTGGCCGGGCAGAGCATGGCTATGGCTATCAGCGGAATCGAGATTGCCCTGTGGGACATCATGGGCAAGGCGCTCGGGCAGCCCATTTACAGGCTGCTCGGAGGCGCTTGTCGGAACCAGATACCCATGTATGCCTCCAGCATGCGCCGCGACATTACGCCATTGGAAGAAGCCAGGAGGCTGGCCAAACTGGTCGAGCAGCATGGCTTCAAGGCCGTCAAGGTCCGCGTGGGCAGTACATTCGGATTCGACCGGGACGCGGCACCGGGACGGTCCATAGCACTGGTCAAGGAGGTCCGTGCTGCGCTCGGAGATGACATCGAGATCATGGTTGACGCAAACAGTTGCTACACGGCCCCCCGCGCAATCGAACTGGGGCGAGCGCTGGAGCGCTACCGTATCTTTCATTTCGAGGAACCCTGTCCATATTGGGATCTGGACTCGACTGCCAAAGTCGCAAAGGCCCTCGACGTGCCTGTCGCCGGCGGTGAGCAGGACTGGGAACTACGCCGTTTCAAGGAGATGCTTCAAAAGGAGGCGGTGGACATTGTCCAGCCTGACCTTATCAAGGCAGGCGGTTTCTCCGTGTGCAAGAAGATCGCAGCGCTGGCGGAGGCTTTTGGCTGCATCTGCACACCTCACCAGACCCAGCCCTTCGGCACCGTCGCCAACCTTCACCTGGCAGCCAGCACGCCTAACTGCCGCTACTTCCAGGAGTACAACATTGAGCACCACCCTTTCAGGGATTCGCTCTTCCTCGAGCCCGTGCTCGACGTTAAGGATGGATATCTGACCGTGCCCGAAGGCCCCGGCCTGGGCGTAGAAATCAGCGACGCGGTTGTGCATTCCGCATGAGTGCACGTGCGCTGGTCACGTGCTCACGAAACCACTTCCAGCGTATCACGGCCGAGACCTTCACATCCGCCAGGTCACGCAGGCGCAAGTCAATGGCCTCCGCAATGCTCGTCATCACCTGGGGAGGACATCAAATCCCTCTCTCTCGGCAGCCGCGCGCAGCCGCTGGTCAAGGCACACGAAGCCGACGGCAGAAGGACTGCCATCTGCCCAGACGAGCGCTGCGGCGATTTGGAAAGCGTCCGCCGCCCGGAGTTCGTGCACGCGTAACATGCGGCAGGCCATCTCTCGCACCGCTTCAATGGGTTGCACCTCGTAGGCCGCAGTCGCCAGCCTCTCAATCTCCCTCAGCAGCCTGGAAGCGGAGTGCTCCTTGATCTCCCCGGTGCGCCGCAGCCGGCAGATTGCTGACACCGCTTCGACTCTGGTGCCCCACCACAAGGCTAGCCTCCGATCAGAGGCCAGCATTGCCCTCAACAGATCCGTCTCCTGCTGCCGCATCAAGACCGAGAGAAATGCAGAGGTATCCCAATACTTCACAACTGGTCCCCTCTCTCTTCATCTAAGGCGCGGAGCACTGCTCCCTCGGCGACATCGCAGACTGGAAGATGCGACAACAGTCGTCGGACCTGTGCATTCCCAGACCGCACTATTCCGCGGGACACGAGGTGGCTGACCCTTTCGTCCTGCAGACTCTCGCGCGCAACCGGCACAATGCGAGCCACTGGCCTTCCGCGGTCGGTGACCAAAATTTCCTCTCCTCTCTTCACCATGTCCAGGTGCTCGCTGAGTTTGGCCTTCAGTTGGGAGACTGCTGTTCGCTTCATCGCGCTCCTCCTCTCCAATCAGATGACTATCATAGTCATAATGGGATGACCTGTCAAGTCATTCTGGGGCCGCGAAGTGAAGCGCATGGTTCTCATCGGCTGCTCGGGGGCAGTCGGAGTACTAGCCTCGCCCTCGCATCAGGGGGAATTCTCGCGTGCCCCTGGAACTCTGGGTAGCGGCAAACGGCCGCGCGTCTGGCGCTTGTGCCATGGGCTGACCCACGACGGCCTAGGCAACCGCGGCTTGCAGACATGAAGGATCCACGAACTGCGATGACGCGCCGGGGAAGCGGCTCAACGGAGATGCACGCCGCGCGGGCGAGGTTTCCAGCGCGCGCGCTTCTCATCGGCGCGGTGGCAACGGTCGCGACCGGCTATTGGGGCTTCTACGTCTATAACATCGCGATGGCCGACATCTGGAGCCAGACCGCCTTGATGCGGGGGCCCCTGTTCGTGCTGTTCTGCCTGATCATCGCGAACCTCGCTCTGCGCGCGCTGCGGCCGCGGCTCGGGCTGGACCAGCGCGAGCTTCTGATCATCTACACCATGGTAGTCATGGGGGCCGCCATTAACGGCGTGGGCATGCTGGCCTTCCTCGTGCCTGCCATCGCCTCCATCCAGCACTACCGCGACACGCTGGGCCTCGAGCGCTTTCTTCCCTATGCGCCGAAGCACCTCATCATCCATGACCCGCAGGTGATCGCGGGCTTCCACACGGGGGGCGAGTCCGCCTGGTCGCTTGCGATCTTGAGGGAATGGGCGGGGCCCGTCCTTTGGTGGTCGTGCTTTATATTCGCCCTCATCTTTGCGATCTTGTGTCTGCAGGTGCTGGTCAGGAAGCAATGGCTTCAGCACGAGCGGCTGGCTTTCCCGCTGGCCTATGTTCCGCTGGCGATCACCGAGCGCGCAGGTGACGCGCTGAAGGGAAACCGGCTTTTCTGGCTGGGCTTCGGGCTGGTCGCCGCGGTTCAGTTCATGAACGGGCTCAGTTTCTACTATCCGGCTCTGCCCCAGATCCCGCTGCGCGGCATGGCCCAGGAGCACCTGAAGAACGTGTGGCCTTGGTCGCGGATGGGAGGGGTGTACTTCGCTTTCTATCCCTTCATGATCGGCATCGCCTACCTTCTGAACCTCGAGGTCTCCTTGAGCATCTGGTCATTCTACGTGCTCGCTAAGTCAGCGGAGATAGCGTTCACACTCTACGGGTGGCGCGAGCCTGGAGCCGCGATGGGGCGCGCCAGGTACCCTTTGATGGACGAGCAGGGCATCGGCGCTTTTATCGGGCTCGCGCTGGTCGTGGTGTGGATGGGCAGGCACCGGCTGGCCGAGGCGGTGCGCCGCGCCCTGCGCGGATGGGACCGGGACGAGGACGAGATGCTTTCTTACCGGTCAGCCATGTTGGGGGTGCTGGCCGCGTGCGGCTTCCTGGCGTGGTTCATGGCGCACATGGGGCTGACGCTGCATCTGGCGGTTCCGGCTCTGGGACTGATGCTGATCTACTCGATGGTACTGTCGCGCGTGGTGGCGGAGACAGGCTGCGGGTACCCCTTCATCCCCGAGAACGGCGCAGGCGAGACCGTGATGTTCGCGGTGGGAACCCGGAACGTTCCCATTCGCGAGATCACCGCTCTGGGGTATTTGTTTCCGATAGACCAGTACTATCTGGACAACCCGGCCCCTCAACAACTGAACGCGATGAAACTGGGCCAGGCGACGACGATGCCGCCGCGCCACATTCTGCTGGCAGTGCTGGCGGGAGCGGTGATCGGGCTGGCGGCTGACTGGTGGGCGCAGTTGGATATCTACTACCGCTACGGCGCTGCGACGGGCAATATCCGCAACTACTACCCGCGACTGGGGTGGCAGACTTTCTCCTTCATGAAGTGGTGGTATGACCAGAAAATGGGCCCCGACTGGATGATGCTGCAAGGCATAGGCGTCGGCATGGGCTTTATTCTGTTGTTGGTGAAACTGCGCACAACCCTGCCCTGGTTCCCTCTCCATCCGGTTGGTTATCTGATCGCGGGCACGCCCGCCGCCAGGTTCATTTGGATCCCCTTCCTGGTGGGCTGGCTGATAAAACTGGTCGTGCTGCGCTACGGGGGCCTTGCGCTCTACCGGCGGTTGATCCCGTTTGTCCTGGGCGTAATCGTGGGCGACAATGTGTCCCCGGCAGTCTGGGGAGCATACGGGGCCATCACGGGTCGTCCGACATACCAGTTCTTCCCTTGAGAACCGCAGAAGGCGGCAAGCCAGCGAGGTTTGGCCGGTGGGAAGGAATCCTCGCTTGGCGCAAGGAACTGCAGGTCCTGACGCCGCCTGTGCCACTGACGCGGAGTACGAACGCCTGAGGATGCAGCACGATGCTGTCACGAATGCCTAGCGTGTTCTTTTTGCCCATCCTCCTGCTCGCGCAAGGGGACACGGCGATTCAGCACCCCGGTCAGCCGGGCAAACAGGACAGTTCAACTGCCGGGAGGAGCCATATGATGAGGCTGCATGAGACGCGTTGGAATGTTGACGGGAAACCCGTCCTCGGCACCTACACTGCCGGGCCAGACAAAATGGAAGACCTTCGTCATATTCGAGACGTGGGGATGAATGTCGTTCTTGGAGGCGAGGTCGAACTCAACCCGAAGACGCCTGAGGGCGCATTCTGTCTCGAGAATGGGATCAAGGTCATGTACCACCTGACCGAGTTCCTATATCACGGCGTGAGGCTCCGCGACGCCATCACGCCGGACCAGACAACCATTCCACTCTTCTTCAGCCAGAAACTACGTGACCAGGAGTCGCACGTCGTCCAGATAGACGATGAGATCATCCGCTACGAAAAAATGACGGAAGTCGGACTTGTGAACTGTCAGCGAGGGTGCGATAGGACCAGGGCCGCGGCCCACCGGGAGGGGGTTATCCTTTTCTGGCCGGAGGCCTGTGCCGCCGAAGTCGAGCGCGTCAAGACTTCGTCGAACCTTTTTGGCTATTACGTGCTTGATGACAGCCCTGGAGATGCAGTATCAGCGCTTCGTGCGCTGTATCACACGGTTCAGAAGGTGGACCCCGGTGGCCGCCATCCCGTGTGCGCCGGGTTCGGCGATGCAGGCTCCGTCATCAACCTCGCGCCGGGCGTGTGCGACATAATGCTGATCTACTGGTATCCCGTGAGTACAAAGGGATACGACCGCGAGCGCACCAGCGAAGAGGTCCAACACATGCTGACGACAGCCCGGAAGCGCGTTCCGGGTATCCCGTTCGTGGGCGTCTATCAGACATTCGACGGCTCGGCTGCCGGGACAGGCCAGGGCGTGCCCACGGGCGAGCAACTGCGCGAGCAACTGGAGGATTTCGTACGTGAGGGAGCATGTGGACTGATCGCATTTATATGTCGCGCCGGCAGCCTCCCGGGCTGGGCGGACCTTCCAGAACTCAAATCTGTTGTGAAGGAGGCTAACCAGGAGATACTTGCCACGGGCGGCCTCGATGTCCGCCCTGAGACCGAAGCGATGAAGCGAAAGCGCATCCAGCCCGAGGGGCACTGGGAGAAACCCCGGCCGGTGCCGGGCGTGGTGCCCGCCTGGTATGTAACCGGCCCCTTCGAGGATGCGGAGGGCAAGAGGCTTGACGCGGTCTTTCCCCCGGACCAGGCGATTGACCTCAACGCGGTATATCAAGTGAAGTTCGGTTCCGCTCGCTGGCGCGTGCGCGAAACGACCTGCGGCGTTCTGGGGCTGACGGAGCTCTACGGCGACCAGAAAGGCGTCCAGAATTGTCTCGACTACGCATTCTGTGATGTTACAAGCCCGAAGGAGCAGACGGTACAGATGCGCATCTGTTCGGATGATGACGCCTTGGTCCGCCTGAACGGCAAAGAAATATACCGGTTCGAGGGTCCTCGTGGCATCGAGTATGACAACGACGTCGTTCAGATAACGCTGCCCGCAGGCAAATCGCGTATCGAGGTCAAGATCTACAATCGCGCCGGTATGTGGGGCTTCTTCATGCGGTTTACTGACCTCAAGGGGCGGCCGCTCCGGGGACTGCGGTTCCGGCCAACTGCCGGCTGACGACGCGTGGCGCCGCTTGTTACCGTCCCTCGGCCATTACCTTGAGCGCCCGCACCTTCTCCCCCGCTTCCACCCACGCCCACCGGCCATCGCCCGAGTCGTGCAACTCCCCGGGCAAGTGACCCGGAGCGTGAGTGAACGGAAGAAACGCAACATCGCCACCTCCCACGATTCGGCACGGCTGAGTGTTCGCCATCGCGCGCGTATGATCTGCCCACCGCACGCGATCGGCGGCACTCCGCCGCCATCGAAGTTTGCAGGGAGGCCGGGTGGTGGGGCATGAGTAACGCGGTTGTGCGAATGCGCAAGCAGCTTCGCTGGGGGAACCCCTCATGCGTGGTTGGCAGCGCCCGCGAACTACTGGCGCACCGAGAACTCGACCCAGCCGAACGTGACCTCCTTGCGCGGCGTTACCTCGATCAGGTTGTACCCCCGGTTCATCTGGGCAAGCGGTACCGCAAACCCGTGCACCTTGAAGTCCGGCTTCGGTTGTGGCAGGTCGCACGGGCCCGTGAACCGACACAACTCGCCGTTGACTCGCACCTGGAGTGTCTGCTTCTCGACCAGCGTGTCCCCCACGATTCCCAGGGCGGCAATGGCCTCGCCTGACCGCGGCCTTGGTCCGGTGTGGATGCGGAACGCCGCCCACCCGCCCGCTGAGCACCGAGCAGGCAACGGGTAGGCGCGCGGCTCGCCCGGCGCCCATGTGTCTGCATAGGTCAGGACATGTCGGCGCGGCTTCCCGGCCAGCGTCTCCAGGTTGCCGATCTCCCGCAGCAGCGCCTGGTAGTGCGGCGGGCCACCGGCGCCATCGTCCATGTAGTTGAACAGGTAGATGCGGTCCGCGCCGCGGTCGAGCATCGAGGAGAGGACGAAGGCGAACGTCGGCATTGCAGGCCCCAGCGGATGGACGACCGGCGGCAGGCCGAGGAATGCGATGAGGAAGTGGCTTTCGACTATTGGGAAAATGGCCATGTTCAGGACGCCGCCGACGGAGAGGGATATGCCCGAGAAGATGCGGAGGCCGCGGCTGTACCGCATCTCGAAGTACTGCGGGAGGGTGTGGACGTTGGTGGCGCGATAGCGCATGATCCCGAGGCCGAGGATGCCGAAGAGGATGATGCTCATGATGGTCATGCTCATGGAGACCCACATCCACGAGAAGCCGGAGGTGAATCCGGTCTGGACGCCGGTGGCGATGCAGATTAGGCCCATCGCCTCAGCAGCGCCAGTGCTGATGCCGAGCCAGGTGCCTGTGCCGCGGCCCGCGATGGTGAACTGGGCGACGCTGCGGACGAGCGAGCGGCCGTAGTAGCCGGCCCAGATGAGCCCGCCGACCATGAGCGCGGCGATGGTCCAGTCAGCGCGAGTCAGGGTCATGGCGGGGGATGGAACGGCGGCCCTGCAGTCGTGAGTGAAATCATTCGATAATCGCGATTTCGCTCCAGTCGTTGAGTCTCAGCGTGATCTGCCACAGGCCGTCCTTGATTCGGCGGAGCTCAGCCTTGCCTGCTGTCGGAGCCTGCCTGCCGTGGAGGTCAAACAGAAAAACCCTGGGGCGAGACGGCTTCGCCCAGCGGGTTGAAAGAGACGCTGCAGCGATGATTCGTTCTCTACCCTTGACCCAACCCTCGTGAAGTTCGATGGGGGTGAAGGGGAACATGCGGTTGATCGGGCCGTATTCGCCGCTGCCGGGGCCTGCCTCTGGGAGGTCGGGGTACGCGTAGTGATAGTAGAGCAGGCCATGGCGGAGGTAGGAGATCAGCGTGAGCATCAGGCCCTGGGCGAGATCGGGCTGGCCGCTGGAGGGCAAGGCCCCGAGGCCGATGGGGCTGCCCAGGACGCCCGCGAAGATGTTGTCCACGAAAGGCGGCTTCTCGCCGGGCCTGGCAAGGTCGAGATTGGTCGAGCCCTGGGTCTCGGCAAAGCGCTGGGCAGGCAGCGATTGCTCGGCAAGGGTCGTGGAGTACGTGTTGGCGGTGATGTTCTTGCGCCTGTTGAGCGCACAGCGGATGATGTCCAGGCGCGGCCCTTTGCCGACGAGGCCGCAGTCGGCGAATCCCTGCGCGATCTCGCCGGTCGCGGGGTCAACGTCAACTGAGAAGCCGTCCCACCGGCTGTAGTCGCGGATGGTGCCGCCCCAGGCCTGGCTGAACTCGTCAATGTAGAAGCCGTCGAGGCCCACGTGGTCGAGCAAGAATGCTGCCTGCTCGAGCAGGAACCTGTGGTGGTAATTGCCGGGAGCCGGGTACACGCCGAGCGAGAACTGCGGCTTTCCGCCGCGCTTGTAGTACTCGATCCTCACGGTGCCGTCCCGGTCGCGCTTGGTGCTGTCCTTCCAAGGAAGGTTCGCGTCGGCGATGACTTTCGCCACCTGCTGGGGTGTGCCGGTGGAGATCAGGTGGCCGTTTGTCATCTTGTCGGGGACGATGTTGACCCAGTCGCACTCGATGCAGCCGAGCACCTTGATGCCCGGGCTGACCTGGCGCAGCGTCCGGGCCACCTGCTGCGCGAGGGCCTTGTACTCGTCGCGAGAAATGACGCGATCCATGCTCCCCGGGTCGTAGTCGAGCCAGGGCGAAAGCGCGACGACGCGGAGGTTCCTGCGGCGCAGGTATGTTGTGAGAGCCGGTCTGTTGGTAAGCATCGGAGAAGCGGCGTCGAAGAACGCGAACGGGCCTTCGATGGTGAAGTTGGCTTTCGAGTCGCGGCGCACGCGGTTGACGAGATCGTAAACGTCGCCCGTGCGCTTCATGGGATAGACGGCATAGCGGAACGTGTAACTCTTCCCCGTATCGAGGGCGAAGTTGGAGTGGTGGATTTCGGCTCGGTTCGCGACGCAGGAGGCGTCGAATTGCAGGCGGCCGATGTCGTCCTCTGCCAGGATGCCCCAATCCGCTCCGTTCTGGGAGAAGAAGATCAGCGGGGCAGCAGCCGAGTTCATGACGACAGCGTTTTCGACTGCCTGCGGCATCGTGACGCGATGGCGGATCAGTACGGCGACGGGCGAATCGCGGCGATTGGTCAGGGTATCTTGGATCTGCACGCGGCCGCGGCGCAAGCAGACGATTCTCGTGAGGCCGTAGTACCTGCCGCTTGCCCGCAGCAGGACGCTCGAGTCTCCCTGGCCCTTTAGGCGGGGTTTCCAGGCGGGCTCGGCGCCGATATTCTCGCTGGCGAGAGCGTTCCAGCCGATTTTCTTGCCCGGGTAGGAGTATTCGCTGGTGATAACGCACGAACTCCCGCCGTAGTTGATCTGGACCTCGCCGTTCTTGCCGACGGCGACGGACATTCCGCCGCTTTGAATTCGGCGCGCCGGCCTGACAGCACTGTAGGGTGAGGCGAACATCGCGTTGCGTTTCATGAGTTCCTCGGTGCTGAACTGGGCGCGTATTTCCCCTTCGCTCAGCGCGCGGTTATACACCCTGACATCGCCAATACAGCCCTTGAAGGCACCGCTGACGCGGTAGTTCGGGTCGGTTCCTTCCGGGTCGCCCATCACTGAGCCGATGAAGAACCTGCCGCCTTGCCGGAGCGTTGGGACCTGGCTGACGTGTTCGGCGGCCAGGGCGCCGTTGACGTAGATCCTCATGAGTTTGCCGTCGAAAGTTGTAGCGACGTGGGACCAGCGACCGGGGGGAACGGTGGCGTGAGCGTTGTTGCCGCCGCTGTTGATGTACCAGTAGAGATGGCGGTTCATGTAGTAGGTGACAAGGTAACTGGTGAAGTGTTTGCCAAGGATGCCGGGCTCGTGGGCGGGCTGGCGGCCAGCGGGGCAAACCCAGAAAGTGGTCGTTATCGGTCCGCGGATATCGAGCGACGGAGAGTCGCCGCAGTCAACGTAGTCGTCCGCGCCATCGAACTCGAGGGCATAGCCGGAGGCGACCTTGATCCAGCGAGCGCCGTGAATCGCGCCCGCATTGCCGCCGCCACTTGAGTCGCCGGCGATGGCCCCCTTGCCCTCGTCGAACTTGTAGTGGGCAACCAGACCGTTCTCGGCGGCGCATGTGAGCGGCGCCAGCATGAGGACCAGGCAAGCAATCAGGTGAAGCGGGCCGCGCAGAAGTTCGCTGCACTCGGCGGCGCCCGTCATGTTCCTGATCCGCTGGGCTTCTTCTTGCAGCCCACCATCCGGCGGATCGCTGCTGCGATGTCCTCCTGCTGCGGCAGGCAGACATCCTCCAGCGGCGGGCTATACGGCATTGGCACGTGCGCTCCCCCGATCACGCGGGGAGGCGCATGGAGGGCGTCGAAGGCGTTCTCTACCACCTGGCGCACGATCTCCGCGCCCATGCCGCCTACCGCGGTGGCCTCCTGCACAACCAGCAGCCTGTGCGTCTTAGCGAGCGACCGCACTATCAGGTCCAGGTCGAGCGGCATGAGGGTGCGCGGATCAATCACCTCCACGCTGATGCCCTCGGCAGCCAGGCTGTCTGCCGCTGCGAGGACGCGCTGCAGAAAATACGAGGTGGAGACGACCGTGATGTCCGATCCCTCTCTCCTGATGATGCCCTCTCCGATGGGCACCAGGTATTCTCCCTCGGGCACGTCTCCCTTGAGATCATACAGGAATCGGTGCTCCAGGAAGATCACAGGCTCGTCATCTCGAATCGCGGACTTGAGCAGGCCCTTGGCATCGTGCGGGGTGGATGGCATGACGACCTTCAGGCCCGGGGTGTGCACGAACCAGGCCTCCAGGCTCTGCGAGTGGTGCGCCGCCTCGCGGCTGCCGGAGCCCTGCTCCCCTCTGATCACCAGCGGGACCTTCACAGCGCCGCCCGACATGAGCCTCAGTTTGGCCGCCTGGTTGATCACCTGATCCATGCCGGTCGTGATGAAATCAATATACATGATTTCCACCACCGGGCGCAGGCCGGCGATGGCGGCGCCAACCGCGATCCCGATGAACCCGCATTCAGACACGGGCGTCCCGCGCACGCGCATCGGGCCGAACTTCTCCATCTGGCCCTTCTGTATCTGCCACGCGCCGCCGAACCGGCCGATGTCCTCCCCGATCTGAAACACGTTCGGGTCGCGCTCCATCTCCTCGTGAAGCGCCTCGCTCAGCGCTTCGGCGTAAGTTATCTGACGCATTGCCAGTTGCCCCTGGGGTGCTCGGCCTTGAATGCCTCGGGGTCCGGGTATGGGCTGTCGCGCACGGACGCCTCGGCCGCAGCCACCTTGTCGCGCGCCGCCCGGCGGATCTGCTCCAACGCGGCCGCGCTGAGGCGGTCGGCTTCGAGCAGCCTCTTCTCAAAGCAGGCGATAGGGTCGCGCTCGCGCCAGGCCTGTTCTTCTCCAGGTGGCCGCAGCCGGTGATCGTGGAGCACCATGCAGTGGCCTTCGTAGCGGAAGGTCTTGCACTCGAT
>Ga0315296_10000724_pt1 | contig 29697 bp, 28 predicted proteins | sample YL17G14_18_MG_FD_203921 | JGI IMG/M metagenome (GOLD analysis project Ga0315296, IMG submission 203921) | Sediment microbial communities from Yellowstone Lake, YNP, Wyoming, USA - YL17G14_18 | ecosystem: Environmental > Aquatic > Freshwater > Lake > Sediment | place: USA: Wyoming | collected... | reverse complement strand
TGACTGCTGCTCTCAAGTTCTCAGCAACATCTGGGAATTGGCTAGTTATGTTCTCCAATCGTCTTGAGAACAGCTCGACCTTCTTCCTAGAGACGTGTGCTTGGATCCGAAGGCCGTCGTACTTGTACTCAGCAGATCCCTTACCTTCTAGTTTAGCGAGAATCTCTTCAGCAGAAGAGAGACGTTCACAGAGCATCGGCCTTACGGGGCGGTCGAGCGAGATCTTGAAGCCCTCTACACCATTGACACCGTTTAGTGCTACCGTCTTTGCCACATATCCAAGATCAGACGAGAGATTGTAGGCCCTTTCGAAGAGGCCTCTGAATTCCTTCCCTCCCGCGTATGCGATCGCAAGCGCATCAAGGATCGTCATATCTGCGATTCCGACTCGCAGTTTGCCCAGAGCCATTCGAGTAACGAACTTTGCCTCCTCGGGGCTTGCATCAGTTAGGAGACTCGAGAGAAGCTTGACCTTCGCGTCAACGGAACGATCGCCTGTTGCGTGAGCGATCTTGTCAAACGTATCGTACACTGACTCGACAGTGAGCTGTTTCTTCATGAGGGTGGACTGTTTTCTCTTCTTCAGCATCTCCTGTGCGGCGAGGCCCAAGTCTCCACTTCGATTGAATGCAGACTCGACCTCAGCTTCTGCCCTACCCGAGGCGAATGAGATGGCTTTCTCGACGAGTTTCTCCGCCATTCCTAGCTCGATGCCAACATAGTCAGGATAGAGCTTACCTTGAGTCAGATACACGACCTTGTCAACGAGCTCTTTTGGGGTTTCCTTGAGCAACTTGACTAGGAGATCCGTCATCTCTAGCCTCTTTGAGGTCGCCTCGATACCCTCAAAGACTTCTGCAAGTTGCTCATATCGCACGTCGCTCTACCAGTCCCGGCTGACTCTGAACAAACCTCCCCCGAAGTCCTTTAAGGGTTGCCCGCAATCCGCAAGAGGCAGAAAGCATAGTCAGATCAAACGATGTGAGTAGGCGATAGGATCCGTGGACAATCCTGAGCGATCATCGGCACCTGTTCGACTTGGATGTGCTGGCTGGTCCTACAAGGAATGGATTGGCCCTCTATACGACCCTGACAAGAGCATGCTCCAACAGTACTCATCGATTTTCGATACTGTGGAAATAGACTCGTCATTCTACAAGTTCCCGGAAAAAGGAACCATACTCGGAATGACAAGATACACTCCTCGAGGCTTTCTCTTCAGCGCGAAACTGAACAAGAAGTTCACGCATGAGCTGCGCCTTAGACTTGATGAAGATGCGCAGACTGAGCTCGACTCGTTCTGCGAACTCTTCGATCCTTTACTCCACCAAGACAAAATGGCGTGTATACTTGTTCAGTTGCCACCGTCGCTAAAGCGGAATGACGATCTGCTGGAAGGATTCCTCGCCGCGCTGCCAAGAAGATACGATTACGTGGTGGAATTCAGGCACCCATCGTGGCTGGAGTTCAGCACATGGGCGATCTTGAGCAAGTACAACGCTGCCTACTGCATTGTCGATGAACCTCTTCTCCCCCCTGAGGTTCACGTGACTTCAGATATCGGATACGTACGATGGCACGGCAGGGGAGACAGACTATGGTACGACTACCGTTACACACAAGATCAGCTTACTGACTGGTTGCCGAAGATAGAGGAAGTACGCACCAACACCAAGCAGACTCTTGGTATCTTCAACAATCACTTTCGCGGTTACGCCCCAGAGAACTGCATCCAGATGATGAAGATGCTCGGACTTGCAGAGGAAAAGCATGACGTGGCTCTAAAGAGAATACAGGATCATATCGAGGGTAGGGTCACGCATCCGGCGCAAGAGAAGATGACGCTCGATCGATTCACTAATCCCTCGCAATGATTAAGAGAGGCCTTCTGGATTCAGCGGAATAGGATGATCAAGCTTGACGGAAGAGCTGAATCCCTTCAAGATTGCGCAAGAGCAGCTAGACATGGCTGCGAAGCTGTTGAAGTTGGATCCTGCCACCCACAGCCTTCTGAGAGAACCAAAGCGTGTCCTAGAGGTTACGTTTCCTGTCAGGATGGATAACGGGCAGGTCAAGGCCTTCAAGGGTTTCAGAGTTCAGTACAACGACGCTCGTGGTCCATGCAAGGGAGGAATCCGGTTCCACCCACAAGAGACGATCGACACTGTGAAGGCTCTGGCGGCGTGGATGACGTGGAAAACCGCTTGTGTCGGGATACCTTTCGGCGGAGGAAAGGGAGGGGTGATCTGTGATCCGAAGCAGATGTCTGGCGGTGAGCTCGAGAGGCTCAGCCGAGCGTATATCGACGCCATCGGTGCCATGATCGGGCCTGAGTCGGACATTCCTGCGCCCGACGTCTACACAAATCCGCAGATCATGGCTTGGATGATGGATGAGTTTGCCAAGATCAGAGGATACAACGTACCAGGCGTCGTCACCGGCAAACCAATACCATTAGGTGGATCACAGGGAAGAGGCGACGCAACAGCCCGCGGAGCCGTATACACGATACGTGAAGCCTCAAAGAGACTCGGAACCCCGCTGAAAGACGCGACAGTCGCGATCCAAGGCTACGGAAACGCGGGATCATATGCAGCCATTCTCCTGCAAGAGATGGGGGCGCGGATTATCGCGGTGAGCGACTCGAAAGGAGGAATACTGAGCGAGAAAGGCCTCGGTCCAAAAGGTGTCCTTGAGCATAAGCAAAAGACCGGAAGCGTGGTCGGGTTCCCGGGTGCGAAAGCAATCACAAATGAAAGCCTGCTCGAACTACAATGCGACATCTTGGTTCCCGCCGCACTTGAGAACGTCATAACCGGCAAGAACGCGTCTCGGATCAAGGCGAAGATCGTGGCTGAAGCTGCTAACGGCCCTACCACACCTGAGGCTGACGATGTTCTCTTCAAGAACAAGGTCTTCGACATTCCTGACTTCCTGTGCAACGCGGGAGGAGTGACCGTTTCCTATTTCGAGTGGGTACAGAACACCTATGGTCTCTACTGGCCGGTGGAGGAGATCCACGATCGATTGGATAGGATCATGACTACGGCATTCAACGATGTCTATGACATGCATGTGAAACATAATGTGAACATGCGAATGGCCGCGTACATGCTCTCAGTCCAGCGAGTGGCTGAGGCGATGAGACTGAGAGGTTGGGTCTAGCCCACCTCTCACAACTCCGCATTTTGAAACCCAACTGGTCCCATTCAGGACAGACCTGGAGTTTCTTCACTGCTTCGTGCTGCTCCCGATTCCCCGCGGTATTCATGGTGAGGGAATCCCCTTGACTCGTTCATTCAATTTCTTGTCTTTCGGGAGGCAGTTCCGACTGGGAGGCAAGAAGGAAAAGAGAGTGCTCGACCTTGTGGCTGAACATCTCGCCATGGTTCAAAAATGTGCCAAGGAACTGAAACAGATGACCAGCTCGCTGGAACACATGAACTGGGTCTTAGTCAAGGACCAGACTGAGATCATCTCAAGGTACGAGAAGATGGCGGATGACATCCACCGAGAAGCAGTCATCCAGATCGCACAAGGGGCGTTCTTCGCGGGGATGAGGGAGGACTTTCTAGACCTGATCGAGCAAATCGATGAGATTGCAGACGCTTCTCAGGATGCTGCCCGCATAATCTCAGAAGCTCCAGTTGAACGTCGAGCTTTGGACTGTCTCTATGAGGGAGATTCCACGCTGCGCACCTTCGTTGAAGGCATTGACACATGCGTTGCAACTCTCGCCGAGTCAGTCAAGTCTCTTCGAACTGACGCAGAGGCTGCGGTAACCAAGGCACTTGAGGTTGAGAGCATCGAAGAGGCGGTTGACCAGATCAAGGCAGACCTGGTGTCCAGGCTTTCCGCACGCAGATCTCAGATCGATGTGTTCTCGTACCTGCAAGTCAGAGAACTGATCCTGAAGCTCGACGATGTCGCGGACGCAGCTGAGGATTGCTCCGACCTCGTCATAACAATCGTTGTGAAAGCAGTGTCGTGAAAAATGCTATGGATTTACATTGTTAGTGCAAGCACTACTCATTCAAGGAAAGCTCTATCAAGCCAGCAGTCGTGAGATACTGCGGCCGAATGGTAACTCGATCTTTGCCGAATCGAGAGCTCGGTCGACCACAAATGCGATGTCCCCTCTGCGGATGCGAAATGACCAGACTCTCCGGGTCGAACAAAAGGAGAGTCAACGAGCTCGTTTACTACTGCGAGAAGCATGGTCTACTGAACAAGACGGCAGATGCGAAAGTCAAGGCGACTGAAATCACGAAACGACCCGCGTCGCTTCGGACAGAATGATCTTTTGCGTCAAGCATCATCCGTCAAGCGATAGGCAAGTCCAGGGCGAGCACCTTTGACTCCAGATCTCTATACGTACGCAGCGTTGGTCTTGGCCATGTTCCTTTCTGCCGCGTTGGGAGGGAACAACTTCTCGACATGCCTCGGTGCTAGCCTGGGTGCAGGAATCGTCAGGTTGTCGAACGCGATACTGATAGCCACCGCCGGGGTCATTTTGGGCACGCTCTTTGAAGGGCACAAACTCTCGAACGTAGTGGCTGGGCAGATCCTGCCGACACTTTCCGCTCCTGGCCTCGTCGTGATTCTCGTCAGCAGCCTACTGGTCATGGCGGCCGTGACACTTCTCCATGTTCCTCTCTCGTTATCTCAGGTCATGGTCGGCGCGGCGTGGGGACTCGCGCTGGCGACAGGCACCCAAATCGGCAGCATGTTCTCTATTGAAGTGACAGCTTCCTGGATCTCATCACCGATCCTAGCATTCTTGATTTCAGCAGCGGTCGAAATCGCTGTGCTGCGACTAGGAAGGAAAGCCAAGGATGTCTTTGCTCTGAACCATCTGTACGCAATCCTCACACTGATCGCAGGGTTCTATGCAGCGTATACTCTTGGCGCAAACACGCTTGGCCTTGTGGTCGGGCTATTTCCACAGGGCCTTGCAGATCCCCTGATCCTTTCTCTAGTATTCTCGGCTGGGGCCGTGGTCGGAATAGCCTTCCTTAGCACAGGCACGGTGAGAAGTGTGGCAGACAATCTGGTGGGGTTGAGTCCCTCAACAGCTCTGTCAGCCCAGTTTGGTGGGGCCTTGTCCGTGCATCTCTTCACGCAGTTGGGGTTACCGGTTTCCATATCACAGGTGGTAATTGGAGGCATGGGGGGAGCCGCTTCGGTCAAGCGAATTGCGATCACAAACAAACGCATCATACAGCAAATCATAGCTGGCTGGACAATCGGACCACTCGCTGGCGCAATAGTGTCATTTCTGCTCGCGAAAGTCATCTGAAAACGTCAACATTTCGGCAAACTGACACGAGACCTGCCGGCTGAAAGCACAAATGACACCTCTTGGCATAGGTAGGCGAACAGCTTCCGGCCGGACGTGAAGTCGAAATGGAGCACGAGAAGTCCTGTGGCGCGGTAATATTCAGGGTCGGAAACAGTGCCAGGTATCTTCTCCTGCATTATGAGGCGGGACATTGGGACTTCGTAAAGGGTCACGTGGAGAAGCAGGAATCAGAGGAGGATACGGTCAGAAGAGAGATACTTGAGGAGACCGGGCTAAAGAACAAGAGGTTCGTGAGCGACTTCAGAGAACGAATCAACTACTTCTATCGGAGACGAGGCAGGACCGTGTCCAAGGAAGTCATATTCTATCTGGTCGAGGCATTAGGAGAGGAGCCGGTCAAGATATCCGGCGAACACGTTGGATACGAATGGCTTCCATATCGTGAAGCTCTCGAACGGCTCACCTACAAGAACGCGAAAGACACACTTCACAAAGCAGAAAGCCACCTGCGACAGAGGAAATCGGTCTTGGTCACTCCAACTCTCGATCCGCAGACAAAGGCACCAGAGAACAAGTGACCTACACGACAAGACAGGGGCCTAATCTAAACCCCACAAGTGCTCTGTAAGTGAATTTTGCGAGGCGAGTTGATAATGAGTGACAACGAGGAATTGAAAGAGAAAATCATAGACGAGATTCGGCAGGCTCCGCAAGAAGGCCTTGCCGAACCTCTCCGCTTCATGGGCGAACAGCGGAAGAAACGCGAGCGCGAAAAACGCATCGCAGCCGGTCTCGACCCGGATCCCTAGGCTAGTTCTCACGTTTCTTCCAAGACGCCACAACGACGAACGCAACGAATGAACTACACGTATTTCCTGATCTCGCCTTCGAGTTCCTCCGGAGCAGTGACATGAACATTCGGTCCGACATCGCCCAGCAGCTTCTTGGCCTTCTCACGATGCGACGTCGGGACGACAAGCACGACAGGTGTGCCGAAATTCTTGCATGCGTACAGTAGGTCGGTTGCTTTCGTCTGCTCCTGTCCCACTGGCATGACCTTATGTAGATAGCCGACTACGACGTTGACTTCGCCCTTGTTGAGGTGGTTCACATACTTGCCATGGCCGTCCCACGTGTTGGCCACCGGTAAGGTTTCTATTCCTTCAGACGCAAGTTTCGCCAGCACGAGCGGATCGGTTCCTTCGAAATAGCCAATTCTAGCCATAAGTATCAGCCTACTGGAACAGTTGCCCCCTATCCCTGATAAACAGTTCTCATTTCTCAGATGACGACACGCGACGCGACGACGAAGAGTCATGACCACAACCCAACTGGAGCAAGAACGAACTTGGAAGCGAACAAGACGACAGTGAAATGGTGCAACTGGTGTCAGAAGCGGCTAGGAATGGACTACAAGCTGGCGACCTGTCCGGCCTACATCGAGCAACTAACCGAAATGCTCAGGCGCTGAATCATCTCGTGGGGTACTGCGCGGTAAACATTGAATACCACACCCGCCCTCAGAATATGTGCCGCAATGATAGCACTCTCAGAAACGACAAAGGATGAGATCACCTAGGGTATTTGAGCGGCAAAACACTGGAGTCTGAGCCCCCGAGCCTGCATTTTCAGCGCAAACTCTCAGAAATGAGAAAAGACAGAATAGCCTGGGGTGGCGGAGCCAAGTTGTCAAACGCATAATTACCGAGGCTGTAGAGTCTTCTCGTACATTCTTCTGACGGTCCACCGCATGGCATTTCTGAGCTCGTTGAGTCTTCTCTGATCCCCGTAGTTATGGACCCGTAGAGTCCTCAGGGTGCCGCTGTCTTCTTCCAGCTCGTAGGTCAAGACATTGTTCGCGCTCAGTTGACCGTTCCGAGCTGCCTCTTGGTCCTTCACATGCATCGGATCTAAGACGCGCGCAACAAGGAAAGCCCTCAGAGGCGGAGACGCCACCTCGTATCTAATACCCGGATCCGGAACGAGCGTGATTTCTGATCCTGTGATTTGAAGATCTGCAAGGTGAGTACCCTCAGGAGTGCTTATCGGCCACATTTCACCAGTCTCTTTTCTTGCCTCCTCGATCATCTCCGGCCCCGGGGCCACTTGTGCATCCGCAGGGATCTTCACACGCCTGAAGCTCTTCTCCGCGAGCTGCGAGTCAACGATCTCAAGAAAAGATCTCAGCCGTTCCGCTTCTCGTTCCGACTCTGCTATCTTCTTCTCAAGGTATGCCTTCATCTCGGCGAGACGCTTAAGGTCCGAATCCTCTTCCTTCGTCAACGCAGCCACTCGCGTTCTAGACTGTCTGTGCCTGGAGGCTATTAACAGAGCGAGTCAAGGTGACCCCTCCAGTCGTAGCAGGGCAGGAAACCGGATCGATCAATCTTCCTGATGCCAGATTCTTCGGGGAATCGCGTCCTTTACCACATCACGGTTTAAATACCGTCCTGAATGCAGGTGAATCTTCGTGGGCGCAATTGACAGGTGAGCCTTTTAACAAACGCTAGTTCTGGCTCATCTGTGACGACACTCCCACAACTACACCAACCTCACGGAGAGAAGATTGACTTGGATGATATCGTGAGAATCGCAGCGATTCTCGCAGGACGCTCCGAATCCAACGTGAGACTTAGAGGATGGCTTCACAACAGACGATCGAGTGGAGGAATCCTCTTCCTGACCGTGCGAGATGGCACAGGCTTTCTGCAATGCACCGCCAAGCGGGATCAAGTAGGCCAGGACAAGTTCACGGAAATTGAGACGGTTCCACTGGAATCAACTGTGGAACTGGAGGGACAGGTTGCACGAGACGAACGAGCACCTCGAGGTTACGAGCTCCGAATCACCAGATTCCAGACGCTTCACCGTTCACATGAAGACTTCCCTATTGCCAGGAAATATCATGGCCCTGAATTCCTTCTTGACAACCGCCACTTCTGGCTTCGAAGCAAGAAGATGCAGACGATTCTCCGAATCAGGGCTCTCTTTGTGGAAGAGGCACGCCGCTGGCTAAAGGAACACGAGTATCTGGAGGTTCAGGCCCCAACGCTCGTCTCGGCCGCAGTAGAAGGGGGTTCAACCCTCTTCGAGGTGAAGTACTTCGATCAGAAAGCATACTTGACGCAAAGCTGGCAGCTTTACGCCGAGGCAATGATAGCCAGTCTGGGCAAGATCTACACAGTGGCCCCATCTTTTCGCGCAGAGAAATCCAGAACCAGGCGCCACCTGACTGAGTATTGGCATTTGGAGCTGGAAGAGCCGTGGCTTGATCTTGAGGGACTCATCAAGGTTGAGGAAGAGCTTGTCCTGCACATCGCCCACCAGGTAGCAGCTCAAGCAACGGAAGACCTCAAAGACCTTGGACGTGATCCCAAAGTGCTGGCCGAGCTGAAGGGTCCCCTGCCGAGGATCACCTACGACAAAGCAGTGGAACTGATCCATAGTCACGATTCGAGTTTCAGCTGGGGCATGGATCTTGGTTACGAACAGGAGAAGATCTTGACAGCCAACTTCACTACACCATTCTTCGTCACTCACTATCCCAAAGGAGTGAAAGCATTCTACCACATGCCCGATCCACAGAGACCGGAAGTGACTCTGTCAGTTGACATGCTTGCACCGGAAGGTTACGGAGAAATCACCGGCGGCGGCCAACGCATTCATGACTATTCACAGCTCATGAAGCGAGTCGAAGAGGAGCACTTGAACCCTGAGCAGTACTCATGGTATCTGGACCTGAGGAAATATGGAACAGTTCCCCATTCGGGATTCGGGATGGGTGTCGAGCGAACCATTACCTGGATCTGCAAGCTCAAACACATCCGTGACGCGACAGCCTTTCCAAGACTCATGAATCGAATCTACCCGTAGCGGAGCCGACGACATCCACTTGCTCCGAATCCGACGAATGAAGACAGCCGATTTCCAGTCCGTAATCAAGCTAACAGATCAAGAGCACTGGGGTTACGGAATACGCGACATTGAAAGGATACGAGCGCTTGAACCTCGCGGCTGCCTAGTTGCTTCCCTCAATGGTCGCATGATTGGACTAACGACAACCATCACCTACGGGAAGAGACTGGGATGGATTGGAAACGTCGTGGTGCAGAGAAAGTACCGCGGTTCCGGAATTGGAAGTACACTCGTGCAGTCTGCCATGGGGCATCTTCTTTGTTCGCACGTGAAGAGTATCGGTCTCTATTCCTATCCCGAGAACAAGCCAATGTACGAACGATTGGGTTTCCGGACGGAAGGGGGATTCGTGAGATTGGCAATGTCCCGTCGCACCCGAACCCTCGTCCGTCAAGATCGAGCCCCCCTGCGTCAGATTCTCGGACTCGATAGGCGTGTCTTCGGGGCCGACAGGACGAGGCTCCTACGTCACCTCTTCAAGGAGTTTCCGAAAGGCTGGGCTTGGACGATGAAGAGATCGAAGCTTACAGGATTCTCAGTCGTCAAGCGGTACAAGGATAGTTCAGAGATAGGCCCCGCAATCTGTGAGAATCAAGGCCCGGACGAGATCGCAGATCTCCTGGAGTCCTCTGTCGCTCTCGTCACGAAGTGGCCGCTTGAGGTGTCCGTTCCTGAGATAAATCGAGCTGTCTTGAAGGTGGCCGATCGATTAGGTTTCCGTGCCGAGAGGAGAGGAGTTGTGATGAGCCTTGCAGACTTGGACAGAATAGGGACTAATCCTGCGATCGTGGCCCTCGGCTTTCTCGACAAAGGCTAGATGTACCCTCCAAAAGCTGATTCGCATGTTTCGCGCGATAGAGTCGGAATCAATCTTGCCTCTGGGAGCTTCGAGCATGACTTCTCTTCTTCTTTGATCGAACGAAATCCAATGCTTCTTGGGCAGTAGTTGGCACGCGATAGCGCTTGACGAAGAAGTTCACAATGTTTGCTACATCGCGGGTCAGAAGCTCGTCAGCTCCAGGATCGTTTGCCGCAACACTCTGGGGCCAATCGATGAAGGCGAATCGTCCGGATTCGGTCACTAGGATGTTGTACTCGCTGAGATCACCATGAACGATATGGGCGTCACAGAAGAGGGTTCTCAACGCAAGTAGAATTCGTCGCAGCGTGTCAGTGGGGTGCGGCAGCATTGCTCTTGAGAGTTCAGAACCGTTGAAGAACTCCATCGCCACAAGATGCCTATTCTGTCCGATGGGCTTGGGTACCGGAACCTTCGCTCGACGCGCACACCTCATCGCCGCAAACTCACGTGTAGCGGCTATCCTTGCTTGATATATCCAAGACGTGTGGGACCTGTCAGCGACGTATGCCCTTGCTCGCCTGGTTTGACGGAAACTTATCCTGCCTAAGCGATAAAACTTCAGAGCGATCCTAGTGCCTCTTTTCCCTTTAGCGTCGTACACGTCAGACTCCTTCCCGACGCCAAGGGGCCTGCCAAGTGCCTGGACAGTATTTCGCTTGACCAGAGCGTTCAAAGCCAAGCAATCGTAGCCGAGAAATGTCAGTCGGAATCCGGCATACCCTAATGTGCGCGTGCTGCCCGAGGCCAAGAGACGTTGGTCTACCAGATCCGGTAGACGCTTCATGACCTCCTCCTCAAGCAGGTTTGCATAACGCACGATTCGTGAGACGGGAACATATTCACGGCTTGCCATTCCTAACTCTGCACCGAGCAGGATGCGAAAGTCAGCTGGCTCAAGTGCTCGAAAAGTCTGAGCCACATGCCCCGCCGACATTGCCTAGTGACCACTGGAGTCTGAGGTCGTGGCATCTGTGTTCGGCATTACTGCTTCGCTCTCCGAGTGGCATCTGGAAGCTCAACGAGGGGCCTACCCAGTTTCCTATCAAGCGACGCTTTGACCAATCCATAGTACGGGGGAGATGGATTTGTCGGTCTGGAACGAAACTCGCCATGGAACTGCGTCGCCATGAAGAAGTAATGGGAAGGAAGTTCGAGGATCTCCATGCGGCGACCATCGAGGCTTCTGCCAGAGAAAACAAGGCCTTCCTGTTCGAGCCTTTGGAGGTAGTCTGGATTGACTTCGTATCGATGTCTGTGCCTCTCCCATGCTCGCCGACGGCCGTACAGACGTTCGGCCAATGTGCCCGGCTGTATTCTGACCTCGTGTGCCCCCAGTCGCATTGTACCTCCCTTAGACTCGACTCCAAGTTGTTCAGGCATCAGGTCTATCACGCGGTGTCGTGTGGCAGGATCGATTTCTGTGCTGTTCGCTTCTTCCAAGCCGATGCTTCTGGCAAACTCCACAGTTGCGAGTTGGAATCCGAAACATATCCCTAGGAATGGAAGGTCATTCTTGCGTGCATAGTGTATTGCCTGTATCTTCCCTTCGCTCCCACGTTGGCCGAAACCGCCAGGAACAAGAATCCCATTCGCTCTCAAGAGCGTCTCAATCTTTGGTCTGTCGCCTTCCAGTTGTTCTGTTTCGATCCAAGCGAGGTTGACTCGCGTGTCTGCTGCGGCGCCAGCATGTCTTAGAGACTCGTTCACGCTGACATATGAATCCGCAAGCTCAGCGTACTTGCCGCAGACCGCTATCGTAATCTCGTTAGTGGGGTTTGTGAAACGCTTCACTGTTCGACTCCATGCGTCCCAGTTCGGAGTCTTCTTCTCAAGCACAAGCCTCTCACTCAGAAAAGTGCCCATGCCCTGATCTTCGAGCAAGAGCGGAACGTCATAGACGCTCTTCGAGTCTGGAGACGAGAATACAGCGGCCTCATCAACGTTGCAGAACAAGGCGATCTTCTTTCTCGGTGCGGACTGCAATGGATCCGCACTTCGGGCGATTATGAGATCCGGTTGAAGTCCGATCCTTCTTAGCTCTTGGACACTGTGCTGCGTGGGCTTGGTCTTCTGCTCGCCAACAACTCCGACGACCGGCACCAGGGTAACATGTGCAAAGGCGACATTCTTGAAACCGTCTTCTAGTCGCATTTGTCTGGCTGCTTCGAGGAATGGGAGGCTTTCTATGTCTCCCACGGTTCCTCCTATCTCTACCAAGACCACGTCGGCTTTGGTTGACTCTGCAATGTTGCGCATCCTGCGTTTGATCTCATCGGTCATGTGAGGTATGATTTGGACGCATTGACCAAGGAATGTGCCGTTTCTTTCCATGTCTATAATAGCTTGGTAGATCTGACCTGTTGTGATGTTGTGCATCTTCGAGAGATTCACATCAAGGAATCGTTCGTAGGTCCCGAGATCCATGTCAGTCTCGCCGCCATCCTCGGTTACAAAGACTTCACCGTGAACAACGGGATTCATTGTTCCGGCATCAACATTGAGGTATGGGTCAATCTTGAGTGCCGTCACTTTGGCTCCTCGCGTCTGGAGGATCTTGCCGATGGAAGCTACGGCTATCCCTTTCCCTACGCCAGACATCACTCCGCCAGTTATGAAGACGTATTTTGCCACTCGAAGAACACCGAAACAGTTCAGTCGCTTGCTCTGTAATGAATTAAAGCTTTGGACAGCGTCCACTCGGTCAGAGAGGACGGAAAGCAAGGAAACGGAATGAGAGAGAAGTCACTTACTCTTTCTGGACCATTCCTTGAAGTTTCTTGATCTCTTGGTTGATGAGTTCAAGTGCCACCTTTGCTGAGGCGAGCGTCTGTTGAATTGTTTCACGTTGTGATTCTCCCCAGATCTTCGTTGCTCCACGTGCCGTAATCGAGCCCATGGGGGTGAGGTTTAGTTTCTCGCCTTGCCTTTCGATCAGACCCGCTGAGGCCAAGCTTTCGATCGAGTCAAGCTCTGTCTTTGTGAGCCTCATGGTTGACAGTTGGACGGCAGATGACTTGTCTGCAGCGTTGAGCTCTTGAAGTTTCACTAGAATACTGGCATTTGGAGGAAGTTCCTTTCCGAATTCCGCCTTGGCGAGCTTTTCGACTTGCCTGATCTCTTCGATTCTTCCTACTGCGCTCGTCACGGAGGAGAGGCCTTTGGTTATGTTCATGAGGGATTGGACGATTGAGCTCTGTGGGTTTAAGCGATAGAGTGTGACCGCGCCGACGTGTCGTGAAGGCGCTATTGCCTTCATCTTCTCCAGGTCATCCCAGACTCTGTAGAGGGTTGTACGGCCGATTCCTGCCTTCTGCGCTATCTCGGTCTTCGTCAGTTCCTCTTGTGGGCGTTCAACGAGAACGCTGAGCACTTTCAGTTGTGGGGAACGTGTCAGCGCGTCCAGGAAGGCTGCGGTGTCTTCGCCTGAGGCCATCTGCGGGTACCTGTTGCGATACGCCCCATGGGAGGCATATTAATGTTCGCATAATAGTACACCAGAGTTTCGCATGAAATCCATAAGAAGCACATGCGGGGTGACCCTGAATGTCCCCACCATGAGCCTAGGCTTCTCCGACAGTGAAACCCTGATCCTCCTGACCCTGTGGCAGTTGAAAGCACTGGGAACTCGTGGAGTGACTATGGACGATCTTGCCAGTCGCCTATCGAGCGGTCAAAAGGGAGAAACGCTCGACATACTCAAGCGCCTCGAAGCGCGAAGTCTCGTCACAATCACAAGCCGTGCAGGAAATGAACAGTTTGCACTGAGTCTGCTCGGTGCAGCCTTTGTGAGACAACTCCAGGACAAACAACTCGGGGACGCAACCCGCGAATTCTGAGCGGACAAACAACCAAAGCAAAGCCTTTAGACAGCCAGTTCTCGAACACTACATTGATGATGAACAACAAGCGTCTGAGCGCTCTCAGCCTGCGCAGTGAGGACTTTCGACGGGCGAACTGATTCATGTTCGCCCATCGAACCCAAACCAAAGCAAGATCATTTGCCGGGCGCAGTTGGTTCGAAAAAGGCTTAAGACGCGACCTCCTCGCCATGATGGGGAACTCACGTGGCGTGCACGGTCGTCGTAGGCGGTTTCTTCGGAGACGAGGGCAAAGGTAAGCTTACTGCATATTTGGCTCTCAGAGAGCGCCCCGCAATCGTCGCTCGAGGCGGGGTTGGACCGAATGCTGGACACACGGTACAGATCGAAGGAAGGACGTACTCACTCAGGTTGATCCCGAGCGGATTCGTTTCACGAGAATCACGACTTCTCATCGGACCTGGGGTCCTAGTGAGCCCGGGCATTCTTCTGAAGGAGATCGAGGTCACAGAGACCAAGGATAGATTCGGCATAGACCGCCAGTGCGCAATAATCGAGCAGAAGCACATAGACCAAGAAAGCCAGTCTGAGCATCTGGTCAAGAAGATAGGGGTCACAAAGAGCGGAGTCGGAGCCTGCAACGCTGATCGCATCTTCAGATCTGCCAAATTGGCAAGAGATGTGCCAGAACTGTCCGGTTTCTTAGCTGATGTGCCGGAAGAAATCCACAAAGCTCTGGATCAGAATCGACATGTTCTGGTCGAAGGATCCCAGGGCACATTCCTATCACTCTACCATGGAACATACCCATACTGCACAAGCAAGGATGTCTGTGCCTCCGGCATCTGTTCAGACGTCGGCATCGGACCCACAGATGTCGACGAAGTAATCGTCGTCTTCAAGGCGTTCGTAACCAGAGTCGGAGAAGGCCCTCTTGAAGGCCAGCTGAGTGAGGACGAGACCCAGAAAAGAGGCTGGCAAGAATTCGGCACAGTCACTAGGAGGCCACGCAGAGCAGCCCCATTCAATTTCGAGTTAGCAAGGAAAGCGGCTGATCTCAATGGAGCCACACAGGCAGCAATCACCAAGATGGATGTGGTGTTCCCTGACGCGGCTGGTCTCAAGGAGTTCGAAGACCTGCCAAGCAAAGCAAAAGAATTCGTGGAAAAGGTGGAGCGGGCAACAGGCGTTCCCGTAACGCTAATTGGAACAGGCGCATCAAATGAAGATCTGATCGATCGCATGCCCAAGAAAAACCTGACAAGCAAGGAATCACGTCAATAGGTTCATCATTGCTGCATACAGCCCTAGGCTGCAACTTCGAAGACAACGAAATGATGAATCTCAGCCTTCAGCCTGACCCTGTGATCAGGCGGCCGACGATGTCACGCCGCTTGATCGCTTCCATGATGAGAGCGATTATGCCTAACTCAAGCCAAGCCTTTGACAGAACAACCGCGACGAAGCCTTGAGTGATGTATTGCCCTACGTCTGGAAGAAAGAATGGAACTACGAGCATGAAGTAGAGATATGTGGCAACACACTCGGGCACATAGCCCAACAGAGTCGCAAGGCCGGGCCTCAGTTTCTTTCCCAAGAACCCGGCAGTGATTCCTGTCAGTGATTTCAGAGGAATGATTAGGAAGCCCACGACTGGTCCAAACCATCCCGTGACTCCGAACCGATAGAATGGCACGATGCTCACCATTGCACCTGTGATTCCACCCAGCATGGGCCCAGAGTACAGAGCAACGATCAGCGTCGCGACGTGCGACAGGTCTGGAGCGACCTGACTTATCGGTGTGGGAATGGACACCGTCAGAAGCGCCAGAACATTTCCCAGAGCACCCATGGAGGCCACGAAAGCAACCTGCCTCGCGGAAATGGCCGTTGTTAGGTGCATGTGATGTTCCCGACGGCAGTACCTCAGGTCTGCTGATAAGGCTTACGCGAAAAAGCGTATTTACGCGAAATCTGGTAGAAATCTCGCCCTCCACCCACCTCCGCCCTCGGCGGCGCAGCATATGCACATCATGTGGCTCAAGCATCCGACGTTCATGCACAGACCAGTCAAGAAACGACTTTAGTATTCAGGCATGGAGACACTCGATGGTTTCGATGTCCTACTTGGTGCTAAAGGACAGGCGGGGAGGGCAGCCTGTCCCAGTAAAGGTCTACGAGGATCCAGCACCGGCCCAAGCCCTATTGCAGCCAATGCGTTGGAAGATCCTCCAAGAACTCGTGAGCGCAGAGCAGTGCGCAAGGGAACTTGCAAAGAAGCTCAACGCGAGCCAGCAGGTCGTATGCTACCATCTCAAAGAACTTGAGAAGACAGGATTCATTCGCCTTCAACGACGAGAACGACGAAGAGGCGCAGTAGCAAAGTACTATCGGGCCGAACACAGCGCCATCGCGGTCATCGCATCAAAGCTCGGAGAAGCGAGCACTCAGGCGGAAGAGGCTGACCTCTCAGAGGCCAGTACAAGGCTGCTGGCACCATTCGTCACTAATGGCGTCTTCAATGGCCACGTCGTCATTGGAAGCCCTGACCAGCACGGCATTTTCAGAGAAAGAGACTTGGGCGGTTACCACGCAGCGTATCTCACCCTTTTCCTCGGGTCTCTGCTCCCCCTTGCAAGGACGAACGTGATCAGGCTTGACACAGAGCTCACCCAGCAACAGATCATGAACAACCTGATTCTGGTCGGAAACCCCAGATTGAACACAATCGCCATGATGATGAACGAGTTTCTACCGATCACCTACGAGCTTGCCGGCCCAGACGTGATAATGTCCACGATCTCAGAGCGAACATACGCAGAGCCACATGACGGCGCTGTCCAGATGATCCAGAATCCAATGAACCCGAACTCGAAGGTCATTGTTCTTGCTGGCAATGAGATCACAGGAACTCAGGCTTCGATAATGGCTTTCGTGAAATACACGGAGGACATTGCCGCAGGAAACGTGTTCAACCGCGAGATCGTAGCGCGAGTGGTTTCAGGAGTAGACGCCAACCAAGATGGAATAATCGATGACGTAGAGTTCCTTGAATGAACCTGTCATCTTACTGCAAGCCTTTCAGACGATGAAGCGCAAGCATTATTATTCCTACGTCATGCACATATACGATCTGAAGGTCGAGGTTCTTGGGAGAAGAAAGATGGAACACGTGGATGACATTCGAATGCTCAAACATTGACAACCATCCAGACGACAGCCAAGTGGGAGTCACCATCCTCACAAACGGTTTCTACGGACAGCAAGTGATGAACAAGATGAATGAAATGGTGTGCAGTGTTTGTGGAGAGCCATTCCTTGAAGGATACAATGAGACAGCTCTTACTCTCTTCCTACAACACGACGTCGAGCGGTTCAAGCGGCTCGGATTCAATGTATTGAAAGACGAAGAGATACTCTGGAAATAGTAGAACCGCCTACTACAGTCACTTCTTCTGCGATTTGTCTGCGATTCTAGCTTTGACTATGTTCGTCACTGTTGCGGGGTCTGCTGAACCCCGGACTTCGCTCATGACCATGCCCATGATCTTGCCGTGCGCTGCCTCCCCTTTCTTGTCGATGAGACCATGATTCGCGTCAATGACACGATCCACTATTCTGCGGAGTTCATCTTCTGAGAGCATGCGGAGCCCCAGTTCCTGGATCCCATCTTCGACAGTTCTGTTCACGTTCTTTGACAGCCAGGACAAAAGGGAGGCCGCAGCCTCCTTGGCCACCTTCCCTTCACGGATAGATGCGAAGACTGACTCCAGATGATCAGAGGTGAGCTGGTCAACTGGAACACCGTCTCTGTCGAGACTCTTGAGGTTCTCAGTCAGAACGGTGGCCACGAAACTCGGCGCAACTCCGCCTTTCGAGCAGACATGCCTAAAGACTTCCAGATATTCTGACTCGATCAACTGATCTGCGAGTTTCTTGTTCAATTGGTAGTCAGTCAACAGTTGCTTCATGACTGTTTCACGCGGAGGAGGCAGTGTGGCTTTGATTCTGGCAAGCATTTCCTGTGTTACTTCTACAGGAGGGACATCTGTCTCAGGGTACATTCTGGATGCGCCGGGTCGTGGCCGCATGTATCGTGTTGTTCCGTCTGCTATAGCCATTCGCGTTTCTGTTGGAACTCCCACGAGTGTCTCGCGCGCCCTTTCGACAACCGCGGTCAGAGCATCGTTTGCTTTGTCCTTTGAATCGGCAACCAAGACCGCAGCATCATGTTCACTGCAGTCAAGCCTCTGGCGAACAGAGAGAACTTCCTCGTCTGAGATGCCGTATGCAGGAAGTTCGTCTGTGTGAAAGATGCCTCCGACGCGCCCCCAAAAGGTGGCTCTGCTTGCCATCTCAGTTCCGAGACGAAGTCCGGGCGCTAGTTCTCTGCCAAGGAGACCATGGAATCCGTGCAGCTTCACGGCAAGCGCGACTCCTCCAGAACTAAGCGCTTCACGAACTACCTTGGACTTCGTTCGGGCGAAGACTGAAGACACGTCAACGAACTTGTCAGAAAGCTGGGTTTGCTTGATCCCACGGGATTCCAGTTCGCCCCTGATTCTCAGTAGTTGTAGCTGTCTTGAGACCTCATAGCTGATAGCCTTGGAGAGTAGATCCAGTTCTTGGACCCCCTTGATTTCGATCAATGCTCCGTCTCTGAGCGAGACATTGAGGTCCTGCCTGATCGTTCCCAGTCCACGCTTGACTCGACCAGTGTCTCTAAGTATGTTCCCGATCGCCTTCGCGACACGTTCGGTCTCTTCAGGGGATGCAATCACGGGGCCAGTTGAGACCTCAACCAGAGGAATGCCCAATCGATCTATTCGATAGTTCACTGTAAGGCCGGATTCACCTGTCTTTCTTGCAGCATCCTCTTCGAGGGAGATCTGTTGAATGGGTACGTTCTTTCCGTCTACGGTGATCCATCCATTCACAGCGACCACGCAGGTTCTCTGAAATCCTGTTGTGTTTGACCCATCAATCACAATCTTTCTCATGACGTGGATCTCGTCAACAGGTTTCGCATTCGTCAGGATTGAAGTTGCAAGGGCGATCTCCAAGGCCTCAGGGTTCAAATCCTTTGGGGGCTCTTCATCCATCTCAACCAAGCACGATGTGGCCTCGTCAGCCTCGTACACTATGGCACGCCCCTTCTGGAACTCGAAAAGAGCGGCAGGATCCACCTGGCCAAGTTCGCTCTGAGTAGGGCGAAGCCGCCTCAGAAAACGGGTAGACGATTCTGTCTCTGACATTGTGGTGGGACAGTCGCAGAACAGTTTCCGCTTAGTGTCCAATTGGCGATGGATTTCTATGCCCACTTTGAGTCCTATGGATTCGTAGTCACTCGTGTTTGCCATCGTCTTCGCCTTCTAGTCTTCTTGGGCTGATCTCGCCGACCAGATTGGTTCGCATCATCTCTGCGATCTTCGCAGGATCATCTGTTTGGCCAAGCACCCACATGAGCTTCGCAAGCGCGGTCTCGGGCAGCATGTCTTCCAAGGGATGAACTCCGATCTTCTGCAAGTCAATGCCGGTCGAGTACACATTCATGTCGACCCTTCCCCAGAGGCATTGTGAAGTCATGCCGACGAAGATTCCCTTCTCAACTGCCCGCGCAATGCTCGGATAACAGCTCATGCTGACGTGACCGAGGCCCGTCCCTTCTAGGATCATGCCGCGGTAGCCGTTATCTACATGCCAGCCGATGACGCCGGCATTCATGGCCGGATAGAACTTCAGCAAAGCGGCGCGATCGTCAAAGTCTGGCTTGCAGACTAGTCTGGTCGATCCGCGAGCAGGATAGTCCTTTTCCAGCATCTCCAGCTTCTTCGTGACCAGATGGAAACGTGCGATTGGGTTCGTACCTATCGACTTGAATGCGTCGCGTCGACTAGTGTGACATTTCCGGACCTTCGTTCCTTTGTGGATGAGCAGGGTCTCGTCTGACATCCATTCATGCATAACTACAACCACACCGGCGAATGGAGCCTTTGCTGCCACACTGACCGCCCCGATCAGGTTTGAAGCTGCGTCTGAGCTTGGTCTATCGGAGGACCTCTGAGCTGCTACGAATGCTATTGGAACCGGGCTTGACTGGAGCGCAAAACTGAGTGCGGCCGCACAATAACCGAGAGTGTCGGTGCCTTGAGCGATAACAACACCGGACACCCCGGATCGGATCTCATCACGTACTGATTCCGCTATTTCCTTCCAATGCTTCGGAGTGAAATTCTCGCTAAAAACACTGCAGAGAACCTTTGCGGTTATGTCTGCTTCAGATGCCAACTCTGGGACAAAACTGTAGAGATCTTCAGCTGTTAGGGCAGATTCAACTGCACCTGTTCGGTAGTCGACCCGACTGGCGATCGTCCCGCCTGTACTGAAGATCGTCACTCTCGGGAGACTCTTGGAGGACGTTGGTCTCGGTGGCTTTGAGAGAGATGGTTTTGTGCCGGCGCCGATGACATGGATTTGTGTGCTCTCGCCTAATGCAACCCCGACATTGTAGCCGGTTGCAAGCTTGAGGACGATGTGTGTGTCGTCCCTTCCGGATGCCCGGGGCATCAGTAGGCCGTCGATCGCTTCACCGTTCTTCGTCAGTTCGACTTTGTCTCCGATCGATGCGCCCGCGGCTGTGATCAGATCGAGGGCTCGGCCTCTGTATCCGCCCAGTTCCTTCATCCGTTGTTCACCCGAGGTGATTGTCTAGCTACCTGAGGAGTAGACGGAGAGTTAAAACCTGCGTGAATGATCGAGCTCTACCGTAAACGCTTGCTCATGTATGGGCCATCGTGAACGTAGCCTGCCCGTGTGTAGTATTCCTTGGTGCCAAGCGCACTGAGGACAAGAATCTTCCTTACGCCGTACTCGTCCTTTGATACTCTCTCCGCCTCTCTGAGAAGCGAGGCGCCGTGACCTTTGTGTTGCCAAGAAACCGGATCGTGTTCGCCTACGGGGACAACAGGCCCATACACATGAAGCTCCCTCACTATGGTTGATGGCTCGGAGTTGATCTCCGTCCTGTGAGCTGATGGAGAAGGAACTCTCAAGCGGAGACACGCGATCAGAGTATCAGTTATGAGGTCCTCTTTGGATAGAAAGACCTCAGTACCGGCCGATGATTCGTAGTATGTCCTTACTAGCCTCACTTCTTCAGGGTCAGGTTCCACGCCGTCCTTGATTCTTCTGTGCCCAACCTCCCTGCAGCGAATGCACCTGCATCGTCTTCCCTTTCCTGCCAATAATGTCAGCGCGTGTTCCCGTAGGTTCCCCTTGTTCGGCCCAGCGAGGATGAGTCTGGCGGGTATTTCACGCTGGACCCTCATTATCCGCATCCATGGAGGAATGAGCTCTTTGACATGAGCAATGAAAGTTGCAGCCTCTTCAGAGTTGAGAGGCAAATACGCACCATTTCTCCACCAGTCGTAGGCCTTGGTTCCGTGGACTACGAGGCATGGGTAGATCTTCAGCATATCAGGTCGGAATTCAGGATCAGAGACTAGCCTCCTGAATCCTTCCAGGTCTTGTTTGGGAGTCGAGCCTGGTAGTCCCGGCATCATGTGGGCGACGATCTTTAGCCCGGCATCCTTGGCGATGCGAAATGAGTCAACGACCTCACGTGTTGAATGACCTCGTTCAACTAGTCTGAGAACCGCTTCGTCAAGCGTCTGGACCCCGATCTCAACGCGTGTTGCACCGTATGACAGCATCAGGTCCACGTGTCTCTTGGTCGCCCAGTCTGGTCGAGTCTCGAAGGTCAGTCCAACATTTCTGATCTTGCTTGACTCAGCCTTGACCTTCGCCTCCTCGAGAGTGAGGCTCTCGCTGCCGTTTAGGGCGTCCAGACATCGTTTCACAAAATACTGCTGATATTCCAGAGGGCGGGCGAGAAAGGTGCCACCCTGGATAACGATCTCAACTTTGGATGTTCTGTGACCGATGGCATGCAGTTGTTCTAGTCTGCTTGTGAGCTGGGCGTGAGGATCGAAGTTGCTCTGTTTTGCTCGCATTGCGGCGGGCTCGTATCCGGTGTAGCTGGTCGGTGCGTCGTGCTCCTGCGGACAGTATGCGCACCTTCCATGCGGGCACTGTTGCGGAGACGACATTACTCCAATCACGTGGACCCCCGAGACACTCCTGACACGTTTCAGCCTGAGTCTCTCCAAGAGAACTTGTCTCTCCTCAGCTGAAGCGACGGAGAGGAGGTCCGAGTTGCGAGGGATTGCGCTTAGGTGATAGCTCCTAGAGACGACTAGCTTGATCTCCTCTGCGCCTTCGGCTTCATCCTGATCTGACAGGAGTCTACGGATGATTTCCTTGCACGCTTGCCGCTGACGTTCTGGTTCGGGCAGAGCTGTGAGCATGTTCCGTAGGCTCCGATTCAGCCTTTGATCGCTATCTGACGCAAGTGGAACTGTTTAGGATTGCTAAAGTCGACTGCAAGAACACGGTGCGCATCAAGTAAGGTAACCCACAAACCGGAATCAGAAACGAGGCGGATGTCTCGTCGATATCTTCCGATACTCCATGTCGCATCTGGCTGCGGAGACCCAACACAATGTGGTTACTGACGTGCCTGATCTACGCAGACGTAGAGAATGTTGCTTCCACGCAGGATCAGGTTTCCGAAGTTTGCAGTGGGCGCATTGCTTCTGTACTCGGTGGCTCCGTCAAGGATTATGTTCATGTGACTGTCGCAGTCGATCATCTTGCCGCGGTACTCAATGTCATTCTTCAGTCTGATGCAAATGTCAGAGTTCAGCTTCTTCACTAGGAGGTTCAGTGGCTTTCTTGATGGTTCCATGCTGACCACGGGAATGAGAGTCCAGACATCTTCTGGACTCTATAAAAGAGTTGCCAACCGCCTCATATATGATCTGGCAAGTTCCGCGAGACATGCTCGTCCAACACTGAGAATGTCGCGGAACTTCAATTTGCTCAAGGTGCGCTTTCTGCGAGAACCCTCTTCACAGTTGCCATAACGCGGTCCATCATGGCGGGTGTCAGTCTTCCGGTCTGGGTATTCTGCCTACTGGGATGATATGAGGCGACTAGGACCGGAAAACCCTGCGGCAACGAGTATGTCTTGCCATGCCTGAAGTCGAGGTGCCTGACGCGGGCGCCGCATCGCTTGATGTGACCAAGATAGCCTCTGAAAGCCACATGACCAAGTGTCAGAATCACACGGGCTTGCGACAAGAGGCCGAGCTCGCTATCAAGATAGCAGCTGCAATTCGATAGTTCGCTTGCTGTAGGCCTATTCTGTGGAGGAGGACATCGAACTACTGCGGTCATGAAGGCATCATTCAACTTCAGGCCATCATGTCTGTGCTCAGATGTCGGTTGGGAGGCAAATCCTGCGAGATGGAGTGCCCTCATCAGGAAGTTCGCGGATCCGTCTCCGGTGAACATGCGACCGGTTCGGTTGCCACCATGTGCCGCAGGTGCCAGTCCAATCATAACAAGCCTAGCGTTGGTGTCGCCGAAACCAACGAGCGGCGCCCCCCAATACTCCTCATTCATGAACTGTCTCCTCTTCTCGCTGGACACCTTCCTACGATATCTCGTCAACCGCGGGCAGCGGGCACAAGAAACGATCTCCGCCTGCAGTTTGGCCCATGCATCCGACTCGGCCAAAGTCTGTGCTTCCTCCAGCCAGATCTTGTACTTGTCAGGTGCCGCTTCGCACGAGCGATGTTGATCCATGTCTTGCCCTTTTTCGCATGATCACAATCAGTGGCACACATGCGAAAGCGTTGACGAGACCGGCCAGATGAAAAGGAGCCGCATAACCCATTTGCGCCCAGACTAGGCCCCCAATCAGTGGCCCAAGTATTCCAGTGGCACCTGTGACGGCATCGAGTGAGCCGATTATTGTGGCCTTCCCCGTCTCCTCTGTTGCGTACTCAACCATTATTGTCCGCCTAGCAGGCATGTCTAGAGCGCCAACAATTCCAAACAGGAGAATCGTTATGATTCCTGATTCGAGATTCCATGAGTATGCATAGATCACCCAAATGATACTGGAGAGAATGAAGTGAGCGAGAAGCAAGGGCTTGGCACCGAAACGGTCTGTCAGTTGGCCTGAGGGTATCTGTGCTATCGCTATGCCAGCATTCCATACGCTGATGATTATGCCCACTTGAGCTATGTCAAGGTGAATGCCCTTCTCGGCGTACAGCGATATGAAGGGGTTTATCATCGAGAATCCTATCGCATGGATTACTAGCGCACCAGCAAGAAAGGCAAGTTCCCTGTTGGACCGCAGCATTCTCACAGTACCTGATATCGATGAGCTGATGCTCTCACCGACCGCCGAAGCGTAGCCGTGCGCTTTCCCCGCTAGCGTCTCCGGAACGACGAAGTACCCGATGATCGCAGTCCCAGCCGCAAGCATTGCACTGAGAAGGAACATGCTCTGGAAACCCACCCACTCCGCAAGAACTCCAGCTGAAAAGGATCCAACAACGGCGGCGGCAAGCGTTGCAATCTGATATGTTGCGAAAACGACTCCGGAACCCCGGCCTGGGACGGCATCTGATATCATCGCATTTCCTGAAGGAGTCAATAGGCCTAGTCCGATCCCTTCACCGATCACAGCCAGCAACGTTGTCTCCACTTGATGGCTCAGGCTGAGCGAGACAGTGCTCAAGGCGAGTAATGATGATCCAGCCACGATCAATGGGCGTCTGCCTAGCTTATCGGAGAGTCGACCGGAAGGGAGGAACGTAATGCTCAATGATGCATTGTAGATCATGAGCGCGATGCCGATCATGAATGAATCCATACCAAGTCTGAGCAGGTAGTTCGGGAACAGGCTCAACCACAGCGAGTTACCCAAGTAGATGATGAAGAATAGCGAACATACGACTATCACCGCGCGGAATCGGGCCGGCTGTCGCTCCCGATTCAAGTCAGACATGCCCACTCCCTCCCGTGCTTGTTTCTGCTCACGGGACATGAACCGGCCAATTAGACTTGCTGAGCAGGCGAGAGAGCGCACACCAGGAAAAGCAACAAGTACAAGGTCGGCTTTGCTCAGTGAGGGCATGAGACATTGATTCCGGGCGCAATACATGTCGCAGACCGAGCCCGCGGAATCGAATATGCGATCAGAGACATGCTGGGCGTTGCAAGAGAAGTTGAGAAATCAGGCAAGAAAGTGATATACCTCAACACCGGCGACCCAGCCAGCTTCGATTTCCAGACTCCAGCTCACATCAGGAAGGCCCTCACCGAGGCTGTGGACGCTGGCCGCAACTACTATGCCGCGTCAGAGGGCGTCCAGGCTCTTAGAGAGGCAATTGCAGACAAAGAGAGGAAGACCAATTCGGTGCCAATCTCAGATGAGGACGTGATAGTAACCTCAGGGATCTCTGAAGGAATCCAATTCTTGACCGGGGCACTTGTGCAGCCTGGTGACGAAGTCCTAGTACCGGGCCCTACATATCCGCCCTACATCTCCTTTGTCAAGTTCTTCGGGGGAAGACCGGTCGCATATCGAACAGTTGAGGACAACGATTGGCTCCCGGACCTAGATGACCTACGTGACAAGATCACGGAGAGGACACGTGCACTCGTGATCGTGAATCCGAACAACCCCACAGGCTCGCTCTACGACGAGAAGACACTGAAGCAGATGCTGGACATTGCTGCCGAATACAAACTGCTTGTGGCATCGGACGAAATCTACGATAGGCTCGTATACGATTCGAGATTCACAAGCACAGCCGCTTTGGCCAAAGATATCCCAATCGTAGGTTTGAACGGATTCTCGAAGACCTACGTGATGACCGGTTGGCGACTTGGCTATCTCTATTTTCACGATCCTGCAAACGCTCTCGGGGAGCTGAAAGAGGCTATTACGAAGGAGAGCAGGATACGCCTGTGCGCACCGACGCCAGTTCAGTATGCTGCCGTGAAAGCTCTCAGGGGACCGCAAGGGCACATTGCTGCAATGGTGCGTACTCTCAAGAAGCGTAGAGATCACTTTCTGCAAAGGATCCGGCGTATCCAAGGACTCACCTGTACCACGCCCCGGGGTGCGTTCTACCTGTTTCCGAAGATATCACTGCGTGAACGATGGAAATCTGACAAGGACTTTGCGATTGATCTCGTGAAGAAGACCGGCGTGCTAGTTGTCAATGGTTCGGGGTTCGACGAAACCTACGGTGCAGGACATTTCAGAGTTGTCTTCTTACCACCAATAGACTTGATCGATGAAGCCGCTGACAGAATCGAGCAATTCATGAAAGCGCACACGAGCGTGCATTGAGAAAAGGAAAATGTGGGAGACAGTCGCAGAGGACGCCTTGTAGGATCTAGCTCGTCACTGATCCGGAATGTGCCTGGTGACCAGCTGATTGTTGTGAAGCCTGCTTAGCTTTTGTCATCGCATCGACCAAGCCTGCAAGCTTGATGAGTAGGTAGAAGAACCCTACAGAAACTAGCAGGGCAAGCACGAGCCTAACCAATTCGACGAGTACAATCCCGGGGCCAATAGGTGGAGCCGAACAATTCACCTCCGTTCATTTCGACGAACCGCGACGGCTTCAGGCAGATAAAAGGAAAATGGATGAATCATCCAAGATTCTGCATCCAAGGGATGCAGAACATCCCAGTCTCCTCTGTGTCAGCTACGTACTTGATGCAGACCTCTTCGATAGAGCAAGCATAGGAATCGCTGCCAGCGCAACAACTGCGAGAACCAGAGATGCTAGGGCCGGGCTAGCCATCTGAACAATAAGACCGGATGCGACCGGCCCGGCTGCAAACCCGATCCCGAAGATTGTTTCGTAGAGTCCTACGGCGAACCCCATGTTCGCGGAGGGCGAGCGCTTGCATATGTATCCAATCGTTTGAGGGTAGATTATTCCGATGAAGCTTCCCAATGCACACATGTCCGCTAACAGCGCGGCGAAACTACTATTGATTGGTATCAAGAGCAGAACAACTGCGAGACCAATGAAAGCGATTGCTGTGCTCGTTCTTTCACCGAGCCTCTCAAGTCTGCCCGACAACGAGAACATGACTATACGAGTAAAGCCAAAACCTGAAACAAGCACTCCAACCTCAAACGTCGTCAGGCCGGACTGAATCGCATATCCAGGGAAGATTGTGACAATGAAGGCGAACACAATCCCATACGGGATCTGCACCATCAGCATGGGGAGAAGCCTTGATGCAAGAGCCCACTCCGGCTTGAGAGAGGCTTTCGTCCCAAGATCTGGATGTTTCTTTGATCCACGAATCCCGTGGATGGAGATCCCTGCGACCGCCACGACAATGATTCCAGCGACTAGGAAAGTAATCTGAAAGCCAATGGCGTCCGCCATGAACCCTCCGACGAGCGGACCTATCAGAAATCCGGAAGCCCAAGCAACTCCGTACGCTCCCATCGCCGCTGTGCGCCTATCCAATGGCGCAGTCTCTGACACTAACGCTTCTGAGAGAGGCCAAAACAACGAAAAGCCTATTCCGAGCAGCACTTGAACAAGGACTATACCGCCGACGGTGTTCGTAGCAGAAAGCATCAGCGTTGCTGCACCTGTAATGAATATGCTTAACAAGAAGAGACCCCGTCTGTCGAATCTGTCCCCTAGATAACCAACTATCACTGGAAGGAACATGTAGGGCAGCGAGCGAATTGTTCCGATGAAACCAAGCTCTAGGTAGCTTGCGCCGAGACCCTCTGCGTAGGCAGGTATCAAGTAGACGCTTGCCAGGCCAAGCGAAGCAAAGAACACCGACAGGTTGATGCGTCTGAGTTCGCTGGTTGCAGAGCTGACCGCTTCCATCGATCTCAGGCCGGCATCAGGGGAGCTACACTTGTGAGCGCTGACACTTAGGACAGAATGACGCGTCAGGCTCCATAGGTGCATCACAGAACCTGCACTTTCGCACGGGAGCAAGAGCTGGTTTCGGAGACCGTTCCCCTGGTGCTGACTTCGCCTTGGGCTGGGACCCCACCCATGCGATACATAGCAGAAGTCCTGCGATGGCAATTACTCCTCCAACAAGCTGAAGTGCAGCTCCCATGATTGCGAGCGATCCCATCCAAGGAACGAAGGAGAGACTCCAGCCGGAAAGGCTGGGTGACAAGTCCAGAGTTAAGAAGAATCCGTACTGGTAGACGAAGAATCCCGCGACGATTCCTGCTGCGCCCTGGATAAATCGTAGCCTTCCCAATCCTGATCATTCCGCAAGTATTGGACAGCGTAGAAGAGACGTAGCGTACTTAGCTCTTGCTACAACCATGAGCATGGAAACGTGGTCAGTACTGCGCTTTTCCACAGCTATCACAGAAAACCTTTCCAGTCTCAAGTTCCGCAGAACAGAACCTACACTTCGGGGTCGTTTTCGCAGGTACGCTAATAGTTGGTTTCGACTTCTCGTATCGTTTTCCGAAGTATATTGCGATCTCAGTGAGCACGATCATTGGTAGTAGGAGCATCGCGTCGACAAGTGGCCCTCCGTCTGTTGTAATGAACATGATGCCAATGAACAACCCGGCGTAGACATACTTGCGGTTCTTGCTGATCATCGATGTCCCAACGAGACCGAACTTGACAAGAAGGACGAAGAACACCGGCCAAGTGAAAGCAAGCCCACAAAAGATTGTGGAGACGAACACCATGTTGTAGAAGTCCATGATGGAGACTATCTGCTCCGCACCGACGGCAGGAAAGAACCTGAATAGCGCCCAAAGGGTAAGAGGCATTATGACTATGAAACCGAAGGCGGCTCCTGCAAGGAATAGCACTGTGAAAGACATGACGAACGGATACACGGCGCGGCGTTCATCATGATACAAAGCTGGGTCGATGAATCGGTAGATCTCATACGCGACCACGGGAATAGTCACGACGAATCCGAAGATAAATGAAGCCATAAGGTAGAGCTCCATCGGAGCGGTCATTTCATAACCAATGAGCCTCACATCCGGTGGCAGTACCTGCGCTCTTATCTGTCGAAGAAACAGTGCCACAAGAGGATCGTAGAATTCGAACGGATTTGCAAGGAAGCTGAGGTCTGATGGAAGAGCCATGAAGAGGATTGTGCTGACGATTAGGACGTACAGGACGACCTTCAGGCGCTTGGCCAGTTCGCTGACATGATCCCAGAAGGGCATGGCCACGCTGCTTGTCTTGTCAGGTTCTGTCACACCCACTCTCCTCTGGGGGCCGCTGTAAACCCTCTGGGAGGGGGATAAATCATCTATGGAGCGTCTTGGCTGAACTGACTTGTTCTACGGCGGGCTCTTAGGCGGGGCGCTCTTTGCCTTCACAATCTCGTCTGAGATCTGTGCTTTGGTCTTTCCCTCGGTTGATATGCCCAGCTTCTTTGCGGTTTCGATTAGTGCATCTGTCTCCTGAGAGGGTGGAGGGGACACTGGATTCGTTGCTTCCTTGTAGGCTTTGTCGATCTCCTTCCGTGCCAATCCTATTGACCTAGCAAATTCAGGGAGTTTCTGTGGACCCCAAACAAAAAGCACGACGATAATCGCGAGCACGATGATCCATTCGTACCCTACAATTGCCAATTCTTTCGCCGAACTCAGCTGCACCTAAGTCGCGCTTAAAGACTTGTCGATTCAAACGCGATAATCAGACTGTTGAATTAGGCAGTACCATCTGCGAAGCCGATCTGACGGATGACCTGACGAGTTGCGGTGAATGGCACTCACCAAGTCAGCTCGTGAGACGTGGCAAGAGTTATAGGTGTGAATAGGCTTACATCTGCTTACGTTGGCATAGCTCATGATGCGAGCAGGATACCTTACAGATAAGCAGCTGAGT
>Ga0315296_10000723_pt1 | contig 29715 bp, 28 predicted proteins | sample YL17G14_18_MG_FD_203921 | JGI IMG/M metagenome (GOLD analysis project Ga0315296, IMG submission 203921) | Sediment microbial communities from Yellowstone Lake, YNP, Wyoming, USA - YL17G14_18 | ecosystem: Environmental > Aquatic > Freshwater > Lake > Sediment | place: USA: Wyoming | collected... | reverse complement strand
TGGATACCCTTCATCTGGCATCCGCCTCTATAGCGTCACGGATTTACGGACATAAAATTGATTGTTTCGTAACCTTAGATGAGGACATTTTAAAGCGCCGTGAAGATATAAGTGGCTTAATAGAAAGTAGAGTTCTTACCCCAGCTGAAATGGTCTGATGAAGAATCTAATCTTTGTAGGATTTAAGAAGTCTTCTTTCACGTTTATTTCGTTAACAAATTCGTTTGTTTCTTTTTGGGTTTCGCAGATTATTTTATCCTTTTCATCAATGTTTATTTGTTTTGCAGCTCTTAACTCCGGTGTAGTGTGGGAGAGAAATGTTAAAAGCTGAATGGGCGAGATTATTGAAGTTAAGTGATGGTGATTAGATGAATGTTTTGGTGACTGGTGGGGCGGGTTATATAGGTTCAGCAGTCGTTGAAAGACTGGTGGAGGAGGGCCATAGGGTTGTTTCGATTGACAACTTGTCGCAGGGAGACTATAAGTATTTGGTGAAATGTAGGGAGAGCCCTCGAGTGAAGCTTGCGGTTGGGGACATTTGTGATTCGAAAAAATTGGAGGAGGTTTTGAGAGAAGGTGAAGATGTGAATGCTGTTGTTCATTTGGCTGCTGTTGCGGGGATAGAGATGTGTCAAAGAAATCCTAAGGAAGCCATATTGACGAACATTTACGGGACCCATAATGTTCTTGAGGTCGCTAGAAAATATGACATTGGTAAGGTTGTCTTCGGGTCTAGCGCGGCTGTGTATGGGAACCCTATTAAAACTCCGGTAGGTGAGGATCATCCTCTGAGTCCTACGAACTTGTATGGTGTGACTAAGTTAGCTGCTGAGGGGCTTTTGGAGTCTTATCATGCGAGTTATGGATTGGACACGGTTATTCTTCGTTTTGGAAATGTGTATGGTGTTGGGGTGTATACGCATTGGAATACTGTTATTCCGAAGTTTGTGAGGCAGGCATTAAGTGGACAGGCTTTGACGATTTATGGTGATGGGAAGCAGAGTAGAGATTTCATCCATGTGTGGGATGCGGTTGAGGCTGTTATCTTGGCGTTAAGGGATGAAAGAGGAGTAGTTAATGGTGAAAGCTTTAACGTGGGGGTTGGGAAGGCCACATCAGTGAATGTGATAGCTGATACTGTATCAAGAGTATTCTATGCGGAGTATGGGAAAAAGGTTGGTACGGTGAATCTTCCGCCTAGAGGGGGTGAGCCTTATGTGCCGAACTTTTGTTACTCAATAGCAAAAATTAGGGGTAAACTGGGCTTTAAGCCGGAATTGTCTATTGAAAAGAATGTAAGGCAACTCATAGCGTACGGCATGGAGAATTTGTAGTTTAAAAGAGAACTCCTTTATGCCTTATTTATCATCTTATGAATGTTACTCTCTTAAGGTGTTTTAGATGGGTAAGCCATTTTTGGAACGTTCTCGTCGTATGTCATGGGTGCGTAAGAAATACATTTGATTTTTTGTATGGAAAATCTTTTATGTCAATAAAGCAGGTATAACAGTTCATTAATGTGTATGTTTACTGTTATGGAAAGAAATTATGGTGATTAAGAATATGCATACGGAATATGTAAATCTTATTAAGGTATGTCTTGACTAAGGGTTGGTTTGACTAAATGTTGAAAAAGATAGGTGGTGGAAATACGGAGCTGGCACATGTTCAAGTTGTAAAACAGAGTCTATGTGCGCTCTCGATTGTTGCTGGTATTCCTGCTTATAATGAAGAAAAGACGATAGCGGAGGTGGTTTTGAAGGCTGGGTGTCATGTTGGTAAGGTGTTGGTTTGTGATGACGGGTCGAGGGATATGACGCAGATTGTAGCGAGAAAAAATGGGGCTGATGTTTTGGAGCATAAAAAGAATATGGGTTATGGGGCGACTATGCAAACCATATTCGGAAAAGCGAGGGAGTTGGGTGCTGATGTTTTGGTTGTGTTTGATGGGGATGGACAACACGATCCAGATGAGATTCCTGAGTTGGTTAAGCCTGTTTTGGAAGGAAGAGCGGATATTGTCATAGGTTCTCGTTTTATGAAGGGTGCGAGAATAAATGTTCCATTTTATAGGAGAATAGGTATACTTGTTATTACTTTATTGGCGAAAATTTTTTCAGGTTATCCGATAAGTGATGCTCAAAGCGGTTTTCGGGCGTTTAATCGTAAGGCTCTTGAAGAGTTGAAGATGACTGAAGACAGGTGGGGTTCAAGCGTAGAGGTTTTCTTCAGGGCGCATGACGTTGGATTGAGAATAGTTGAGGTTCCCGTGAATTGTGATTATAAAGATTATCCTAAGGCTTCGAAGCGTGACCCTCTAAGACAGGGAATTTCTATAGTTGCTTCAATTTTCAATTACGCGATACGCAAGGGCTTCTAAGCTTGCGGCGGAGCACTATTGTATGGTTTTTCAGCTGGCGTATGGGCTGGAGACGGTTATTTTGCGTGTGTTTAATGTTTATGGTCCTCGGCAGGGGTTTGGTGAATATGGTGGTGTGATTGCTCAGTTTGTGAGGCGTTTGCTTGTTGGGGAGCCTCCTGTTGTTTATGGTGATGGAATGCAGACTAGAGATTTTGTTTATGTGGATGATGTGGTGGAGGCGGTGTTGATGAGTTTGATTAATAGTGACGTTGGGGGTTGGGTGTTTAATATAGGATCGCCTTTTATGAAGGTGAACTTTGGGTTGTTAAGCCATTGCTTAATGTTTTGTAGAGTTCGGCTGCTGAGGTTGTCAAAAACGCAGAAATTAGCTCCAAGGGTCATAAGCGCATCAACAAGGGCATTGGCTGCCAATGAATCCAGCTCCGCCGGTCACTAATACGTTTTCTATACCTTGGGTTCCTTTATTCATGAACTAACCGATTCCTTCAGAGATTTGAATGGTTTACCCATTATCAGTTTTCACTTGTTATTCAAGTTGCTTCTTGGTTGGAATTGCTATAGATATTTTCTGGAATTGTTTTGGGAAGTGTTTAGCGTAGTTGATAAGTATTATTGCTATTGTCAATAAGATAATCAGAATAATAAAAGGTGTCAACAGATGAGTCATATGATTTCGTTGAACTCCATTAAGGGTTTTGCATATTTTACCGTTATTGGTGAGTTAGATTTGTTTGCTTTCGATTGTTTCTTTCTTCATTATCTCTGAGGCATTGTTTAGTTGTAGGGGTTTTGTGTTTAGGAGGGAGTTTGCTTTGCTTACGTTTAGTGATGAGTCTTTTGGTCGTTTGGCTTTCCATCGTATTTCGTTCATTGTGATGGGCTTGATTAGGTTTTTGTTTAGGTTGAAGGTTTCGGCGAGTTTTAGGGCGAATTCATGTCTGCTTACCCTTGTTGCTCCGGCGGTGTGTGTGGTTCCTGTGATTTTTCTTTCTGCGATTTCTAGGAGCATTGCGGCTAAGTTTGTGTTTAGTGTGGGTGAAACGTGTTGGTCTGTGAGAACCTTAACTTCTTTTCCTTGTTTGAGGTTGTTTATTATCCATGTGGCGAAGTTTTGTTTGTGTTTTGGGCCCCAGCCGTAGAGTACGCTTGGTCTGGCGATGCACCACTCCGTGGCGTATCCTTTAAGGAATTCTTCGCCTCTTAGTTTTGTGTAGCCGTAGTAGCTTATGGGGTTGGGCTTGTCTTCTTCGGTATAGAATCCTTTTTCCCCGTCGAAAACGTAGTCTGTGGAGACATAAATTAGATGGGAGTTTACGTGGGCAGATGCTATTGCTAGGTGCTTAGTTGCTTCTGCGTTTACTTTCCATGCGAGTTCTCGGTTTATCTCGCACCCATCTACGTCGGTGTAGGCTGCCGTGTGGATGAACACGTCGGTTTTCTGCTTGGATAGCACCTTAGAAAGCTCTTCAAAGTTGATTAAGTCGAGTTTGATTGGTGTTCCTAAGCTTGTTGGGTGTTCTTTGTAAATGGCGTATGTTTCGTGACCTCTTTCTAAAGCTTGCTGGACTACTTTTTGGCCTAGAAGTCCGCTTGCGCCTGTTACTAAAATCTTCAACGTTTACCACTTAAGCTTCCATGGGGTTGGGTGGAGCACTTGCTCTGTTGCTAAGGGTTTCCACCATTGCTCGTTTTCGACGTACCAGTCGACGGTTGTTCTGAGGGCTTCTTCAAAGTTATGCTTGGGTTTCCAGCCGAGTTCTTTTCTGATTTTTGATGAGTTTAGGCTGTATCTTATGTCGTGGCCTGGTCTATCCTCTACGAAGGTTATCAGGTTTTCGGGCTTACCCATAATGTTCAGAATCGTTTTTACAACGTCTATGTTTCTTAGTTCATTGCCGGCTGAGACGTTGTATGTTTCGCCGATTTTTCCTTTTCTGACGATAAGGTCTATGGCTTCGCAGAAGTCTTGGACGTATATCCAGTCTCTTATGTTTGTGCCTTTTCCATAGACTGGGATTGGGAGACCGTGAAGGGCTCTTATGATTGTTTTGGGGATGAGTTTCTCTGGAAACTGGTAAGGTCCGTAATTGTTTGTGCATCTTATCATAATTATGTCTAGGTTGTAGGTTCTGTGGTAGGCTTGGGCGAAAAGGTCTGCTGCGGCTTTGCTTGCTGAGTATGGCGATGAGGGCTTAAGCCTGTCCTCTTCAGTGAATGAGCCTTCTGTGATGTCGCCATACACCTCATCGGTAGAGATGTGTACTATGCGTTTTCCATATTTTTTAGCTGCTTCAAAAAGTGTGATGGCGCCTATGGTGTTGCTGTGGAGGAAGGGCCATGGGTCTGCTATGCTTCGGTCTACGTGGGTTTCTGCCGCAAAGTTAACAATGGCATCTGCTTTGCTTACCAAGTTTTCGACAAGTTTTTTGTTGGTGACGTTTCCTTTAATGAACTGGTATCTCTCATCTTTTTCCACATCTCTTAGGTTCGCAGGATTAGAACCTATGGAAAGTTTGTCTAGATTTATTATTTGGATGTTATCATGTTTAGTGAGCATGTATCTTATGAAGTTGCTTCCTATAAAGCCGAGTCCGCCTGTGACTAGAAGTTTCATTGCCGAAATATTCACCTGTGGGGTGTTAGTGTCCAGTCCCATGGTTTGCCAACTCGCGGGTCATCTTTTCTGCCGTTTATGGATTTTGGAACAATGGCTGGGTCGTTCCATGGTCTGCGCTCCTCATCTGGTTTCTTGTAATCGTAGAGTTTGTTGACAAAGTATAGAAGCCATGCTGGCTCGTTGCCGAGTACTTTGAAGCCGTGCCAATAGTCTCCAGGGATTCTGACAATTTGGAGGTCATGTCCAGTGGATACGATTTCATTTAGTTCACCTGTTTTTTCGTCGTATGCGCATATTTTTATTGCGCCTTGAAGAGTTAGGAAGTAGTCGACCTGGCCTCTGGCATGGCGGTGCCATGCTCTAATTATATTTGGGTGGGTTATGGAGAGGTTTGCTTGGGCTATGGTATCTTCTCCGAGGAGATCTTTCCAGTTGTTTCGGAATATTTCTGTGAAGAAGCCTCTTTCGTCTGGGAAACGTTTGATTTGTTTGATAAGTATACCAGGTAACATGTTTTTCAATTCCTTCCAAGGCTGATATGTTTTATAATTTCCTTATACATCTTATACCTCTACTTCTGAGTAGTCTCCTATGTGAAGTTTGATGGCTCTTTTTCTGTTGTTTTTAGTTACTTTTGCGTTTTTGCCTATGAGGCTTTCTTCGAGTTTTTCTATGTCGTTGATAGTGGAGTTTTCTAGGATGATGCAGTATTCTATGTTGCAGTTTCTTATTTGGGTGTTGTCACCTATGCTTGTGTAGGGTCCTATGAATGAGTTTTCTATATGGGCGTTTTTTCCTATGATGCATGGACCGCGTATGGTGCTGTTTGTTATTTTTGCTGCTTCGTCTATTTTGACTCTTCCTTCTATGGTGCTGTTGATGGTTTCGCCTTTTATGTCTCTTTCTATGTATTCGTCTAAGATTTTCGCGTTAGCATTGAGGATGTCGTCTTTTTTGCCCGTGTCCAGCCACCATGTTTTGAGGATTTCCGCTTTTACTTTGAAGCCCATGTTTATCATTTCTTGTATGGCGTCCGTGATTTCTAGTTCGCCTCTCCATGAAGGTTTTATTCGCTCTATGGCTTGGTGGATTTTGTTTGAGAATATGTATGTGCCGACTATGGCGAGGTTGCTGAGAGGCTCTTTGGGCTTTTCTATGAGTTTTACAACGTTGCCTTTTTTGTCTAGGCTTGCTACTCCGAATTTTGTTGGGTCTTCCACTTCCTTTAGCAGGATGAGAGCGTCTAGGCTTTCTTGTTCAAACCTCTTTACTAAATTGACTATGCCTTGGCCTTGGAGGTTGTCGCCTAGGCACATGACGAAGTTTTCTTCGCCTAGAAAGGTTTGGGCGGTTTTTACGGCGTGAGCCAATCCTAAAGGTTCTTGGGGGATGTATGTGACTTTGAAGCCCCATTGAGCACCGTCTTTAACGTATTCTTTTACGTAGTGGCCTGTGTCTGGGGCTATTATTAGGCCGACGTCAGTTATGCCTGTTTCTGCAATTTGGTCGAGAACATAGCCTAATATAGGTTTGTTGGCAACAGGAATAAGTTGCTTGGCTAAGGTAAAGGTTAAGGGTCGAAGTCTTGTGCCCTTACCGCCGCTTAGAACCAGGGTCTTCAACTATATCACCATAACAGAGAGCTAAAATGTTCGCTTGATGTTTTAAGCATTATTATTTTTAGCAAGCGTCTGAGAATCAATTTTCGAAGATTGTAAAATAAATCATTTAAAAAGAGTAGTTTAAACCAATGTGATTCGTGCACGTTAATCCAATGTTTTGACTAGCAACCAGATTACGACGCCTTTTGGGCGGGTTTGTTTTGGTTTTAGTTTTCTGGAGAAGTAGGGGCCTTGTGCCTGTTGTTGGGCGTGCTGAGGTCAAGCCTAGCAGTGGTGCGTTTAAGCCTTTGAGAGAGAATCACATGGTTGTTTCTTGTCCGGGTTGTAAGAAGGTGTTCAGTAAGCCTTTGGTTATGCTTGATTTTGGTGGTGGGAAGACTAGGCTTGTGAATGTTTGTCCTTACTGTAATCGTGTTTTGGGAAGTGCGGATGCGGGTGAGAAGGAGAGGGATGGGGTTGGAGTGAGGGATTTAGAGGAAGAGGTTGAGGAAGAGTAGGGTGAAGGTTTGTGTGCGCAACGGTTGTAGGCCCGTCTAGCGCGCCCGCAGCAGATCTATGACGGTGGAAAGTTTCCAGGGAGAACGCTGTACTCGATTGTCAAGCAACTTTACGGTAGTATAGTTATAACTGAGCCCAGCGCCAAAGTTATAACTATTAAGTCGGCTGCAAACGCCATGTGTATGGAAAGAGTTGTTAAGCTTTTCACAAAGGATTTTGAAGAAGTCTGCAGATCAAGCGCGCGCGCTGTGGATTAATTGTGAGGTGAGTGGTTTAGTATAAATGTTGTATAAGAAAAGTTTATATTTTATTTTGCATCGTCTTTAGGGTGGTGGAGTTTATGGCGAGGACTGAAACGGTTATAGTTAAGCTGAAGGGTATGGCGGCTGATGTACTGAACAGACTGATTGAGACGGGGTTTTACACGAACAAAAGTGAGGCGTTGCGGGCGGGGGTCATTCGTTTGGGTCAAGAATATGGCTTGGTTGATCTGACTGAATACTATGAGAAGCGGCTTGATGAGGCTCTGAGAAAATCTGGAAAGAAGCCTACGTATGAAGAAGTCATGGAGACTATCGGGAGAACGAGAAAGGACTGAGTCCGCGCATGAAACGTGTCGCTTTTAGGCTTTACCTTGACACAAACGTTTATGTTTTTGGGAGGGCTCTCGGAAAATCAAACTCGAAGATCATACTTGATTTGGTGAAAACTGGCGTCGTAACCGTGGTAGTTTCCGATGTTCTCGTCAGTGAGGTCAGAGAGGTTTTTGCAAGGTTGTATGGGCGGGATGCTGGGAAATACGCTCGATTTTATGTTGAAAGTTTTTCAAGGGGGCAGAAGATAAGTGCATTAGAGATCGCTGGAGAGAGAAGGAAATATGCTTCATTTGTGAAGAAGGAAGACCTTGATCATTTAACGGCGGCCAAAATAGGTGAAGTGAACTATTTTATAACGACGGATAGCGACTTTCGAGAGTCTGGGGCAAAAAGCGTGGTGAAGATATTAACTCCCAAGGAGTTTGTGGAGCTCGTTGGAATTGAGCCTTACGACACGCCACACGACGAATAAGGGCGTTTAGGTTGGCTTTGGCTACGTCTTTTACGTGGATGAAATTGCAGGTTTGGTTTCCGTCTTCGAAGATGTAGGGTGGTTTGTTGTTTAGTATGCAGCTTGGATAGGGATCGATCGATCTGAGTTAGCCGTAGTCTATGTTTCTTTTTATCCCAATTTCTGAGTTTTGGAGCTTGCAGAGAAGATTGAGTTAACATCGATCGATTCAACTTTAGTGGTAAGCGCGCGCGCAAAACAGTTCCACTAATGGTCCAAGGCTTGGCCAAGAGAGAAGTGAACGTAGCCTGACCGCGGGCGCTATAGAACAAATAAGGTCTTCATTCTGGTGGATGGACTCTTGCGCGCGCGAAGTAATTTCGGAAATCATTTTTAAAGGATTTCTTTGAAAGCAGGAATTAAATAGTCTTAGGTTTTCCATCCTTTGGGTTTGCATTTGCTTCATTGACTAGTCTCTCTAGTTCGTTGAGTTGGGCTTGGATTTCTTTTTCGTCAATGTTGGAAGCGATGCTGTTCATGGTCTTCGCGATGTGCTCCGCGACGCGGACCCATCTCTTCCTCTGGTCTAGCTTTATCGGAGCCATTTTTCCTTTGATTCTCTGGTGTCTTATTTCACCTCTGGCTACTTTGGCTGCTACCTTGAAGATTTCCTCAAGCTTGTTAAGCGTCCTCTCTCGAAGTCTCTGAGTCTCTGCCTTGACCTCGTTTCTGATCGTCTCGATACGGCTTGAAATGAATCTATTGGCAGAAACCTTAACCAATAGATGACCCCTCCCCCTATATTCCTCCAGCAGCATATCAGCCTTCTGCTTCAGCATCTTTTAGATTTGCCAGATTGCATCCCACTGAAAGTTTGCCACGGTTTGTCGGTCGATCGACTCTGGTTTGGTCTTCTGAGCCTATGTTGTAGATTTCAACTTGGTTTCGTGTTTTTTCTAAGCCTAAGAGCATGCTTCGATGCAGTCGTTTATGTATAGGTATGATTTGTTTTGGGTTCCGTCTCCGAGTATTTCGAGTTCTCGGGGTTTTTGTTTAGTTTTTGCATGAAGTCGTGGATGACGCCGTGTTTGTTTCTTGGGCCTACTATGTTGGCTAGTCGGTAGATTATGGCTTTGAAATCGTATGTGTACGCGTAGGCTGAGATGAGTGCTTCGCAGGCCAGTGGCTCCGTGAAACATGAGAGCGTCGACGAGGTGGTTACCAATGAAGCCAGCACCACCAGTCACCAACACCTTTTCCGTACTTCTAGCCTCCATTTTCAACTTCAATAGAAAACGTTACCTGAATATCTCTGGGGATCTGACACGATTATTGCGCCCCAATAAGGGGGTTTATCATCGTTTCTCTTCCACAAGAAGTAATATAGTAAACCGCAGAAAAGACCTAAGAAGGGTTTAGATGAAAATAACATATATTTAAGCCATATATCACAGTTTTTGTATCCGTAGATTGTGGAATGGGGGAGCGCCTTCTTAATTTCTTCTATGGTTGGGTGACCTGCGGCAATATGTTGTGCTGTATTTGGCTCTTTAACTCCGTACTTTGTCTCATAAAGGTATTGGAAGGTAATGTCATATTTTTTTCCTTGAAATATGCCATCGCTGCATTGCATTGGGCATGTGATGACAATTTTTTTCTTGCAAACCCTTTTGAATTCTTTAAAGAAGTTATGACGAGTTGGTTTTGGAATATGTTCAATAGTGTCAACCGAGACAACTACGTCGAAGGCCTTGTCTCTGAACGGTAACCTACATCCGTCACCAATAACTGGATGTACTTTTGGACGCACTCTCTTTAGATCTTTGAATGCGTCTTTTCGGATGTCCAGCATGAATAATTCATAATTTCGTATTCCATCTAATGAACTTAAGTATTCAGAAATACCCCGACCGCCTGACCCCACTTCCAGAACTGAATTTCCCGCTTTTATTTTTCGGATCTCATTCACCACATGAACGTATCTGCTCCATCGATCAATACCCCTCGAGCGAAAGAAAGCCTCGGATAACCCGTAATCGGAGCTATTTGACCTATAAATTCGCTTTGAGATTAGGTTGAGGAGGTTTGAGATGGCGAAGTCAATTATTGTTATAACTCCGTTTTTCTTTATGATTTCTTTGAAGCTACCGTATTTTAGTAGGCTTCTTTGAATTTCCTTTTGGAAGCTTTCCATTTTGTCATCCTATTTCTTCATTTAAAGTTGTCTTTGCCTTTCTTTTTATGATGGTGTATAACACTATTCCTAACACAAAAATTGTATTAAATGCCAGGTTGTAGGGCGAGGTTAAGACTTCAACCCATGGAATAGTCGGTCGAGGGGAGGTTGTTTCAGCCAAGTTTAGAATTTTTCCCTCAGCGTGAAACATTGAGAATATCGTGAGTGAGCTACTAATATACATGGTGTCAAATTTTACGTTACCTTGGATTTCAGCCTTCTGTTGGACAATGCCTGCTAGCGGGACGTAAAGAGCAGCGTGAACGTCAAGCTGGTCGAAGGTAATCGTTCCTGAAGCGTTTATTGAAGGTAATCTAGCGTGTAAAGATAAGCCTGTCGTTTTGAATTTAAAGTGCACGGGCATATAAGATTCATAGATGGCATCTGTATCTGCAACGATCAAAACATGAGAACCGTTAACAAAAATTTCGCCTTCAACAGGATATCTCTCAGGTTTAATTATAGTATAAGATTCTGATGGGGAAATGAGGAGCGAAGCATTCTTAATTATTAGATTGACTTCGCCAAATATGCCTATTTCTCCGGAGCCGTTAAATTGAAAAGGTGAATCCATCAAATCTACAGAACCTTCAAGCCTTAAGACGTCGGTGAAGGCTTTAAGGTCACCATTAATTTCAATACTGCCAAAAGTTGAGTTATATGCTGGAAGTGTGTTTACTTTATGCACATACTCATCTAGCGTTAAGGTTTCTCTAATTTTCTCGAGAAAATCTTGTTTAAGTAATGCAGACTCATTTCCAACTTTCGCAGGAAATGAATTTATGTAAAGTACTTTCCCCAAGCCAAGACTCCTTATTGATAAGAGGGGGGATGAGCTGTTTATTCCTAATAGATAGGCGAAGAATCCATTGCCGTATGTGTTAAGGACCGTTAAGGTGTTTCCGGCTGAAACCCATTTGATAAGGCTCTCAATTGGAATGGGCGGATCAGAAGTTAATAAAATATGCGTATAGCGTGAGGCGTATGCGTCAAGGTTTTTCATTAACGCGTCATCCACATAGAGAAATGAATATTGTAATTGCAAAGAAGCTGCAAATAAAGCTGGGAAAATATCGACATCTGAAAAGGTTTTCTGTGATATTTCTATATAGTCCAAGTATGCGATGGCTGATGAGCCCGCCGGTGCCTTATCGGTAGTTTCAACGATAATTTCAACTCTTGTTATGGTTTGATCATCTTGTAGAGAGAATGATTTTGTTGTGAATGTTTTATCTGTTAAATGTCCTTCATAGAAGAAGCATGTGTGCGAAGCATTTTGCAATATGATCGTGAACCACGTATAATCGTTATCCACTTTATATCGGAATGAGAGGATTGAATCTTTTGTTTTGACAGAGAGAGGAAGTGAATAAGAAACCCACACAGTTCCGCTCTGATTGGAAGTAACATTTATTTTAAGTATGTCACCGTCAGAATGTGCGCTCCAATCAAGTACATCGCCATATTTTCCGTAGAATGCCCAATCCCTTAGAAAGGCATCATCCATCCATGATGTGGCCGTAGATGAAAATTTGATGTAATCGACGTGTGCGCGTGCAGTGGTATCTGCTGGAGCGTCTTTGACTGTTCCCACTATGACTTCGATTCTAGTGATTGTCTGGTTCGCGGGTAAAGTAAGCACTTTTGTAGTGAAGTCTATGTCTGATAAGTGTCCGACATGGAAGAACACTTTATCTGTTGAATTCCACAATTGAAAGGTAAACCATGTGAAGTTGTTCTCTACATGGTATCTAAAGAAGAGAGTGGAATAGATAGTTGTGTTCAGGGAGAGCCCTGAAAGAGCATAACTGGCCCATATGTTCCCGGACTGATTTGAGGTTACTGATATTTCCATCAGTCCATTTCCCACCTCTGATTCGTAATTCTTAACCTCGCCGTATTGTCGATATGGATACCAACCTTCAGTGAATGAATCGTCAATCCATATTGTGTCCTCTAGCCTTTGAAGAGAAGGTGAGAAGTGTAGAACTCCAACAGACGCTTCAGTAGATGACGGAGTTAACGGTGGGACCTCATAAATTGTAGCTGCATCGTTTACAAACACTTTAGGAAAATAAGGGAGAAAGTCTTTGAAAAGACCTTTGCTACTGTTTAAGATTTCATAATCTCTTTGAGTCATATAAACATATTTAGCCCTTGAAAGTCCAAGAATGTATATTAGAGCATATGGGTTTTCTTCATTTAGTAAAATATTGGAGTAACGCTGGAGATTCTGTATCATGTTTACTTTAGCGAAAGGATACAACTTGCCGTGGAGCGAGTCATCAGAAAATGTTATTATGCTCTCATTGGCTGGCAAGTTCTGCTTAATATAATTAAGTGCATCAAGTTCAGGCTCAGTTACTGAGCCAAAGGCATGATAAAAGGATGAGACATGAACATAGTAAAGTGACGTGCTCAGCATGCTTGGGATAATAATAAAGAATAAGAGTGTACAACTAATAATTTTCTTTTTCATTTTCGTTAAGGTGGATAACCTCTTCTTAATTCCGTAAGCTGCTAAGACGCAACTCCCAACAAAAGCAAAGGTCGCATATCGGTAAGCAGGATACAAATTTCCTACTGATGGATTTTGAGTACCTATTTGCTCTAGCGTGAAACTCACAATTATCAGAGATAGAAATAAAACAAATCTTTTATCCTTTACAATTTCGGGCAGATAGACAAAGAGAGAAAGCATTGCTAGTAGTCCTACTGCTCCAAACCGCACTGGGGAAACGAAGAAGGGTACAAAAAAATCGCCACCAGGTTTCCACACGTCATAATAGCTGAGAGTTGTCAGCCATATTACCACTGAAAAGAGGTAGAAATATAGTAGAAACCATCGGGCATACTTCCAAATTCGAGGTATGTTGAGAAATCGCCTTTTTCTGCTAATAGGAGAACCGGAAGTCAATCTGCTTCTTAAAATTGATGCTATAATTGTTAAAGCAGATAAGGAAAGCGTGATTAGAAAGGGTAAAGAAACAGTTTTTTCGCCAGTAATATTATTTGTGAGAAAGATGTATGCTTGGCTTGGTGCTATCAAGTCAACAATGGCGACTAAAACAATCCCTGTTAAAAAAGAGACATGTCTATCCCATTCAAAGCGATTGTGGCAAAGTAAATCATAAACCAAGATTAATATTACGATTATTATTATTTCTGCTATATGCCCCAAGTATGCGGTCAATGTTACGATTGTTATAAGAGAGAATCTGGCTACTTTTCCCAAGTCATTCTTTCTTATTAAATACAATAATATGAAGAAACAAGGCAGTCCGATGTACCATAATGGAGCAACGTAGTCGGGGAGAAGTAAGATACGCATATAGATATCATAAGTTTTGGATGTTGTTGTCCATAAAAGTTGCAGATTGTTGTACATCGGCTCATTTAACTTCAAGGAGATGGCGTATAGACTTCCAAAGCCTAATAGAGTTGAAAGAAAAGTTGCTATTAATTGAAGGTTTTTGGTATTCTTTTCGTCAATCCATTCTTTTATGGTGGAATAGAATGCGACCAGCGGTATGAAACCTAAAAGGTAAAGCAGTTGCACAGATGTTGCAGGAGGTATGCCTGACAATGATATTACCACTGCCAGATAAATGTGAAAGAGGTACGGGTAGCCGGACATTAATACTCCCCCACCGCCTGGAAAACCCTGAGAGTATTGAAGTGCTCCACCCAGATGGACCCACATATCTCCATAACTTAGTGGAGAATCATAGATCATTAGTGCAATTGATCCGACCATGACTGTTGTTAATATAGATAGAAAAAGCACCGTTTTAGGCCAACTTATGGTCAATGCGAGTTTGGGCTTTTCACCTTTTTTAAGGGAGCGATACACAATCATTAGAACTATATTTACTACGATAACTGCGGGATATGCAAAAGTTGTAATAGTTTTACCGCATAGCAGTACTGAAAATCCTATGATAAACATCGTGAAAAAGCTTAACAGGCATGAAAGCACTATTAGTGCGCCTCCTTTAACCACTTCTTTTCTGTCTAAAATCTTGAGAAGGAAGTAGCCCGGGAGAAATGTTGTTAGAAGTAGCATTGAGCCGTATCTCAGCCAGTTCAATGGTGGAATCCTTAACCAATCGATAATTGAACCTTCATATGAAGGTACAAGAATTACAGCTAGTACTGAAGTGATTGTTAAGAAGCATAACAGCGTGTCTGCATGTTTCAAAAATTTAATGTCTAATGAAGTGCGTTTAAGGTTATGTTGCATGAGGTAGAGGAAAAAGCAAAATATGGAGATGGAAAAAGGAAGTCCTATATATATAATCAAGAGTTCTTTTAGAAGAACTGCCATAACGGAAAAAATCGTTAATGCAATGATAGAAAAAATTATAGACACAAGATAACTAATATTCTTAATCATTTCATTAATCACGTATTAGACCTGTGTTTCATGCATGACTTAAAGTAGTATTCTGTTGCCTGTTTCTCACCACGCCGTATTCTAACCAAGAATAATAAAAACAATAGCTTCAAATTGGTTTTCAACATGTATTCATCAACCATTTCATCGTCAATTTTTTTTACATATCTCTGAATTGATAACCTCTTACGCCATATTTTTTTGAAATTCTTTAAAACCCAAAGTATCGCCTTTATCCTAGCATACAAAAGTAAGGGGCGGTTAAACATCAAGTCACAAACCATCTCACCTAACGTGAACGTTAATGGATTATATTTTACTAGATACTTGCGGGGCATATTCTTAAGCAAGGTAGAGAGACGATTCTTTTCAAGATGGAAAACGTTTACAGAAGAAGAAATAGTAGTGGCACCACCTATATGATAGACTCTTGACTTTGGTACAAAGACGATTTTATATCCATTAAGCCTTATCCGCCAACATAAATCTATATCCTCGTAGCTCAAGAAAAAGTCAGCGTCAAATGCGCCAATCTCGGCCAAGATTTTGCTCCTGACAATTAACGCCGCTCCTCTAGCGCTAAAAATTTCCTCAATTCGGTCATATTGTCCTCTATCCTCTTCGCCCCAACTCCCCCTTCGAATCGAAAGGCCATAATAATCAACAAAGTCTCCTGCTGAGTCAATAGATCTTTTGTCTGCAAGTGAAAGCAATTTACTTTGAGCTGCGCCAATTTTGGCATCACTTTCCATGACACTAACTAGCTCAATAAGCCAGTTAGGTTCGACTACTGTGTCATTGTTTAGAAACAGAATATATTCTCCTTTTCCATAGCTTATCCCCGCATTGTTTCCTGCGGCAAAACCCAAGTTGCAAGCGTTTTTCACGATTTTAAGAACCCGATTATTTCCGAATTTTTCTTTTGCAAGCTCAATACTGTCATCAGTAGAGGCATTATCAACTAGTACAACTTCAAAGTTAGGATAGTTACTGTTTAAGACGGATTTTAAACATTCATTCAAAAAGTTCTTGCCGTTATAATTTAGAACAATTACTGAAATTAGCGGCCACTTAGCGCGCGCGCTAGAAAGACCCACTAGGTTATCTACGTAGTTATTGAGTCTCGCCAAACAATAAGCCCCCTTCTGTCCAAGCGATTTTTGGCAAACAAAATTCTTTGGAAAAAATCAGCTTTGTTGTATGCTGTATATCTCTATCTTAGCTGGGTTCTTTACAACCCTAATCGACGTTATCGGTGGCACATCAAGCTTAACGTAAGAAAAGTACTTGTTGACTAACCTCATCAAAGCTACCAGTAGATTTAGCATGGCGGAATTCAGTTTGACGGGGAGCAAGAGCTCTCCAGAGAACTTCTTAAGATACGACTGGGTGGTACACTTCTTCAAAGGCTGAAGCTGCTTCCTTCTCGATTCAATAGATCTGAACCTAGCCACAAACTGCAGGAGAGGTAGAAAAAGGCTGCCCATGAACCTGCCATCTCTGTTTACAAAAGCGTAGTAAAAACTCGTAATTGCGTTGAGCAGTAGTAGTATCGGTACAGTTTTGATGAAAATCGCGAAACCGAATACCTTATACAAGTAAATTAGCTGATTCCTACGAAAAAGGAAGAGATTCTTAGGATTAAGATGCCCACTACTGGCACCTCGTTTATGGTAAACTACTGATGATGGAACGTAATAAGTCGTGTAGCCTAAAAAATGCAATCGAGCTCCAACCTCGGGATCGTCAAAGTACATAAAGAAATCTGGATCGAGCAAATATCCACACTTGCTTGCAATCTCCCTTAGTATAAGATACGCGGCACCAGGAGGATAAGGTATCGGTTCAATGTTGTTATACTTCCCACGATCAAGTTCTAAATAGCCTCTATCAACTCCTGCTAGTAGTATGTTAATTCGGCCTCCAGCTCCATCCAGAATTTGCGGGTGCCCCATTAGCAATTTCTTTGGTGCTACACTTCCGGCATTCGGTTTTTCTAAGATTACCTTTACTAGTTCCTTCAGCCAGGTTCGCTCAACCGTTATGTCGTTGTTTAGTATGGCCAAAAGCTCTCCTTTAGCATATTTCACGCCAGAGTTCACTGCCCCGGTGTAACCGTAGTTTTTGTTAAGTTGAATAACTTTTACTGTTGGAAAGTTCTCTTTAACGAACTTTATGCTTCCATCACTAGAGCCGTTGTCTACAACTATGATCTCATAGCTGGGGTAGTCGGTTTGGAGTAAGGATGGAAGGCATTGTTTCAAAAGCATCTTTCCGTTGTAGTTGACAATGATAACGCTCACGAGAGGGTAGTTCACGTTATTTTCGCCTGTGCTTATATTACCTGTTTTTGATGTAATGAAGATAAACCCCAGTCAAGGTGGACACAGAGAAAGGAGTCCGTCTGTACACACATACCCGAGGGCTGTCTAAGAACGCAAGGAGCGGTGCAATAACCTTTGATGTGTTCAGCTTTTCTGACAATAAATGTTCGATATTAACCTTATACTTCGCAAGTATATCCCTATTATCTATTAGGTAGCTGAAAATGCGAAAGAGGTCATGTGGATCGCCAAACTTGTATGACAAGCCACAACGATTCTTTACCACGAGCTCAGAGAGCTCGTCACCGCCAGCCGTTATTACCGGCATTTTACCCCACAAATAGTCTATTATTCGAGTTCTCGTGCTCAGTTCGTTTTCGGGCGTGTTCAAGTTTAGCGAAAGCCCTACATCAGATTGAAGGTAGTATTTTGCTCGTTCCTTAAATGGAACCAGCCCGGTGATCACTATGTTATCCTTCAGCTCATACTGCGTCATCAAACTCTTGATAATGGATAACCCATCAAATTTTATTGTTCTAATGTTTCCTCCCATAATTACAAGCTTGAATTTTATTGTTCTTTTCTTTAAGAGATATAGTGCATTTAACAGCGTATCATAGTCGTACCAAGGGAGCAAAGCCCCCGTTAACAGTATTGTAAACTCTTCATTTTGTCTTGAAATAGTCTTTGACGCTGTTGGAGGCTCTGATGGAGGGGTCATTGGAATGACATGAATTATAGGGTCCCCTTGTTTACGCGAATACTGAAGTATTCGTTTAGACGCGGTAAACATCCCTAAAAGATAGTATCTAAGCCTCTCGTTAGTTGTTGTGAAGAAGTCGCCATACCAGAAAGACTTCAATTTGTATGATAAAAGAAAATGAAGATTAACCTTGGCGTATAACAGATTTTCCATAATTGATGGACCAACATAATCTATGATAGATGGGGTGAACTTCTGGTAAGCGGATGCGAAAATAATTGAAGACCATGGTGTAAAGATTAAAACATCGGGTGTCTCACTACGTATCACACCAGCGACGTAAGTCGGTTTATACGGGATACACCTAATATTTATACGATTTTCCTCCACATCGTTCTCTTTTCTCAGTCCCTCATACAAGCTTTCATAAAGACTTAATACTGTAATAGAAAAATGCGTCTTTAGCGCGCTAAGCAAACTCCATAATCGATATCCGGGTCCGTCCGCTATATTATTGGCGTATGGAATTCGCGCATTTGTTACCACAACGATTTTTTTCACGCCAGTCACCTTTAACATCAGTTACAGGTGGTCGTACACCATATTGCTATGTATTCATTTGTCTCGGTACTGATTAAGGCGCTCGATTTCCTATCTTGCACTTAAACTAGCAATAAGGTTATTTTATACAATATGCGATAAAGGACGTTAAAGAAGGTCTCAGTAGCCGTCTTGAAAAGTCTTTTTTTTAACCATTCCTCAGACAAATTTATTCTGCAAGTCATAAGTTTTAGAATTTTTTTATCACTTATTCTTATGAGTTTTTGAACGCCCCTTCTTTTCTTTATCATTTTTCGCCAGCTTTTTATTATCCATTTATATACAACTATTTTAGCCATCACATATTCTTGCCCCTTTAAAATTGCAAAGCCCCATGTTAATATCTCAGTCAAGGCCAGCGATGGAAGAATAATAGCAAGAGTTTTTCGACTTAGATTCTTTAATAGTAACATATACCGTCCTCTTTCAAGCATAAAGTACCTTAGAGAACTCATTTTAAGGGCAAATTTATGATAAACTTTAGAATGTGGTGTAAAAAGGCATTTGTAACCTCTTAACTGCAACCTTATTGCTAGGTCCGTATCCTCAAATAACCAGTGATTCGAGAGCTCAGTATCAAAGAATCCTATCTCCTCTACCAATTCTATTGGAACCAAGAACGAACAACCGGATGGAGCAACAACATATTCCTCTTTAGCATAACGATTTTCTCTTTCACCCAGTCCTCTAGAAAAGACAAGACCTGTAAAATGCATATCGTTTCCGCAAGCGTTAATTCTTTTTGGATCGTGATATAGTAACACTTTTGATGTGGCCATTTTTACGTCGGGTCTTCGTTGAATAGCAGTCACTAGTTCCTTTAGCCAGTCTTCATCTACCACCGTATCTGGGTTCAGTACTGCAATATAATCTCCACAAGCATTTTTGAAACCAATGTTATTTCCTCCACCATAACCCAAGTTATCAGAATTTTTGACAACTTTCACTTCAGGGAAATTCCTTTGGGCATACTTCACGCTTCCATCCGTAGAGCAGTTGTCTATTACTATTACTTCAAAATTTGTATAAGACTGCCCTAAAACCGAGCTTAAACATTCCTTTAAGTGTTCTCCACTGTTATAATTTACTATAATAACGCTAACCATCTGCATATAAACAGTCACTATCAAAATTTACAAATGAAGAGTATGCCCGTGACTAGCCTTTACCTATCATATTATTAAATCCGTAAACATACGTAGCCCAGCGATGTTTGTCTTTAACTCTCCTAAAGAGTTCATTTTCCTTAATCTCTTCCAAACATAGCTCCATCTCAAGTAAAAAGAGGTGTAAGCCTTCTTATTCCATTCTCCTAACTCTTGTCTGCTCATGGTTTTAGTTTCAAAGGCTGCGTTACCAATAGACTTTAAATCAGCATACACATACTCATCCCATTTTTCAGGTAAATATCCCTCTCCAACAGCTAAACGATAAAGCTCAGTGCCCGGATATGGAGTTGTTGTCGAAAATTGAATAAAGTCTGGGTCAAGTTTCTTGGCGAATTCAATAGTCTCCTTAATCGTTTCGGGCGTTTCCTCAGGAGAACCTATCATAAAGTACGCTACTGTTTCTATTCCAGTTTCATGCGTTAACTTGAAGGCTTTAATCGCCTGCTCCAACGAAATATCCTTCTTAAGGTTGTTCAAAATCCTTTGATTCCCCGACTCCACCCCATACTCAATCATATAACAGCCAGCGTCTCTCATAACTCTAAGCAACTCTCCATCTACCAAGTTAACCCTAGTTTCACATGTCCATGGAATATCCATTCCTTGCTCCTTCAACTGCATACAGATGGCGACAACACGTTTTCTGTCTAACGTAAACACATCGTCATAAAACTTGATTTCCTTAACCCCGAACCTTTCCTTCAAAAATCTAATCTCATCCACAATGTAGGCAGGACTATTACCCCGATATTTCTTTCCAAAAACCGCCTTAGAGCAGAATATACAACGATAGGGACAACCCCTACTAGTTATAATCGGCATGACGGGCGTTCGCCTGCCAAATGGAGGATGCAAATGATATTTTCCTATTGGAAGTAAATGGAATGCAGGAAAAGGCAACGTATCCAAGTCTAAAATATTCGGCTTCAACGGATTACTTTTTAGGCTATCCCCCTCCCTGTACGTTATCCCTAAAACTTGGTTTATTCTCCTGGGATTCTTCTCTAAAACTTCAACAAGCTCAAGAGTTGTTTGCTCCCCTTCTCCTCGCACAGTCACATCTATTTGAGGAGTATTTCGTAAGGTCTCTTCTGGAAGAAGCGTCGCATGCGCTCCACCAAGGATAACGAAAATGTTACTCTCAGTCTCTTTGACTTTCTTCGCCACACTTACAGCCGAATTTATTGTGGGAGTCATAGCCGTAATGCCTACAATGTTGGGTTTTTCCTGGCGAATTACCCTTGGGAGCGAATTTTCGGAAAATCTCAACGCAGGCAAATCCAGTATTCTAACCATGTATCCATTATTCTCTAGAACAGCCGCCACCATCGCAAGGCCAAGAGGCGGTTGCGGGTACCGTGTAGCCTGAGGAGGATTAACTAGTAAAATCTTCGGACCCATTATGCTCTTACCAGTAAACACATAACTATGTAGCCTATCTTCAAATTTTAGCTCTTATCTCTATTTTGCCTCTGTTTTGCAAAAACCAATCCACAGTTTTCTTTATTGTGCGCGCTTCAATTTCTGCATCAGTCTGGTAATCGCATAGAGCGTTATGGCCGTGAAGATGGCGAAGAACCCTATCAGCATGAAAGCCACAGAAGCCAACGCAATGTTGGTCACTATACGCCGCTCTATCGCATAGAGTTGTAGCATCCAAACCCCAAACAATACTCCAATCAACAAGGAAACAACGCCGGGCGCGCCTAGAAAGACCAGAGGCTTCTCCTCTACCACCAACCGTACAATCGACATAACCACGCTGGTTCCATGCCTTAACGGACCATGTGCCGATGTCCTATCTAACCCATGATAGTTACATCCAGTTGGAACCTCCACAACATTTAAACCATGCTTTTTAGCCTCCATTAAAATCTCCACACTCAAACCCATCCCGTTCTCATTAAGACTTAAGCTCTCCAAAGCCTTTCGACCATACACCCGAAAGCCACTCTGAGCATCACTCAACCTATGATTGGAAGCAGCACCTGTTAACTTGGTAAGCACCTTTATACCAACCCGCCTATGCCTAGGAACACTATTCCTCTTCCCCCAATCACCCAGAAAACGTGACCCAATAACAACATCCGCCTTCCCATTCAAAACCGGCTCAACCAACAATGGAATCTCGCTTGGATCGTGTTGTCCATCAGCATCCAAGGTTACAAAAACATCAGCGTCCAACTCCTTAGTATGCTTAAATAATGACTGAATAGCTGCCCCATAGCCCAAATTCCGCTCATGCCTAGCAACATCTGCACCTAATCGCTCCGCAATCTCTGCGGTCATATCACTCGAGCCATCATCACAGACAACAACCTTATCCGCATACTTTTGAGCTTCCAAAACAACTCTAGCAATAGTTTTTTCCTCGTTAAACGCTGGAATACCCACAACAGTAACAGGTTCAATAACTTCAACTTTTTCTAGAATCGCCTTACTCTCTCCAATCTCCACCAATCTAATCACCCAATATATTCAAAAACCGATATCCTGTCGAAACATTGCAGTTCTTTGAAGTTTTCAGGCACATATGTCCCATACCAGCCTATTTCTTTGTTCCAGCAAACAAAATAAATTTTTTGGTAGTTGTTTTGCAAAGCTAAATCCACCGCTAAATTAACATCATTTATATAGGCTATGACATTTTGTGAGTTATTGAGATAAAGTCTTGACCATGTGGCGAAGGCGTTTTGTAAAACTGCACACGAATTGTTGTGCATATGATCCTTAAGCCATTGCATGGCATTGATTGTCCCATTTATGTCTTGATAGGGCACTGCTGGCGCAGATGAGAAATATCTGGAAGTTGGGTACAGCGAATAGATTCCAAATCCAACATGAACCATTAAAAATGGTGTAGCCAGATAGATGGCTCCTAACAAAGCCGTAGCCAAAACCATTACAGATATTTTATTCCTGAAATTTCTGAACTTTTCTAGCATAGTTCCGTGTTGTGACATTCGTCTGAGCAGGGTTCCTGCCCCGTTTACAGCGTAGAACGTGAAAGGATAAACCAGCATAAACATCCAGCGGTGCCAAAGATCCAAAGCAAAGAACGGGGTTATCAAACAACCAAACGAACCCACAATCAGCAAACTGGTCCATACATCTATGATTTCGTTTCTGAAGAAACCTTTCCAAACCAAGTAGACATATGGTAGGTAGAGAAGAGCAAAAAGGGCTAAGACGCTTAAGACTAGAAATAGATAATTTGGGTAAATGTCTAAGCCTGTGTTCATCCCGAGGTAGTTGACAAAGAAAAAGAGTGGGCCATAATTCTGAAGAGTTGTGTCGTTAACCCAGACTAGATTCGGCCCAACCGCTGGTGGGTATGCATAAGAAACCGGAAATATTCTTAAATATATCCCAGCAAGAAAAACTATTGAAGCAGGCAAAATTGCAACAATTAACTTTTTCGCGAACCTAATTCTCTTCTCTTCTCGATTGAGTAAACCAGAAAGCACTAACACTAAACTTATCACAAGCAAAGTTACAGCTGCATATTCATGAGCAAAAACAGTTAACAAGGAAAGCAACACAAAAGTAGCAAAGCCTCGCTTAGAATCCAATCGTTTAATTAAAGGCAAAGTAAACAGCAGCAAGCCAAGACCTAAAGTGTTCCTTAAAAATTCGGAAGAAATCCTTAAAGAAGCGAGCTGAAGAGAAAAAAGGCCTCCAGCCAAAAAAGATTTCTTCATTCCCCAACTCAAAAGTGATCTGGCAAACCAATAAACTCCACATACATTGAAACCGAACAATATAGGTCCAGCAACTTTCAACAATAAAAACGAGTCTACTCCAAATTGGTTGTGAATTGGAAAAATGAAAGCGTAAAGAAGCCATGATGATGTGAAGAAAGAGCTCCAATGCTCCCAAACAATCCCTGTTCTCATGAAATATGCATAGTGTATCATATCCCAACTGATTGGATATGGATATGCCAAAATTTCGGGGATTAATCGCACAATAAAGCCTAGAATAAAAAGGCCTATCAATGCTTGCGTCCTTGAGAATTTGAGCTGTAAGCGGGTCATAACACTCTGTGAATGCTTTTGGTAAGCGTTCTGGGTCTTAGTTAGAATTTGAAATTGACATAAGCTCTTGATTAGTTATAACTCCTGTGCGCGGCGTTTTGGTCCATTTACGTGGTCTCCTGAAGCAAGTCTCCAAGAGTGCATAGAAAGCAACGAAGACCTGTGTCATCCAGTAAAGATATATAAAAGGCAACCACTTAACATTGCTAATCTTTCTAGGTCTTGTTACGGAAGCCAATCCTACTCCAAGAATAAACAAGGTGAACAAGGTTAAAAGCGACATAAACTGTGTTAGAATGGTTGCGTATGTCCCTAAGTTGAATGGAGCAAAAAGCATATAGACACTTAAAATATATGTTACTAAAGCCATCATCATCACGAATGGACTTGCGAAGCAAACCTCAGCATCTAAGCTTTTTCTATCTAAACGTTTCAGCAATTTTCCATACTTGAAAGCAACATCGGCACATCCTCTGAACCATCTTACACGTTGCGCAAATAACTGACCGAACTTGGTTGGATTTTCTTGCCAGCTTCGGACGTCAGAGGCAAATTTTATGTTGTATCCCTTCTCTGTTAATCTTGCAGAAAGCTCCATGTCTTCTGATAAGGCTCCATCCAGCCATCCCCCGACCTCTTCCAACGCTTCTCGCCTAACAAATTGACATGTTCCCTCAAGAGGCACAAATAAGCCAAGTTCATCTTTACCTGATAAGAGCGCGTAATGCTGTATCAATCCTTCATAATGAATAATTTTTGTCAGCATGTTCTCTTCTGCGTTAATTGAAGACAATAAGCCCTGAACTGCAACTACATCACGAGTTTTGAAATATTTTGCAGTTTTAATTAAAACATCGGGTTCAGGCACGTTATCTGCATCAAAGACACCGATTATTTCCCCTTTAGCAAATTTCAAACCATAATTCAATACGGAAGGCTTTCCGCATGAGACATTTCTGCGGAAATACCGCATCCTACTCGGATATGCACTTTCAAACTGTTTACAAATTTTTGAAGTATCATCAGTTGAAGAATCGTCAACAACTATTATCTCATATCTCTCAGAGGGATAATTTATCTTCATCAAGGCATCTAATATTCTTCTCGCAACTTTTGCTTCATCTTTCATGGGTACAATCAAGGAGAAAAAGGGTAGGCTGTCTAGCTTTACCTTTTCATTTGGCTCACCAGAAGTGTTTTTTCTTCTTCTTATTTGCCTGATTCCAACTAGAAGCGGCGGCAAATTGTAAAACACCCAACCAAGCAGAAAAGAAAAGAATATCAACATTATAATTTCTGTAAGGCTGATTAGCAACCATCGTCACCTAATATTCCAATTACAATAGAACCATATATGCCAGTTTGCAATTTAAAGCATTTACTCAAAACAAACCCATCCTCAAACATTAAAAGGATAAGTGTTCACCTTAATTATCGTTAAATACCGTATAAAACCAAGGTCGTTTGCCCATGCATGGGCAGTTTTGTTTCCCCAGTTTTGGGCGATCTGGCTTATTTTTTTGGCTAGCGGGGCTCCCATTTGGCGCATCAGCAGTCTGACTTTGCTTTCCAAACCCTCCAGCCTCTGCAAAACGTCACGCCTGATGAACTGGCAGCTGCCTTTCAGATGGACGAACAGGTTCAAAACGTCCTTGCCTTGCAGGTAAGCTTCACACCAAACCGTTTCTTCGTGTGAAATGAACTTGGTCAACATGTTTTCTTCAGAATTAATCGACAACGTTCGACCCTGAACAGCCGCAACCTTCGGATCCTCAAAATACCTGCAAACATTAAGCAAAACATCACCAGCAGGAACATTATCCGCATCAAAAATCCCAACAATCTCACCTCTCGCATGCATAACTCCATAATTCAAAGCCGAAGGCTTACCATCAGAAAAGGACCTGTGCAAAATCTTCAAGTCCACACACTGCTCCCGAGCAAACTTCATACAGACATCAAGAGTCCCATCAGTCGACCCGTCCTCAACAATGACAATTTCCTTCTTATCCGCCGGATAACTCAACCTCACCAAAGCATCCAACAACCTGCCAATAACCCTCTCCTCATTCTTCACCGGCACAACAATCGACACAACAGGCAACGTCTTCTCTTCAGAAGCCCTGTCCGCAGACCCTCTTCTACTCCTGCGCAGATGCCTAACACCGGCAGCCAAGATGGGCAGATTGTACAGAGACCAAACATAAACAGAGAAGAAGATACAAATCAACCCAACGTAGGCCAAATCTAGCATTGTAACAACACCCTTCCACTTCTACAAGCTGCAGACCGCAGCATTGTTGAGACGCATAATCGCCAAGAACCTTGCAAAGGACATGTCGTACGCCCAAACCTGAGCAGACCTGTTCCCCCACTTCTGGGCTAACGAACTGATTCTGCGGGCAAGCTGAAAACCAATCCTTCTGATGACGTGGAGAACTCTGCCTTCAAGAGCATCCTCCAACCTCTCAACTATCGTGGAGAGCATCTTAGCCAATTTGAAACTACGCACTCTGGGAACAACACTTACTGTTAACTCAAGCAATACACGGTCGATTCTGCTTAATGCTCTAAACCAGACCCCACGCCTCATGGCTCTCAGCTTTAACTGGACCAGATCCTTTTTTTCAAACATGACGCAAGAAGCGTCTTTCATACTGCCTTTTCCCTTCGTTTTTACCATTAGTTCCCCCATCGCCATTTGCTTCGGAATCAATACATTATAGTCAGTATTTGGGAACTTGACGGAATAAAAAACTTTCTACAACCCGCCATGGTCAGGCTGAAGAACTTCCCTCCACAATCCTAGGTAGCCCAACTTGGGGGTTTTAACGCGCGCATGCTTGTTCCTAAATTGGTCTAAAATGGTTTTTATTCACCTTTTATGATTTGGAGACAGTTTTGGACTTCGCATTGTTCCTGAATTCCTTGCGGCAACCAGCCTTCTCGAACCCGCAGAAGTTTGCAGAACGGAATTAAAACCATTTTTAACCATTTTCGGAACACGCATGCGCGCTATTTGATTTGTTCTCTTTTCTCCTTCAGACATTCTTGCTAGTTTCTTTATTGAAGTCATTTTCAAAATCTCCACCTTTTCTAATGCAGTAATCTATTAAAGGATATTTTAGAATACAGGGTTCAAAAAAGTTTCCGTTGACCTGTTTACTATCTCTCCAAGCGTTACCGGCATTGATGTTGAAGGACTTTATTGGTACGCTATGCAAATTCATAATATTACATTTGCTTTATTACGTATCATTTTTATATAGTGATCGAGAAAAATGTAATGGTGGACGAGTTTGAAAAAACCTATGTTGTTAGGTTCTTCTTCCCTAGAGAAATTCAGAACTATCTTGCTGAAAATGGATTCACATCTTTAAGAATGTGCCCTTTCTTAAGTGCGGAAGAAAAGGCGGATGAAAAGACTTGGCATTTAACAGCGATCAGTCAAGCCAAATAAGTTAATAAAAACAAATTTTTGAACAAGCAGCTGATTATGTTTGGGACCCTATTTGGTGTTGGCTGAAAGGATATTGAAAATGTTTGGGATAGTTATAGGAAGGCTGTAATGAAGGAACATGTGGAGAATAGGGAGAGGTGATGAAAATACACGCGCCCTAAAATTTCTTAGCTTCTAGAACCTTTTCTATGCGCGTGTGTTGATAGGTAGGCTACAGCTATTATGAAAATTGTTGTTGTGGCTATGAAGACATATATTATGCTTCGGATGTTTTGCGTGTGCTCCAATAAGAGAGAAGTATAATTTGCTTGCAGCTCAGAATAATTCAGCAACCATTCCTGATAAGATGCATTCAATATGCTGTATCTTTCTAGTAGTTGGCTGTAGTTGCCTAGAAGCGTGCTTTGGTTATTCAGGAGTTCATGGTATGTAGAGTTCAGGCTATAGAAATCTATTTGCAACTTAGCGTATTTGTCGAGTAGTTCGTTGTAAAGGTGCAGTAGCTTGGAAGAAATTAATGTAATGGTGTGACTGCTATGGGCATAGGTGAAATATAGGTAAACGTGTGTGCTGTCTGAAACATCAAGTGAGGTTGGAGTGATCTCTTCTTCATCAACCAGTACAATAAATGGATAATTCGTTAAGTCGGTAGGAGTCATAACTCTGCAGAAACCAACGGTGTTATCTTTGCCTGCGGCATTGAAGCGTATTATTTTGTTCCCTGTTTCTGGCCCAATTTCAAATCTGAAATTAGAGATTGTTGAATTGCAAATAGTAGTGACATGATAGTTTTCTCCTTTCCAAGTGACTGTGAAATTAGAAAACGTGCCCATTAGAGGATGGTTGTCTTGGTTGTTCACATCTATAATGTAGGGAGTGTCTCCTATTCCATTTCCATTCAGGTCTTGTCCTGCGTAGTCACTCCAGTAGTTGCCTTCATTGTTATCATTCCAAACATTCACTGAATCACTCCACACTTGGTCTGTATTGTTGATGAAGTTGTTATGATGAATAGTATTGTTGTTGCTGGAATAGTAAAGGTTGATTCCATACCAGTTGTTTGAGTGAGCGTTGTTGTTAGATATTATGTTGCTGCTGGAATACTGAAGGTAGATTCCATAATCTTTGTTTGAGTAAGCATCGTTACTAGAGATCACGTTGTTGTTTGAATAGTATAGGTAGATTCCATTCTTGTTTGAAGAGAGATTGTTGCCAGAAATTACGTTGCTGCTGGACAACTGGCGTATCCAGATTCCACAGTCGTTGTTTGTGGCGTTGTTGTTAGATATTACGTTGCTGCTGGAATAGTATAGGTAGATTCCATTGTTGTTTGAGTATACATTGTTATCAGAAACCGTGTTGTTGTTTGAATAGTATAGGTAGATGCCGTCGTTGTAGTTTGAGTATACATTGTTATCAGAAATCACATTGCTGCTGGAATAGTATAGGTAGATTCCATACCAGTAGTTTGAGTATACATTGTTATCAGAAACCGTGTTGTTGTTTGAATAGTATAGGTAGATTCCATTTTTGTTGTTTGTTATTGTGTTGTGGCTTATGTTGTTGCCACTTGAAATTACGTAGATACCACTATCCGAAATGTTTGATCCACTGTTTTGTATGGTGAAGCCATCGATGTCCACGTTATTAGCCTTTACAGAAATCACGCTGCCAGTTCCTTCGCCATCAATAATTGTTGAGTGTCTGTCTTCTCCAATGAGTGATAGGCTCTTGTCGATGACGACACGTTCATAGTACGTTCCGTTATGCACAAAAATTGTGTCTCCATCAGTGGCGTTACCAATAGCCCACTGAATCTTCTCATAATTATCTGGAACGTGAATTCCCTCTGGACTTGCCTTTACAGATAATTTATATCCGATTAGAAATACTGTAGACAACAAACATAAGGTTGTAAATGAAGTCAAAACCGTTTTGTTCATTTTCATCACGGTAATTCTATTATTAAAGCATCCATATTTAAGATTGTATGCCTATCGAGAAAGCCAATAACTATTTTTGGGAACGTGCACGCAGCTTTCCCAGTATAAGAGAGCAAGCAACAGCTATGTAAAAAGCAGGCACGAAGATTATGGGGTTAATGATAGGTTGTAGGAGTGACCATAGACCCACAGTATACGATATAACAATGATGAACGCTAATATCAAAATCTCTGTCTTGACGTAACTTGGTTTAGCCGTAGGCATGTTTTGTGGGCTTGGTACTGAATGTAACAGATTTTGCGTTTGCTCTATTTGTTGGGGTGTCGCTAGAATTACAAGATTTTTGTCGATGTCTATGAAGTTGAAACTTGAAAGTGCATACCTTTGTAACTCCCAAGGCTTATTCTTTGGCAAAATCCTAACGATGTTATTTTTTTCCATTTTTTTTAAGATTGTCTGAATCTTGCGAATAAACTGGGGTTCATTTGTTTTTTCCTCTCCGTACAATTTTTTTATTAGGTCTTTTACGTCTGGAAAATGTTGTTCTAGTTGGAAGGATGCTATTCCTTTTGCTAGTTCATATTGGTATTCGCCTTGTTGCAAACGTATGTTAGTAGTTTTATAGTCTGAGCTCAGGCTTTCTTCTAATATTCGGGCTTCACTTGGCTTTAACTCATCT
>Ga0315296_10000722_pt1 | contig 29720 bp, 21 predicted proteins | sample YL17G14_18_MG_FD_203921 | JGI IMG/M metagenome (GOLD analysis project Ga0315296, IMG submission 203921) | Sediment microbial communities from Yellowstone Lake, YNP, Wyoming, USA - YL17G14_18 | ecosystem: Environmental > Aquatic > Freshwater > Lake > Sediment | place: USA: Wyoming | collected... | reverse complement strand
GATCTTCCGGCTCCGATACAGACATCTCGATCGGCTCCCCGTACTGCGCGGACGGGGGGAAGCGGCCCGTCGGCTCCTCCGGTGCGGTGGGCCGGCCGTAGGTCGCGACGTGTCTCGGGGGATTCTCGCTGAACCATGCGGGGTCGAAAACTCCGTCCACGACTTGCCCATCAAGCTCATCCGACACCGGCAACCCCAGAGAGTGCAGGATAGTCGGCACGAGATCATACAGCATCGGGCTCGCTACAGCGCCCGGATAAAAATGCGGACCTCGAATCAGGAACAGCCCCTGGTCGGATATTTTCCCGGACGTTGAATCTCCCTCGGCAAGAAGATCGGACAGCGGTCCGGACCATTCTCCCATCGTGACCGTGACATCGCCCGTCAGGTCGGTTGCATACACGAGCGTGACGTACATGCAGTCCGTCAGCATGTTCACGGAGACAAGCGGTCGACTGCTTCGCCTGGACGACCCATCCTCATGGTTCGTCGTCCACACAGCGTCGCCCAACATCTCGCCGAGCCCCTCGAGGGACTCCGGACCGTCCGCGGGATTCACGGGACGCAGGCACATTCCGTCCCCGGAAATATCCGCCAGCACCCGGTCCTTCCAGCCGGCGGCCTCCAGCAATCGATCCGCCGACAATCGCAGATTCTGGATTCTTGATGTCGATGCGGACCGCACGCCGTGATTCGACACCACCACGAGAATGCTCTCCTCGCTCCTGAACGGCGCAAGCTTCGCTATCAGGTCATCAAGACAGCCGTAGGCGTCGGGGATGACGCGTCCCAGCCCGGTGGCGAGAGCGCTGTCGATATCTTCGGGAGGCGCCCCGAACTCGTTCGGCCTGGAATATCTCCAGTACCTGAGAAACAGCGGCTCGAGGCTCCTGAACCTCAGGAACGCGGCATCGACCGGGTAGGTTCTCAACTGGGCCAGCGCGCGATCGGTCTCGATCTGGAATTCGAGCAGCTTTCGCTCCGCATAGATCAGTCTCGCATCGGGTCGGGTGAGAAATTCCCACACGTACTCCCTGCCGACTGCGGTGATCGTCTCCAGCCTGACCCCGAGTCTCGCGAGCCGGTATATCTTTGTGGATATCTGCCAGGGCGAGGGCAGCTCGGGACCGGCGCCGGTGAGCAGCGAGTCGCCGGGGATTCGCGCGGGATGGTCCGGCGAGGACCCGTAGGTCTCCGGCGGCGGAACATCAAACCGGGCTTGTTGCGCACGCGGATGGAGAGGGAGCATCTGGAACAGGCCGACGCGGTACCTGTTCAGCGAGAGGATTTCCCAGATCGGCATGGCGCTGAGATCGGCGGCGGAGCTGTAGCGGTCGAGAACGCGGTGCTTCTCAACACTCGTGCCGGTCATCAGATCGGCCCACATGCGCGCCGGAATCAAAGGCTCGCTCGAGCTCAGCACGCCGCGAGCGCCCTGGCGGGTAAGACTGCGGATGTTCGGCCGGCCGTCGGGTCTCTCGGACTCCAGGAACTGATTCATGAGCGGACCGTCGACGCCGTCCAGGGCGATCACGATCAGCTTCGGGCTCGACGGGATCCCGAATCCCCTGTTGAGCATCGGGACCAGTATTGAGAGCAGGATGGCGAAGATGAGAAAGGGTCCGATCGCCGTGCCGAGGAGTCTTCCCAGGGTCGAATGAGGCACCAGGTCCGCATGGCGGTTGCTGACCAGTGACAGCCATGCAAGCGCGAGCGCAGCGATCGGCGCAATCACGAAGCCGATCATCGACGAGGGCCATGTGCTCAGCGCTGCGAACGGCAGAACGATCGCGATCATGAATCCCGCCCGCACGATGGCGAGTGGATGCACGTTCCGGCGCAGGTACGGAATATTGACCAGCAGCCCGGCGATTATCGACAGGACAAGGCCGAGGATGATCCCGATGATTGTCCCGCCGATGAGAATCCACATGATCGCAAGGTCCATTGACTCCAGAAACTCGATCGAGCCCAGAAAGCCCAGGGACATGAATGCGAGTATCGCCGTCCAGCCCCCGATGACGCTGCCGACGAGCAGCCTCAGGAGGTGAAACTGGGCATGGGCCGGATGCAGAAGCCGTCCGTCGCTCGAGCGGCGTGTGCTCCACTGCGGCGGGTTGCTGGAGGCGCTGCTTGTCATTGGTTACGTAACTGAGACCGGTATTCTATTGCTAACGGTTGCATGTATCAACAGGACATCCGGGTTTCAGACCCACATCGAACGATCCCGGTTCGCCCAAAACCGGTCCCGAGATACTGTCCAGCCATTGAGGCCTGACATGTCGGCCGCGGACGCGCGAATCGTGTTGCGCGCCGAGGCGCAGTGGGTTAGTCTGTGAAGCTCACATGGCCTCGGAAGCTACGCAGCAAAGAAGACCGTCGCGCGCCGAGTACATCATCGGATGGACCCTGGGTTTGGTGTGCCTCGTCGCCTATCTCGCCTCGCCGAACGTGAAGATGACCAACGGCGACACATTCGGCTGGGCCAGGTACCTCGAAGAGTACGCCTCCGCCCAGGGAACGCTGTTCTATCCCACCGAGCCGAAACAACCCGGACCTCGCGCGTCGCGACTTTCCGAGGAGCAGCTCAGCAGGCTCGGCACGCGGGAGCGTACGGCGGGATGGTGGGTGCTCTGGAATCCGCACCATCTGCTTTACCTGCCGGCTACCGGGACTCTGTTCAGGCTGGTCCACAGGATTATCCCGGCATTGCCGGCGATAGAGTTCCTGCGATTCTGCAGCGCCCTCGCCGGCTTCGGGACAATCCTCCTCCTGTATCGCCTGATGGTCAGGATTATCCCGGGAAGCCCCTACCCTCTTCCATGGTGCTTGCTCCTGGCATTCTCGCCGACTTTCTTCCGCTATGCGACCGACGGGACGCAGTATCCTGTGCCCGTCTTCTTTCTTGCCGTCGCGTCCGGGGGGATATGGGCGTTCGCATTGAGCAGCCGGCGGGGGATTCTGATTCGCGCAGGCTTCTGGATGGCCCTCGCGATTCTCTTCCACCAGATTGTCGTTCTCATAGTCCCGTTCCTGCTGCTCGGATCGTTGCTGCTGATTCGCGGCATGAGGAAAAGAGGCGGGGAGATATCATACAGATGGTTCTGGGGATTGGCGCTGGTCGCTCTCGGTATCCCGATCCTTGTGTATCTTGCGGCTGCGGCGCTGGCCCTGATCCCGACAGGTGAGTTCACGCTCTCCGGGCTTTTCAAGTACGGCACCTTGTACGCGAGGCAGCCCGCGTACTGGACCCGGTCGGTCTTGGACGGCCTGGCGATAAACTTCGTCACCTTCATTGGATTCTACTTCGGGAACGCGCGGACGCATCGGCTGTTCCTGCAAAGTGCCTGGTTCACCGCGCTGGTCATGATTGTGCCGGCGACCTGGATCACCGCAATCGCGGCCTTCAGGAGAATGCCCGAACTCGGTCGCTGGTGGCTCGGACTGTGCCTCTTGTGGATACTTCCTCTACTGGTCTTTCTCAGCATCTGGAATCCCGGGCATGAGTTCTATCATCTCTTTCTCACTATCCCGCTCGGATGTGTGGCGGTCATGGGCGCGGAGGCTGTCAGGACGTCCGGGAGGCGAGCCTCGCTGGATCTCGCGCTTTTCTGGCTGTGGTGTCTGATCGCGATCGGGTTCAATCTCCGGCTGGCGCTCGCCGGCTCCGGATGGATCGCGGGCTAGCGCGTGCCGACATCCTCCGGATGTCGGATGCCGTGGCGCCTGCTTCAACCAGACGCCCTCATGCTCCGACATCTGGAAGATGTCGGCACGTTTTTTCACCTCGCGGACCGCCTCGGGCATTGCCCCGGTTCGCTTAATGGGTTAGAGTACCCGCGAACTACCCGTGGAATGGGACAGACCGCTGTAGAAAAAATCCTGGCCGCGCACTCCGATGTCGAGAGCGCGACGGCGGGCGATATCATCCGGTGCCGTCCCGATCTGATCGTCGGGCACGATCTTGCTGTGCCTCTGGCCGTTGATGTCTTCCATGAATTCGGGATGAAGAAGGCCGCCAATCCCGAAAAACTCGTCATCGTGCAGGACCATTTCCAGCCCGCCAAAGATGTCCAGTCCGCCGCGCTCGGAAGAGCGACACGCCGGTTCGCCCTCGAGCAGGGCGTCGGGCACTACTACGAGGTCGGCTGGGGCGGAATCTGCCATCTTCTTATCATGGAGAAGGGCCTGGTGAGGCCGGGAATGCTGATCACGGGCGGCGACAGCCATACGCCGACCTGCGGAGCGTTCGGAGCAATCGGTTACGGGGTCGGGGCGACGGATTTGGCGGCTTTGTGGGCGCTGGGGGAAATCTGGCTCGACGTGCCCAAAACCAGGAGGATCGTTCTTGAGGGCAAGCCGCAGCGATTTGTCGGGGGAAAGGACATAATCCTTGCGGTTCTCGGGATTCTGGGCCAGGAGGGAGCGATGAACGAGGCGATCGAGTATTCAGGCGGCGCATTCGAGCATCTCTCCATCTCCGACAGGATCACAATCGCAAACATGTCCGCGGAAACCGGAGCAGCGACCGCCTTCATGTCGCCTGATGATGTTCGTGCCGTGCGCTTCCAGCGCTCGGTCTCTTCGTCACGTGCGCTTCCAGCGCATGATCTCGTCCCGGTCTCCGATCCTGACGCGACCTATGTGTTCGAGCACCGGGTTGATGTGTCGGAGCTCGGTCCGATGGTGGCGGCTCCGCACAGTCCGGCGAATGTCGCGCCGGTCGAGGAGTATTCGGGCGTGGAAGTGGACCAGGTGTTCCTCGGGAGTTGCTCGAACGGGTCAATCGAGGATTTGCGCAGGTTCATCGAGGTTGTCGGCGACAGGACCTTCTCGCCGAAAGTGCGCGTGCTGGTGACGCCCGCCACCCAGGAAGCGTACAGGCTGGCATTGAATGACGGCATCGTGGGGAAGATTGTCGATGCGGGCGGCGCGGTGCAGACCCCGAGCTGCGGACCGTGCATAGGCGGCCACGGCGGCGTGCTTGGAGCGGGTGAGGTCTGCCTGAGCACCACCAACAGGAACTTCAAGGGGAGGATGGGACACCCCGGCAGCCTGGTGTATCTGGCCGGGCCCGAGGTCGCTGCGGCCACCGCTGTTGCAGGCAGCATCTCGCATCCCGCGGAGGTGGCTGATGCAACCCGGGCTGCGATGGATCGGAGCGAACGGCGACACGATGGTCCCCGCGACTGACAATCAGGGCCGGTCGCATATCCCTGAAGAAGGCATGCCTCCGGGTTACCGGCTGTTGCTCTGGATCATCATACTCGACCTTCTCGCCGCCACAACCTGGGTGTGGGTCACTGCGTTCAGGTTTCTGGCGCTCCTGAGGGACGGCTCGTGGGTGCCCATCATCGATGAGTTCGGGCGGATGATGATGGGGTACCATGTGATTTTGCTGATCACCACTCTCGCCGGATGGGCGATGCAGATCGCGTGGCGCAGGTATGGCGCCACGGGCCTGTTCGTTCCCGCCCTGATCCTCGGCACGCTGTCGACGGACATGGCGGCGATTCAGCTGACCCTGATTCTCCTGCACGGCGCTCCTTGAGAGGCATTGTATCCGGGTGCCGGGCACAGACTGAGCGCGACGAAGTCGCGCGGGTCTGTGCCCGTCGTCGCTCTGTCCTTCAATCGTATTGTCTGCTATTATGTTTGGTTAAGTTCTATTGCGCTCAATCGAGCCGTTCTAAGGAAGATGCGGGCATTCTTCCGGAAAGGGACCCTTATGAAGAACCACAGTTCCGGCATGAACGGGGCGGCATTCGCTGTCGCCTGGATGTTAGTGTTCGTATACACGTCCGCGGGTTGTTCGGGCGGAGGCGCGAGCCCGGTTGCACCCCCGGGCGCCGATGAATCGCTGCCGCAGCTCACCTCGTCCACTGACCCGGATCGAGCCTGCGACGGCCGCGTAAACTGGGGCTTCTGGGACGTAGTCCTGGACAAGGGAGCCATGACCGTGGAGTTCGTCCCGGTGCGCACCGGATCGATTCACCTCAATGTGGTCACGATCCTCAATTCCACCATGGGAATCTCGGCGGCCATCGATCCCGCCGACAGCAATCCCGCCGCAGGCTTGTTCGCGATCGATGTCTCCCTGACCCATCCCTTCGACAGCAAACCCCAGTTCAGCGGGTTCGACGTAAAGGGCATTCTGATAACCCCGGGAACAACGGCCATCGGCCAGCTCATCTTCGCCGGTCCGGGCGAGACGTCTCTGGTCAACGCCGATGGGTATTCCCGCTGGTGGAATCCGTCGGAGTTCCCCGGTCCCGGCCTCTCGGGTTATGCCCCGGGCATTCTGGGATCGCAGAACAGCTCTCTTCTCACCGCGACAGTGAACCCGTACAAATACTTCTGCGATTTCCTCACTTCGGAGCAGGATGTGATTGACCTGACGGCGGTGCCGCTTGACGACGATCAGGGCAGAGGCGTTTTCACTTCCGGCGCCACAAACACCAGGCGGTACCTTATCAGGTTCCCGATGTCTCCCGGACCGCAGATCATTTTCAACTATGCGGTCGACGCATCCTGGAAACAGCCCGTCCCCAATCCGCCCTTGGAAGTGCCGGACGATTTCCCGATGAACGCGAATCAGTCCGAGGCATATCACCTCGTGGCCAGGGCGGATGTCAACACGCTCGCGGTTGACGAGGGGGGCGGCGGAGGCGGGGTCCTCAGAGTGTCGGTCGACGTGTACGACTGGCAGGGTCAGAGCGCCGGGGTCATATCGGATGAGGTTACCGACGTCCGCGTGTACGCTCCGGAGCTTTTCCCGAGCGGTCAGACGATGAATCTCAGCTACGAGGACGCCGTGACAGCGAGGTACTCGGCCGATCTCAGCGGGCTGGCGATACCCGCGCGGGGCGGTCCGCACCAGCTGATATTCAGGGTCGGCTCGGCCGACGGGCTTCATTACGCTGCCTACGCTCCGGGCGGTCCGGCCGAGCCCATCTCCGCCTACCAGATCCTGTGGGCAAATGCGGCCGAGGTCGTGTGCATGGCTGATGCCAACAATGATTTTCCCGAGGCCGCCCCGATCGGCTGGGGGGAATCTGTGCATGATCTCGTGTGCCGTCCCGGAGGAGTGCTCACGGACTATGTGGATTACTACACCTTCGAGATCGGCCCCGATAATTCCGCGATAGGAGATGCAAACCTGTACGCGTGGAGCACCCAGGTTACGCTCAGCCTTTTCGACGGCGCTTTCACCAAGCTGATTCAGTCGGATGTAATCGGCGGCGTCGCGACCATCGACCTCGGAGCGCAGCACCTCCTGCCGGGCGCCTACTACCTGCGAATCCTCACCCAGAACGAGGTGGACACGATCTACTACCAGCTCGATCTGGACGCGGAGGAGATCGCGGCGGCGCCCGCCGAGTTCCTGGGAGGCATCACCGGTCCGGTCTATCCTCGCAATAAGCAGGTCTCGCTGTACCAGGTGAACGTCGACTCCGCCTGGCCGGTGATGTACAGCTGGACGATCCAGAATCCGGACGGCATCGTCTTTGCGGGACCGGATCCCGGTGACGGCAACGGCCAGTACACCGTGAGATTCGATGATTTCTGCTACTGGGAAGGTGGCGCAAGCATCTTCTGCGAAGTCACCAACGGTCTGGGCGCTCCGGTGTCCACCGGCCCGTATCAGGTCTGGGTGAACGGCCTGATATTCCATGCCGACCTGGAGGACGAGGTCACGGGCGACAACGTCGGATGGTCGTGGACCGGCCAGTACGGCGGGAGTTCATGGACCTGGGTCGCGGTGACCGATGACAGGCTCGAGGGTCGAGGCCGGAAATTCGGCCCGCCAAGCACCAACTACACCTCTAATTCCGGCGATATTCTTGTGAGTCCCCCGATCAGCCTGCCCCCGGCGATGGGCGAAGGAATCGTCGTGTTCCGACATTCTTTCGATCTGGACATGATCCCCAGTGATCCGGACGAGTACTTCTGGGGGTACGACGGGGGCAATGTGAAAATCACCGAAGCGCCTACTTTGCCCACCTTTGATGATCCCCCGGCGCTGATCGAGGGCGGCAGGCCGTACTGGAGTGTCCTGAAGGCGGGGGATACCCAGATGGAGAACCAGCAGGCTTTCAGCGGCCATTCCGGCATGGGCGGATCGCCGTTTGAGATCGTCACATCGGTTGCCGAGATTCCTCCGGCTTTTGCGGGGACGGACGTTTATCTTGGATTCGCGGTTACAACGGGCGTTTCCTGGAGCGATTACCGCGGATGGCTGATTGATGATGTGGCGGTATATGTGGAAGGGGACGTGCCCAACAGCCCGCCTGTGGTCGGGGCCATGGAGGGTGGCGATCTCGTTCCAGCTCTCAGCGATCCCCTCCACTATGCCGTATCCGCGGTCGATCCCGACGGCGATCAGGTGTTCAGGACATGGACGCTCTACGATTTCAGCAATCCGGCCAAGTCCGTGATGCCGTATTATTACGACTCAACCGGTGGTTTCATCGATTTCACGATCAATGTGCTCATGGGTGTAGGCTATGGCAACCGTTTCCATGTGGGATTCTGGGCCACCGACGGCTTCAACGACATCGTGATCAGAGACGCCTGGACGGTCGGGGACGGGTTCCTCTTCAGGTGGGACCCGAATGATCCCACTCAGTACTACGACACTGCTGACTTCGATGTTGCGTTCGATGGAGGCAGCGACTCAACCTGGGTGGGTCCCGCAAGCACAGACAGTATCCTGGGTGGATTGGGATACAAATTCGCGGACCCAGACACAGACTACACTCCCGATGACCACTCCGTCCTTTTCACCCCGCCGGTGATCATACCGCCCGGCTTCAGCGGCGTGCTCGTCGGATTTGCGCATTACTATCAATTCTATGATGATGATCCCGGCTCGGTCTGCGTTGACGGCGGCAATGTGCATATCGTTCACAGCGACACGTACGATACGGAGTTCAACTGGACCAACCCGCCCATCGATCTCCTTGACGCCACGTCCGACTACGATTGTGAGCTGGATCCTGCCGGCGGCGCTCTTCTCGCCGGGCAGCCCGCGTTCTGTGACGACGAGTCCCCGGCATTCATGAGAATCTCTTACCACTTTCTTGATTCATCCTGGTTCGGGAATCCCGGCAGCATCCGACTCGGGTTCGCCGCCGCGACAAGCCCGCTCGGAGCAGCCCCCCGCAGAGGCTGGCTGATAGACGAAGTGGCGATTCTCGGCATACCATAGAGTAACGGCCTCTTGCGCTTGCTGATGGGAGGGGCGACCCGCCGCGGCGGGTCGGCCGTACCAAGCGCATCCTGCGCTCGCTGCAGCGGAGGACGAGGACGTCCTCAATACCGCCGGCTTGCAGCCGCCGCCCCCAACGGGCCGCAATGGGAGGGGCGACAGCCTGTCGGCCGTACCGAGCGCATCCTGCGCTCGCTGCAGCGGCCTTGCCCTATACAGGCCGGCAGCCTCCGCTCCCTCTGAGTGGCTCCAGCAGCAGCACCCGCTGACCATCAAGTCAGCCGATTCTGTTATAATCCGAACGTGAGACGGTATGCCCACGTGCATTGCATGCGGCGCTACTTCCAGGCTCATCTCCGACGGCATCGGAGCATGCGCCGCGTGCATCAAAGCGGGAGACGCCAAAGCGCTCGAGGCCGCACAACAGGCCCATCGACGGCAGAGGAACAGATTCGGCCTGCCCGAGGAGCCCCCAAGGGATAAAGATGGTCTCACATGCGACCTCTGCCTGCGCACCTGCCGCATCGGTGAGGGCAGCGTCGGCTACTGCGGGATCAGGACTAATCACGGCGGAGTGTTGAAGGGAGGCGATGAAGAACGCGGAAAGGTGTCGGCATACCACGATCCCCTTCCAACCAATTGCGTAGCCGACTGGGTATGCCCCGCCGGCTCAGAATGCAATCACCCCAAGTTCAGCTACAGAATCGGCCCCGAATATGGCTACACAAACCTCGCTGTATTCTACGAGGCCTGCTCGTTTGATTGCCTCTTTTGCCAGAATTGGAGCTATCGGCGCGGAAGCACACCCGAAGGAGGATTCACCCCAAGCGAATTGGCAGCTTCCGTAGACAGCCGCACCGCCTGCATATGCTACTTCGGCGGCGATCCAGGACCGCAAGCGCGTCACGCAATTACCGCATCCCAAGTCGCCCTTATGAACAATCCGGATCGCCCTCTTCGCATCTGCTGGGAGACCAACGGATCGGTCAATCCCAGCGTCCTTGATCAATGGGTGACATTGTCGATGGAAAGCGGCGGCTGCATCAAGTTCGACGTGAAGGCTTTCAATGAGAATCTGCATCAGGCGCTATCTGGAATCACCAACAAGCGCACGCTGTCGAACTTTAAACGCGCCGCTGGGCGAATCGCGGAACGTCCCGACCCGCCACTGGTGATTGCAAGTACGCTGCTTGTCCCCGGCTATGTCGATGCCGATGAAGTGAAGTCCATCGCTGACTTCATGGCCCAAATCGATGCCAATATCCCCTATTCACTCCTGGCCTTCCATCCACAATTCATGATGAAGGATTTGCCTATCACGTCGCGCCGTCATGCCGAAGAAGCAATCGCCGCAGCGCGCTCAGCCGGCTTGACTCGCGTCCATGTCGGTAATTTGCATTTGCTCGGGAGAGATAGCTACTGACGGCACAACGCTGAGGTGACCGACCCGCTCCGCTCAGAACAGATCGTCGAGATCATCCTCACCTTCACCCGGGGGCATGCAGCCGTGCTGCTTCAGGTATTCTTGAATCAACTCGCTTTCCCGCTTTGAGTACATCGGGTCTTCGTCGAACAGGAAGTACTTCGCCTTTGCGGATGTTCCCAACAGGTCGGACAGAGCCTGCCTCAAGTTGTCGACACCCTTGATTGCGTAGACGACCTTGCTTTCATCGAGCAGTTGGTAGACTCCGTCGGATTCAGGGACGGTCGCGACGGTCTCCGCATTGAATTCAAGCCACAGCTCCGGGGGCGGCGGGACGGTACGGATGTGCAATCTCAGGTCGCAGCGAAGGCACCGCTCCGCCTCATGGACAGCATCAGTCAATGTATAGCTCTTCTCAACAAGCTCAAAACAATTCGTGGCCTCATCAATCGGCAAATGGGGCACATGAATTCGCGGCAGATCGAAGAATCCCTCTATCTGTCCGAACTTGATGTCCAATTCCGTTGCGTCCAACAGCGGGAAACAGATGTCGCCGTCGCCGTCGAGATAGCGATCGATGCCCGACGCCGCGCGACGGGCCTGTGCAATCGACTCGATCACCGACGCTGGTCCCGACACCACTTCGCCACCCGCGAACACGCCATCCAGAGATGTCTGCATCGTGTCGGGATCGACTCTGATCGAGCCGGACGGTGTGAGATCGATTCCGCCTGTACGCTCGAGGAAACCGAGAACCGGCTCCTGACCGATCGCAATCAGGACGCGGTCCGCCTGCTGCGATGTGGTGGTGGATTCATCGTATTCAGGAGCGAACCTGCACTGATCGTCGAACACCGACACACATTTGCGAAAAGCGACCCGCTCAACTCTCCCATTGCCGGCCATCAGCGTCGGACCCCATCCGGGATGAATGACCACACTTTCGCGCTCGGCCTCTACGATCTCCCACTCGTGGGCGGGCATCTCGTCGCGTTCTTCGAGGCAATACAGATGCAGCTCCTTCGAGCCGAGGCGGATTGCTGTGCGGGCGATGTCGATCGCGACATTCCCGCCGCCGATGACTAATACAGTCTCGCCGGCATAGGACGGCCTCTCCTCCTGGATGCCGGAGGCGACTTTCTTCAGGAGATCGAGTCCGCTTTCGACGCCGGGAAGGTCGACACCCTCGCACGGCAGCCGCTTTCCCTTGCGTGCGCCCGCGGCGACAAACACGGCGTCATGCGGGCTGCGTATTTCATCAAACGCGATGTCCTTTCCCACTTCAACTCCCATCCGCAGCTCGATGCCGAGATCGAGAATATCCTCGATGTCGTCATCAAGGGCTTCGGATGACAAGCGGAACGGCGGGATGCCGTCGCGAAGCCATCCGCCGGGCGACTGCTGGGAATCGTAGAGCGTGACTTCATGCCCCATGAGCTTCAGGAACCAGGCTGCGGTCAGGCCCGATGGGCCGGCGCCGACAATCGCGACTCTCTTCCCGGTCGCCGCTCTGGGCTTCAGATGGGAGTTCCAGATCGTCCCGTCGGAATGCTCGACCGCGGCGCGTTTGAGCGAGCAGATCGCGATCGGCTCGGAAAGGTCGTTCCGCAGGCATTCTTCCTCGCATGGATGGAAACAGATTTGCCCGAGAACGCGCGGCAGCGGGGCTACCTCACGAATGACGGCCTCCGCGCGTGCGAACTCGCCGCGCCTGATCTCGCGCAGGTAGCGCGCGATGTCCATTCCGGCGGGACACGCGTTGCGACAGCGGGTGATCCGCTTCCCGTCCACCCTCGGGTCCTCGAACTTGAGCCGGAGCGTGCCGGTCGGGCAGACTTCGACGCAGCTCAGGCAGAAGACGCAGCCGGAGTCCTTCAGCGTCGGCGCTTTCGTGCCGACCATAGGCTCGCCGTCGTCATCGAGCACAAATCCGAGCGCGTCGACCTCTCTCACATCGCGACATATCCGCACACACCTGAGGCAGTTGATGCACAGGTTGTAGTCCCTCAAAAAGTGCGGCTCGTCCTCGACAATCGGGAGATTGGCGGGATGGTAGCGGGATGTGTCGGGGGGGATGCCGATGAATTCCGCGAGGCTTCTCAATTCGCAAACGTGAAAGATCGGACAGCAGCGCTCCTCCTTGGCGACATTGGTCGAGCACGGCTCGAGCGCGCAGCCCTCTCTCTGCGCGCACTGCACGCAGGCATGGGGATGAGTGGCGAATAGCTTCTTGAGTTCTGCTTTGCGTCTGGATTCGATTTCGGGAGTCGAGGTTGTGACCCTCATCCCTTCCTCTACCGTGGTCACGCAGGCGCGCACCGGCTCGGACCGGCCTTCGACTTGCACGAGGCACAATTGGCAGCCTTCATAGCCTTGTGCGCCCGTTGTCTTGCTGCCTTGGAGAGATTCCGATCCTCGAAAGATTTCGCTCGATGGCTCGAGCTCTTCCGGGATCACCGCGGGTACGTCGGGATGAGAGCAAAGGCGTGGGACATAGATCTCGGCCGCATCCGCCGCTTCGAGGATCGTCGCGCCTTCGGCAGTCTCGATTTCTTTCTCGTCTATGCTGAGCCTGACCATGTGATTGCGCTTCCTTGGTGCGAGAAACCTGGGTCGCTTGATGGGGCTTCAGTTTAGGAGCCGTGCGGGCGAACGGCAACTGTCCGGGTGCGCCGCTTTTCTAAGCGGCATTCTGGGAAAGATGCCGGCTGGAAAGCCGGCGCACCCGGGTTCGACTGGAAACTGAAGCGGCAGACTGGAAAGTCTGCCCCACACGGAAAATCACTCACTTTTTCTCCGACCCCAATTGCCCAGCTTCACCACGAATGCTCGAGGGCATCGTACGGACAGGCTGCGACGCACGGCAGCGGCGGGCGGTCGCGGTCGGGCTTGCAGGGCGCGCACGAGTACTTGATCTTCTTGCGCTGATCCTCGACAACCGCGCAGACCTCATCGTCGTAATCATCGAGGATGATCTCCAGCACGTCCCACGGGCACGCCGGGACGCAACCGCGGTCATCGCACTCGACGCACTTGTCCGTATCGATGATTATGAACCAGTCGCCGGAGCCGTCCTTGTATCCGTAGTGCGCTTTCATGTCTTGCTTGCCTCCGCAAGCTTCTTCTTGAGAAGGTTCTGGGCGAACAGCGCCGCGCCGAGTGCCCCCGCGATCTGGGTGTCGTAGGTGGGCGGAAGGGCCTTGATGCCGATCTCGTCCTCGAGACGCTTCACGACGCCGATATTCTTGCCGATGCCGCCGGTGATCGCAAACTCCTTCTCGATTCCGACCTGCTCGAGGAGAGTTACGATGCGGTGAGCCATCGCGGAGCAGTAGGCGGCAAGCACCTTGCTCTTCGGCCACCCCTCCCTCAGAAGCCCGGTGGCCTCCGACTTCGCGAACACTACGCACGTGCTCGAAACAGGCTCGGGCTCCTCATCCACCTGCAGCGAGAGCTCGCCGACCTCCTCGATGGGTATCGCCAGCAGGTCGGCGAAGACCTCCATGCCGCGACCCGTGCCGGCCGCGCACTTGTCGTTCATCGCGAACGCGGTCACTTTGCCCTTCTCGTCGCACCGGATGACCTTGCAGTCCTGGCCGCCCATGTCGAGGACGGTCCTGACGGAGGAACCGTACATGTAGTTCGCCCCGCGTGCATGGCAGGCAATCTCGGTGATGGCCTTGTTGCTGAACGGGACATTGACGCGGCCGTAGCCCGTGCCGACGACGAATCCGATGTCGTCCAGCGTCATGCCGGTACCCTCCAGCGCCCAGGCCATGGCCTTGCGGGCGCTCTCGGGACTGTCGGAGCCGGTCCGCATGTTGGAGAACGAGTAGAGCTCGCCGTCCACGACGACAAGCGCCTGGGACGAGACGGAGCCCACGTCCACACCGGCGGTTATGAACTCGCCCTTGCGCCAGTCCTTGCTCTCGTCATGCCAGCGATATTCTTTCCAGCGCCAGTACTCAACCATTACTCTATTTCCCTTCGGTTATCAGCAATCGTTATCTGAAAAGCGGAAGTATTCTCAGGCTTCGGCGGCCGCGAGCGCGGCGCCGTACGCGCCGATGAATTCCGGATTCTCCGGAATGATGACTTTGCATTCGAGCGCCCTTTCGAGGGAGTCGACGAATCCGGGGTTGTGGGCGACTCCGCCGATCAGGACGACGTCCGGCTCGTAGCCGACTTTTCGCGCGAGCGACACAATTCGGCTCGCGATCGCGTCATGCACCGCCCTGGCGATGTCGGGCTTCGGCGTCTTCAAGTGGACCAGCGTGACTACTTCCGATTCGGCGAACACCGCGCACTGCGCGTTCATCGGGATGCTCTTCGTCGACTTCAGCGACATCGGCCCGAGCTCCTCGACAGGCACCTCGAGCGCGCGACTCATGGACTCGGTAAACGCCCCCGCGCCGGCGGCGCACTTCTCGTTAAGAGCGAAATCAAGCACCTTGCCGTCCTCGGTGCAGCGGATCGCGCGACCCTCCTCGGCGCCGACATCGAGGACGGTGCGAGCGGAGGGAAAGAGCCTGATGACCCCGCGGGCGTCGCCGCCGACCTCGGTGATGTCCCGAGTGCTGTAGGGGGCGTTCTTGCGGCCCGCGCCGGTGGCGACAATCGCCTCCACGTCGTCAATCGCTATCCCGGCTTCGTCGAGCGCCTGCGCGAACGCCTGCTCGGCCGCCCCCCCCGCCTCGAATCCGGCAAGCGTTTTCGCCTTGCCGATTATCTCCCCGTCGCGGATGATCACCACCTTGACGGTCTTGGATCCCATATCAATTCCAGCGGTTATCATGACGAATTCCTGCCTCGATCAATCCTGTTTCGAAAAATAGGTCCCCTACCCTTCCTTCTTGAATCCCAGAGTCTCCATAAAGGCGTCGACCCGGGCCATCGTTTTTGTGAGATCGAACTCCCGCTCGTCGCCCATGTTGCCCTCGAACGTCATGACCGGGAAGCCCGCCTCAATGAGTCCGAGACGGTTCTCGGCGATGCCGAGGCTCAGGCCCTCGCAACCCCGGTTGTAGTGCAGCATGACTCCGTTGAGCGACCATTCCCTCGCGATCCTCACCATCATGTCCGTCTTCAGGTGCGGGGAGTAGAAATGCTGCCACTCGGGCTTGCTCAGGTTCCAGTCCGCGAGAATCCTGAGGGCCTGATCGCGGTCGGTGATCTCGATTCCGAGCTCCTGGGGAGTGGTTCTCGGACCCCAGGTGCCGTCCGGCTTGACCTCCCACACGCCGATGAGGCCGAAGGTGTAGAGGGAGCCGACGGACACGGCGCCATATTTCTCAAGGTATCTGAACAGGCTCAGAAAGCCCCATGGCGGCTGGGTGTCGGACATGAGCCGGCACTGCTCGTTGGGGATCGCACCGATCCTGTCGGCCACGCGGTCCCTGACCTCGTCGCGAAGCTCCTCGTAGAAATCGGCGACCTGCTTGCTGTGCTTCATGAGCGTCCCGAGGACGTACAGCGAGTACATCGTCTTCTCCTCGAGAGGCGCGGGAATGGCCTTGTTGAGCGTGCAAACATCGGCCCACACCGCGGTGGCCCGACATTCGTTGTAGACGGCCTGAATGAGCTTCTCGTCGTCGTATTTCCTGCCGGTGACCTTCTCCAGCCATTCGATCCCATCGTGCATCTGGCCGACGAGATAATCGATCTTGCGCTCGTTGACCGTCTCGTACGGCCCCACGGAGACATCGATGCAGAAGCTCGGGATGCCGCCCTCGAGATCGGAGACGACCTGGTACCATTTCGCGTGGCTGCAGCAGATGTGATCCTGCCATATGAAATCGGGTTTGGGAAACTCGCCGCCCCAGAGGTACTCGTCCAGAATGACCGAGCCCCAGTAATTGCGCATGTAGGAGCAGAGGTCGCGGGCGTAGCCGGCCCTCTCGGTAGCCTCGAGGCACCTCATGGAGAAGTCCTTGTTGGCGGCGATCGATGCGGCGTACGGCTCGCTGGTGATGCTCCAGACATCATCGCCGAGCCCGGCGGGGATCGCGCCGAACGTCCAGGCGCCGCCCGCCCATCTCAGCCCGCCCCGCTCGTGCGCCGTCGCGTAGTCCCTGTAATACTGCTCCCTTATCGCCTTCGCCTTGCCCCAGCATTCCAGGGGCCTGGTCTGGTAAAGCTGCTTGGTTGCCATCCTTCATCTCCCATCAATCAAACAGATCTTCCTCGACGAGCATCTCCAGGAACGCCTCAACCCTCACCTTGAACTGCCCCAGGGGCACGGTGACATCGAATTCGAGAAACAGCGTCTTGACGCCGTTTCCCTGGAGCGCCTTGCGTATGGCCGGAATGTCCAGCTCGTGCGGGTCGCAGAATTTCTGCTGGATGACGATCGCGCCGCTCACATTCCACGCTTTGGCGAGATCGACAATGTGCTGCACCCTCGTGCGATCCTCCCAGTCCTTGGACGGGCATGGGACGCGGTCGATGTAGCGCCGGGCGATAGCCTCCAGTCGATTCTCAAGGGGCTCCACTCCGTTCCAGAAGTAGCGTGAGCCGGTGCAGTGGTCGTCCACGACAAACGTGGCGCCGCACTTCTCCACCATGTTCACGAACTCGATATCATCGTCCTCGCTGCCGAGGATCATCAGCCTGACGCCCGGCTCCCGACCGCTGTTCCGCTTCGGAAGCCCGGCAAGTATCTTCTTCAGCTCCTCATTGTGCTCCGCCTTGTCGGTCATCTGGCTGGAGATGACCATCTCCATCGCTTCCTGACCGGTGAGAGGGGGCTTGTCATTCTTGCGGAAGTCGTAGATGTCCCGCATGAGGCGACGGTTCTCGTTGTAGACGGCTATGGCTTTATCGAGGTCTTTGTCGCTGATCGTCCTGCCGGTCCATTCCTCTATCGCCTTCCTGAATTCGGCCAGCTCTCCAGTAAGGTAGGGCAGGGCGCGCGGGGTCTGGACTTTTGCGGGCATGGGGAGATAGTAGTGGAAGTCGACGGGTATATGCTTTTCCCAGGATGTGTATGCCTGCCGCACGTGGAGGCAAGACTGCGAGATCATGATGCCGTCGAGGTAATCGTAGCGGCCCTTCAGACCCTGCGCCAGGCAGTCGCGGCAGAATGGGCAGTACATCCCGAAAATGTGCGGCTCGGTTACGTCCTGCGGCTCGTGGCTCCCGAGAATCCGCACCGGGAGCACCCCGGCGGCGTACATGATCTCCTCGGGAGCGTAGGTGCAGAAGTACCCGACGACTTTCCCACCTGTGCGGTCTTTCCAGTCCTTTGCGTAGTCGTGGCGATGTCTCTCCCAATCCCGAAGCTTATCGAACATCCGGATTTCTCCTTGCGAACGAAAACAGTTTTGAAATCCCCGGAACCGCCTCCCGGAGAACGAAAGTGTTGAGACTGCGTTGAGTCCCCTTCAGGGACCCAACCCAACGGCCAAACAGGCCCGGGGACCGCACGCGCTCAACGAGCCTTGACAACCGGCCGTCGAAACTTACCACCGGTCAAGCGGCTTGTCAACAGGATGAAAAGGGGTACGGACGGGCGATAACGGGTCTCGTCTACGCCAGGACATTCGCGCTCAGGGCCGCGCTGAGAGCCTTGAAGAACCGGGCATTCTCCTTCTCCCTGCCGATGCTGACCCTTACGCATGTCGGAGCGCCGAAGACCCATCCCGGTCGGATGATGATCCCCTCGTGCAGGAGGAAGTCGGCGATCTCCCCGGCATCATGCTCGAAGTTTATCCATACATAATTGCCCTGCGTCTTGTTGTATCTGATCCCCAGCTTGTCGAGGTTCGTGTAGAAGTACTTCCTGCCCTCGACGACCATTCTTCGGCTTTTCGCCATGTGCTCGGTGTCATTGAGCGCGGCGAGACCCGCGGCCTGCGCGAGGGAGTTGACGGAGAAGTTGACGCGAAGCGTGTCGAGCATGGCGGCGAGATCGGGATGCATCACACCGTAGCCGCATCGTATGCCCGCGAGCCCGACCACTTTCGAGAAGGTCCTCAGCGCGACAACCGCCTTGCCGTTCTTCACATACTCGATGCCGTCCGGGAAATCGGGAGCGTCGATGAACTGATAATAGGCTTCATCGAGGACGATCAGCGCGCGGGAATCCACCCGATCGATAAGCCATTCGACTTCTTCCCTTGAATTATAGGTCCCGGTGGGGTTGTTGGGATTGTCGATCCAGATGACCTTGGTGGAGTCGGTGAGGCGCTCGGCGAATCCGTGAAGATCGTTCTTGTGGTCGGGATGCGTGACGCAGATTCTGGTCGCGTCGTGCATCTGGCACATGATCTCGTACATCATGAACGACGGTCGGCCCATGATCGCCTCGTCGCCGGGACCCAGGCACGCGTGCGCGATCAGGCAGAGGACCTCGATCATCCCGTTCCCCACTACGATCCAGTCCATCGGCACATCGTGGTACTCCGCCAGCGCTTCCTTGAGGTAGTAGACCGAGTCCTCGGGATACCGCCACAGGTTGGGGAGCTCCTCGATGATGGCCCCGATAGCCAGAGGGGATGGGCCGAGGGTATTCTCGTTGGACGCGAGCTTTATGATCTCCCGGTCCAGCCCAAGCTCGCGCTGCACCTCCTTGATCGGCTTTCCCGGGACGTACGGGCGCACGCTCCTGAGGTGGGGACGGATAAAGTCGGCAACCTTGGCCATGGCCACGCAAACCTCCTCGCGCACTGGCGATACGAACCAGGCCGCGCATCGGGAATGAATCATGCTCCGGAATGGGGAGGGGCACCTTTTCGGGCGACAAAACGCGAAACAAGGCAGATATGTACTGCCGCAAAAGCCCCTGTCCCCGCGCCGATGCAGTGCGCGGCTAATGTAATTCTACCAGAAAAACGCCCGGACATCTCGCTTTGCCCCTCCTGATGCCCCCTTCAGCAGGGCCCTTTTCGCGGGATTCCGGAAAAATCGGCCGGATTAATCATGCAGGTTCAGTCATGATTGGGATAATCTACACCTTTACCTGTCGCCAGGCTCTCTCGAGGAGGAGCGTGTCGCGTTCGAGCACCGGCGTCTCGGCCACCAGGACTCCCCGAACGTCGAATTCCTTGAATGTCCTGAGGAGATCCTTGTAGTTCATGTCGCTTTCGCGGAGGGTGAGGTGATGCTTCTCACCGGATCGCCCGTAGGCGATGCCAGTGACGTGCATGTGCATGTCCTTGAGGGATTCCTCGCCGAGGGCGGACGCGTAATCTCTCAGAACCGCTCTGAATTCATCGCGCGTATTGAACCCGCCGCCGGTTCGCGCATGCAGATGCGCCCAGTCGATGCACGGCTCCACTCCGGGTATATCGGCGCTCGCCTCGAGAAGCTCCTCCAGGCTTCCCCACGATGATTGCTTGCCCGTAAGCTCCGGACGCATCATGATGTCGAGCTTCTCCGCCTCGATGACCTTCTGGATGTCCCTGAGGATGCCTGTCACCCTTCTGTGGACCGTCCGCCTGTCGCCTCCCATAAGAAACGCGGCATGAAATGTGAAGCTCGTGCAGCCGCACCTTGCGCCCATTCGCGCCGTCTTGAGCAATCTGCTGATGGAGGCCTCGAGTTTCCGGTCGTCGGGGGAGTTGAGGTTGATGTAGTACGGCGCGTGGGCCGTCAGCGCGCAGCGGGTCTCATGGCGCAGTCCGCGAATCAGGTCGGCATCCTTCTCCTTCACCGCGACCTGATATACCCATTCGATCTCCATCCCGTCGCAGCCGATTTCGAGAGCGTGGCGAAGCCCCAAAAGCGTCCCGCCCGGACCGGGCGTCGACTCCGGAACTCCGGAGACAGTGAAGTTGAGCCTGTCGTAGCTTGGGAGCCTTTTGAGTCTTTTCCGAGTCATATGTCGCGCAGAAGGAGCTCTGTAGAACCTAGTGCTTGAAATGCCTCATGCCGGTCATCACGAGGACCATGTCGAGCTCGTCCGCCTTCGCGATCGTGTTCTTGTCCTGGAGGCCTCCGCCGGGCTCTATCACCGCCGTGACACCGTGAGCGTGTGCGAGCTCGATTGAGTCCGGAAAGCAGAACCCATCGGTCGCCGCGACCGCCCCTTTTGCCCTCTCGCCGGCCTTCTCGATCGCGATGCGAAACGTATCGACCCTTGCGGTCTGACCCGGACCAGTACCGACCGTCTGGGTAGGCGTGGCCAAGACCGTTGAGTTCGAGCGCACATGCTTGACGACTCGCCACGCGAGCTCCATCGCCTGCATCTGCTCGTCGGTAGGTTTTCGTTTCGATGCCACGACGAATCTGTCATCGTCCCAGAGCGCGGTGTCGATCTCCTGGATCAGGACACCGTGCATGAGCGCGCGACCCTCAAGGCGTCCCGTGAGATCGAGCGGCAGGATGAGATCGGTCTTGACGAGGATGAGGTTTTTCTTCTTGCGCAGGACTTCCCGCGCGTCCGGGGTGAAATCGGGCGCGACGACAACGTGCAGGAGAGCCTCGACGATCGCCTTCGCGCAGGCCTCATCCACAGGGGCGCTGATGCCGGTCACGTTCCCGAAAGCCGCCATCTCGTCCACGGCCCTCGCTTTCCGATACGCCTCTTCCGGCGTCTCCGCGATCGCGACTCCGGTCGGATTCTGGTGCTTCACAACCGCCGCGCAGATCTTGCCTGGGAACTCCCTGCAGATTCGAACGACCGCATCAATGTCGAGCAGGTTGTTGTAGCCGATCTCCTTGCCCTGGATGATCTCCGAGTCGGAGATGTAGTCACCGAGACCTGCATCAAGCTTGTAGTATGCCGCCCTCTGGTGCGGATTCTCGCCATAGCGAAGGTCTTTCACTTTCGTGAGAGCCAGGGGAAGGCGGGCCGGGAGAATGCGCTCCATGATCAAGTCTTCCTCGGAATCCGACGGGGGCAGGCTGCGGAAGTATCTGGCTATCGCGGCATCATAAACCGCGGTGTAGTGGAAGGCGGCGCGTGCAAAGCTCTCGCGGACGAACCTGGGAATTCCGGTGTATTGCCGCCATGCCATGAGCAGGGGATGATACTGGGACGGGTCGGTGACCACACAGACGCAGGGGAAGTTCTTGGCCGCGGCGCGGATGAGGGTGGGTCCGCCGATGTCGATATTCTCCAGCGCATCGTGCAGAGTCGCATCCGGGCGGGATACGACCTCGCCGAAGGGATACAGATTGACGCACACGAGGTCGATGGGCGGAATGTCGTGCTTCTCCATCTCGGCGATATCGCCGGTCGCATCATCGAGCCTGTGCCCGGTGCGCACCTGGACCGGTCGGCGCGCCAGGATGCCGCCATGAATCCTGGGATGAAGCGTCTTCACCCGACCCGAGAACATCTCCGCCACCCCGGTATAGTCCCTGACCTCGGTAACCGGGATGTCCTCATCGGTCAGAGCCGCGGCGGTGCCGTCGGAGGACAGGATTTCAACGCCGTACTCGTGAAGCGCACGCGCGAAATCCACTATTCCAGTCTTGTCGTACACCGAGATCAGCGCGCGCTGCGGATGAAGAATCTCACCGGGGCACATAGTCCGACCTCCTTCAAGCTTGAGACTGGATTGTGGCCAATCGGGATGTGGAAATCAAGTCACCGGCTTGAGTCTTCCGATCCCTGCTCTTCGATCGGAATTCTGCCGAGCAATCCTTCGGCAATGCGGTGCCAGTACGCTATTGTCGGCTCCTGGAGCATCCAGCACAGGTACACCTCTTCCCCGTCGGGCCGTATGTGCGGGAAATCGACGATGCCCTGGGCGAGGTCCTTCACAAGGAGCCCGCGCTGATCGAGCTCGCCCACCAGTTCGATCAACTCGTCGAATTCGTCGGGCTGCCGGCCCTCCGGATGCCCGTTGCCCTTGCCCGTCCAGGCGCCCTTGAGGGGATCGAATCCCCGGGCGACAAGCTCGTCGAACAGCCGGCTGAGCCTGCCGAGCTTTTCGCGCAGCCATGGCACCAGCTCGCGCGCTTCGTCGAGGGAGAAGTGTATGTCGTGCTGGTACTGGGGCATGCGGCATCGGATACTATGCCCGAAACGGGGAAGAGGAGCAAGTATGTCGTGGCGCATGCGGCACCTCACCCCCGCTCCCCCTCTCCACTTGTGGAGAGGGGGCCAGGGGGTGAGGCTTGCGCGAGCATGACTTGTGGGATAGCATTGATATTGGGACTGAATGAACAAGCATGAATTCATAGACTGGCTCGAGGACGTCCGGGTCGGCACAAGGCGGCTGATAGCGATGGTCCCGGACGAGGCGTTTGACTATCGCGCCCACAATGACGCACCGACGCTGGAGCAGCTCATGCGCGCGTTCGCCGGTCTTGAGGAGCAGTTTGTCAGGGGAGTGTGCGCGGGCGACTGGAGCGACTCGAAGAATCCGTCCGATTTCCGAAGGCAACTGCAAAGCGCGTTTGCGGAAGATTCGGACGATCCGGGGGGCTTCCCCGACGATGTCTGCCGACTGGAGACGACCGACGAGATCATCGACCAGCTCGATCGGGTCCATCAGGAAGCGCTCGACATAATCGCCGAGCTTACCGATGAGGAATTCCAGGCCAGGCGCGTGATGGTGCCGTGGGGCGAGGAGGCGACAATCGCGCGCTTACTTCTCGGCATGGTGGAAAGGGAGATACATCACCGCACGGAGCTCTATCTCGCTCTGCAGCAGTACGGCATCCCCATGTCGCAGATGATGATCTGGGGTCCTTAGCCATCCCCCCTGCCCGCCCGGGTGCGCCGCCTTTCCAGGCGGCATCGGACAATCCGGGTGCCGGGCACAGACTGAGCGAGACGAAGTCGAGCGTGTCTGTGCCCGTCGTCCCTTGCGACCCAACACGATTTAATGTAGATTTGCTCGTTGTAGGAAACCTCGCTGAGGCACTGGTGGTCCAGCAGAAATGAACGCACGGACAAAAGCTCTGCGATTGATCAAGGTGACGGCGATTGCGCTGTGGCTGGTCCTGATCGGCGCCCTGCAGGTCGGCGCGCAGGAGGACGTCAGCGACTTCACCCGCACATTCCAGGTCTTCCTCCAGTCCAGGGACGCGTACCGGCTTTTCGACATCAGTCCGGAGGACGTCATCTACCCGCTGCCGCCTACGTACCGCCTCGGCCCCGGCGACATCCTCCAGGTCATTCTGACCGGCATGATCAACGACGCGCTCGTGGTCCAGGTAGCGCCGCAGGGCGACGTCTTTGTGCCGCCGGCGGGGCTCCTCAGTGTGGAGGGCCTCACAGTTGAGGAGAGCAGGGATTTCATCGACAGCGAGCTGACGAAATATCTTGTCAATTACCAGTGCTCGGTGCAGCTCATGCGCGCAAGGAGGATCAAGGTTTACCTTCTCGGCCAGGTCCGCCAGCCGGGCACTTATATTGCCCTCGCGGGCACGACGGCGATCGGGCTGATCCAGACCGCGGGATCGCTCGTGACGAACCCGCAGTCATACGAGTTCCATGAGCCGGAGGTTACCCATCCGTATTTCCGCGCGCTCACCTCCGGAGCCGGAAGGTGGGTGGAGATCTGGCGGAACGAGGAGCGCATCGGGAGGCTTGATATCGCCGAGGTCGCGATCGGAGGCCGGGTGCAGGGCGATGTGATATTGGAGGACGGGGACGCGGTATATGTGGCCCCGAACAGGCATCCGGTGGTTGTGAGGGGCGGCGTCGCGCGTCCGGGGACGTACGAGGTCAGGCGCGACGATACGGTGCTGGACCTTCTCGCGCAGGCGGGAGGCTATCGCAGCATGATGATGCTGGGCTCGGTGGACGTCGAGCGCCCCTTCGCCCCGGACACCGAGGGCGGCGGGATCGTTACGCTGAACCTTGCCGATCCTGATTTCAACCCCCGCGAGTTCCAGTTCCAGCCCGGCGACATTCTCCGCGTGCCCGAAGTGAAAAGCCAGGTCTATGTTCTCGGCGCAGTCTGGATGCCGCAGGCGGTCGATTATCATGAGGGCTGGAGCGCGCTTGACTACATAGGCGCCACCGGCGGTCCGGTCGCCCCCACCGACGTGAGCGCCATCAGAATCATCAGCTTCCCGCTCACCGAAGATCAGACGGAGCTGCAGTTCAACTTCAAGAACCTCTTCCTTGGAGATCCGGTCGAGACCATCCCAATCGAGCCGGGCGACCTCATCTGGGTGCCCTGGGACAACCAGCCGTTCTACGGTCCCGGCCTGACCAACGCGATAGCGACCATCCTCGGTCAGACTCTGGGGATTCTCCGAATCATCAAAGACATAGGGTAAACACGCATATCCTCGCTGCGCTTCGCTGCGCTCGGCTATGCGTGCCACAAGTAAGAGATGCAGCGTGTGGCACACACAGCGCGACTTGTCCACCGAAGCTCGAGCGAAGGTGGAAGCGATGTGTGTGCTCCAGAATCCACGACTGAGCATCCGGCTATGCACACTGGTGGCGCCTACAAGCGAGTCTTCGAGCTTGTAGGTGTCTCACCTTATGTTGACTTCCCCGCGACCTCGAATTCACGAAAGACTGCAGGGCGATCCGTAGTCTACATTAGCTGATACACCTCCAAGCTCGCTCCGCTCGCTTGAAGGCGCCACACATTATCGTCCGACTCCTTCCATCCCCGTGAGCTTGTGAATAGATGTAAATCATAATGAGACCGCCACAAGCTGCGCTTGTGGCGGCCACCCCTCTCCCTTTCCACAGCCGGCACGGGGCAAGCAGCCCTCGTTCCTCACACGCCGCACGCAAGGCGGAGAATATTGCATTCCACGCTGTCCCGGGCCATACTACCCGGCTGATGATGTCAAGCGCGGCAAGCCGATCCGACGCCCGGCCGGTCCCTTTCATGGCGCCCGGGCGATCCTTCGAGGAGCAGGAGCGGGAGATCATCGACGCGGTGGGGAGGGTGCTGAAATCCGGGTTGTGGGTGTACGGCTCCGAGGGCAGGGCGCTGGAGGAGGAGCTTGCGAGGCACATCGGGGCTGACCGTGTCGTGGCGGTGAATTCCGGCACCGACGCGCTGCTTCTCTCGCTCCAGGCGCTTGGGATCGGGCCGGGCGACGAGGTGATCACCCCCGCCTATTCGTTTTTCGCGTCGGCATCGGTTATAGAACACAGGGGCGCGAAGCCGGTCTTCTGCGACGTGGACGACCGGACGTTCAATATCGACCCCGAGGCCGTCGAGGCGGCAATCACTCCCGCGACGGCCGGGATTATCGCGGTTCACCTGTACGGGCTGGCCGCGGACCTTCCGAAGCTTCGCGAGATCGCCGACAGGCACGGGATTTTCCTCCTCGAGGATGCATGCCAGGCGATCGCGGCGAGGATCGGCGATCGGATGGCCGGGACATTCGGCGATCTGGCCTCGTTCAGCTTCTATCCGACAAAGAACCTGGCTGCATGCGGCGAGGGCGGCGCTGTGAGCGGGATAAACGCGGATGTCCTTGAGGCGGTGTCGCGGCTCCGGGTCCACGGCGAGACGAAGCGATATCATCACAGCCTTCTCGGACGAAACTGCCGTCTCGATGAGATCCAGAGCGCGATTCTGAGGATTCGCCTCAGGAAACTGGCCGACTGGACCCACCGTCGCCGGGAGATAGCGGCGAAATATACGGACGCCTGGGCCGATCTGCCGCTGAGGGTGCCGTATGTCCCCGATGGCTTCGAGCATGTGTATCATCTGTACGTGATCCAGTGCCGCGACCGCGATCGCCTGAGGGATTTCCTTAATCAGCGCGGAATCGGCAATGGGATCTACTACCCGATCATTCTTCCCAGTCTGGAGGTCTTCGCCGACCTGGGGCACAAGCCCGGCGAGTTTCCTGTGGCCGAGAGATTGTGCCGCGAGGTCCTCGCGGTCCCGATATTCCCGCAGTTGACGGACTCGGAGGCCGACAGGGTAGTGAGCGCGGTCCTCGAGTGTTTCGGCTTCGAGGCTTGATGTCGACCGCGAATTCCTGCCCAGGGAGCGGCTTGCCCGAGAGCACTTTGCCCCAGTCTCCATGTGCTGTTACACTTCAGATTGATCTCGAACATGGCTCATTCGGACACAGACAGCGACGCCAACCACGATCATGACCGGCTTTCGGACGAGCTCGAGAGCCGCAAGGCCAATCTTGAACGACTGGAGAGCTGGGGGCTTGATCCGTGGGGAGGTCGGTTCGAGGTGACCGGAGTCGCCGGCGACCTCCATGCGGAATTCGGTGAGGCCGACAGGGAGGAGTTGGAGAAAGAACCGCCGGCAGTCTCGATTGCGGGAAGGCTCGTTGCGTTGCGCAGTCACGGCAAGGCGGTTTTCGCTAACCTTCTGGACGGCAGCGGGTCGATCCAGGTTTTCTTCAAGCACGATCTTCTTTCGGTTGTCCCGGCCGGCCCCGGCGACAAAGCGTCGAGCCAGTGGGACCTTCTTGACGCCGTGAATCTTGGCGACTGGCTCGGGGTCGCGGGCGTCCTGATGAAAACCAAAACGGGCGAGCTGACGGTGCGGGTGACGGACTGGCGGATTCTCACGAAATCGCTCAGACCGCTTCCGGAGAAGTACCATGGACTGAAGGACAAGGAGCTTCGGTATCGGTACAGGTATCTTGACCTCATCGCCAACCCGGAGATCAGGGAGGTCTTTCGCGCGCGGACCGAGGTGATCAAGGTCATCCGGTCAATCATGGACGAGCGGGGATACATGGAGGTAGAGACGCCGAGCCTCCATAAGGTCGCGGGCGGGGCGGCGGCGAGGCCGTTCTCGACTCATCACAACGCACTGGATATCGACATCTACCTGCGCATTTCCCTCGAGCTTCATCTCAAGAGGCTGATGATCGGCGGATTCGAGCGGGTGTACGAGATCGGCAGGATATTCCGTAACGAGGGAATGGACCGGGATCACAACCCGGAGTTCACCATGCTGGAGGCGTACGAGGCGTTCGGCGATCTTGACTCAATGAAGGAGCTTGCCGAGACAATCTGCCGGACCGCCTGCGAATCTGTCAGGGGAGAGACGACCACCAGGTTCCGCGAGTACGAGATCGATTTCGGTCCGCAGTTCGCGGTCAAGGACTACAGCGAGCTTCTTAAAGCGCATTCCGGTGTCGATATCAGGACAAGGCGCGATCGGGACGAGCTGGAGAAGGCGTGCAAGGGCCTGGACATCGAGATGGACGAGGGAATGTCGGTCGGTCGATTGATCGATCTGCTTTTCGGCAACACGGTTCAGCCGAATCTGATTCAGCCGACGTTCGTGATGAACTACCCGATGGAGTTGAGCCCCCTTGCCAGGCCGCACCCGTCGATGCCCGGGTTCGCCCAGCGATTCGAGCTGTTCATCGCGGCGCACGAGATAGCCAATGCTTTCACCGAGCTCAATGATCCCGTCGACCAGCGCAGGAGGTTCGAGGAGCAGGCGAAGCTGAGGGAAGCGGGCGACGAGGAAGCGCACCCGATCGACGAGGACTTCCTCTATGCGATCGAGCACGGGATGCCGCCGGCCGGGGGAATCGGGCTGGGAGTCGACCGACTGGTGATGCTGGTCACCGGCGCGCACTCGATCCGCGACGTGATATTCTTCCCGATGATGAGGTAGAAAAGAACGGGCGCAAGGCCCGTTTTTCTTCTTGCCCACGGTGTCCGCTTGTAGGGGCGGACCTCCTCCCTGCCCGTAGGGGCGGACCTGCTTGTCCGCCCGGCTGCAAGGGCGCACACACAGGTGCGCCCCTAGTATTTGATCAGAGAATAGACCGGCACGCCCTGCAGCTTCGTGGCCCCGTGCAGGAACAGAAGCTCAATCACGAAGCCGAAGCCGACGACGGTTGCGCCGGCTTTCTCGACGAGTTTCCTGGTTGCGGCCGCGGTGCCTCCGGTTGCAAGCAGGTCGTCGACGATGAGAATCTTGTCATCGGGACCGACCGCGTCGATATGCATCTCCACACAGTCCGTTCCGTACTCGAGCTCGTACTCCTCGCTGATGGTCTCGTAGGGCAACTTGCCCGGCTTGCGGATGGGAATGAACCCGACCCCGAATGCGGCGGCGACCGGGCAACCGAAGATGAAGCCGCGCGACTCGATCCCCGCGACCCCCGTGACTCCCGCGTCCGCGAATCGGTCATAAATCAGGCCTACAGCATGCGCGACCGCCTTCGGATCCTTCAGAAGCGGCGTTATGTCTTTGAATACCACTCCCTCCTTGGGGAAATCGGGGATGTCGCGAATGTAAATTGTCAGGTCCACTTCATGCACCCTTGAAATTCTGAGGATTCCGAGCGAATGGTAAGCGAACGGGCGAAAGCGGTCAAGCCTTGTGGCACGCCCTCGTGGCATGCGCTTCCAGCGCATGAGCTCCCTCGACCCATGCCCTCGCTTCGCAAGCACACAGAGCGGTCAGCGGATGCGGAACGGCTCTTCCGATTTGGCTTTCATGGTCTCGGCGAGCGCCTCGACGAGGTTGTGCGTCGCCTCGACGATCCGGTCCGCTCGCGCGGCGTCGACAGCCTCGGCTTCGGAAGTGCCCTCCTTCTCCCAGTAGCCCTGGATCTTCGTGAGATAACCCTCGAAGTCCGGCGAGATCAGACGCTTCTCGATGAACTCGCGGCGATAGGTAGCAACTACGGTACGGTGGCTGGCGACCTCGAATCCCCTCTTCATCAGAGCCGCCTTGGCCGCCATGAACATCACGTTATACGCGTCGGGGATGATATGATCGATCTCCCCCCTCTCTATGCGATTCCTCATGTCCCGTATCTTGATCCGGGCTCTCCTCATGAGGCTGTCTGCTTCTGCGCCGTTCGCCATGGCGTGCCTCCTCCGATCCGGTCGACCAGAATGTCTTCCTGTCCTGTACTCATTGTATCATAATTAAATCTCCTGGAACACCATTCCGGCTTGACTAAAGCAGCTCAAAGTCGGTCAGCTGGAATTCGACCGCCTCGGTTCCCTGCCAGTCGTTCACGATGAAGTGCCCCGCCGCACGTCCGCTGCGCCCGACGGCATCGCTCTCGCTCAGGCGCCCGGCCAGGGAGAAGCCTATCCCCTTCATTCTCGAACCGTCCCTGCCCTGCAGGCCCACCTGTATGTGCTCCCCTTCCCTGCCGACCGCCCGCGTGTGCTCTATCGTCACCGGGCCCCAGACGAAGGCCGGCTGGGGATTGCCCGCGCCCCACGGACGTGTGGCGTCAAGCTCGGCGATCTCG
>Ga0315296_10000720_pt1 | contig 29776 bp, 26 predicted proteins | sample YL17G14_18_MG_FD_203921 | JGI IMG/M metagenome (GOLD analysis project Ga0315296, IMG submission 203921) | Sediment microbial communities from Yellowstone Lake, YNP, Wyoming, USA - YL17G14_18 | ecosystem: Environmental > Aquatic > Freshwater > Lake > Sediment | place: USA: Wyoming | collected... | reverse complement strand
GGACTTTCAGGTTCTCGCCCTCACCTGTGAGAGAGTAATGGTTCCCATTACGCAGGCCCTTGACGCTATTCCCAGTGATGACCGTGTTTTTGCTGAGTCCATTGCAGGAGCACTCCTGAAGACGAAAGGGGAAGCGGGACTTTCTACAGTGATCAACCTCTGGGATGATTTGGGGTCGTACGGTTGTATGACAGCAGAGCGCGTCGAAATCGTGCAAGCGTTTGGACTGCTGCGAAAGCACCTGGCTGAGTTGGGCCTTACCGAAGTAGAAGAGAATTTGATTCTAACTGCCTTCTGCCAGGAGTTTGAACGAAGAGTCGGACAGAAACGCAAAGGCAGGGCAGGCAGGGGCGTCGAAAACATCACGTCTCTGATACTGGAACACTTTGGGTTCGAGCGTGTGAGTGAGAAGCCTGAACATTTCACCACTGGTCTGGAAATAGATCGCTGGGTAAAGTGCAAGGACGGCTGGTACATTGGTATCTCCTGCAAGCGCACACTTCGAGAGCGGTGGAAACAGGCCTATACTACGGACGTAGACTTGCTCAACCGACACAAGATCAAGGCCCTGTGGCACGTCCTGACGTTCGACAATGACCTCTCTGACGACAAACTCACAGAGATGGGAAGCCACCGGGCCATCTTTTATCTCGCTGACGACAGTCCGCGCTACAAGTCGGCCAGCAAACATCTGGGCATGCAGAATTACGTCCGTCCGATGAGCGAGTTCGTGGCCGATTTAGCCAGCGAAGTCGGGCAAAAAGTCCAGCTCCCGTGACGTAGCAGAGGAAACGCAACTGCATGCCAGTTGTCGCAACGGTTAACGTTCCCGGTTTACAGGAGGCAGTATGTCTGAACCTATCACCAATCCGTTAGAGTACTATGCTTGTCCCGGCCCCATGACCGACCCCGGCGAGCACGTCGCGCTCTTCGACGGCCTCCCGGCCGACATCCCCGCGCTCTGCCAGGCCGTGCAGGGGGTAATGCTACACATCTTCTGGGCCGAACGCTACGGCGTGACGCTCTCGGAAGAGCGCAAGCAAGAAGTGAACATCCGCCCGGTCGCGCAGAAACTGGCGCGCATCCGGGAACTGGACGACCGCCCGCTGACCATCGCGCGCCCGCTGGACAAGAAACTCGTCGGCAACTGCCGTGACTTTTCGGTCATGCTGTGCGCCATGCTGCAGCACCAGGGCGTGCCCGCCCGCGCACGCTGCGGCTTCGGCGCGTACTTCCTGCCCAATCACTACGAAGACCACTGGGTCTGCGAATACTGGAACGCGGACAAAGGCCGCTGGGTCATGGTGGACGCACAACTCGACGCACTCCAACGCCAGGTGCTCGAGATCGCGTTCGACCCGTGCGACGTGCCGCGCGACCAATTCCTGGTTGGCGGGAAGGCCTGGCACGTGTGCCGCACAGGCCAGGCTGACCCCGAAGCCTTTGGTATCTTCGACATGCATGGGCTGTGGTTCATCCGCGGCGACCTGGTGCGCGATTTTCTCGCGCTCAACAAGGTCGAAATCCTGCCCTGGGACGGCTGGGGACTGATCGCCAGGCGAGATGAGGAACTCTCTGCAGACGATATGGCCCTGTTGGACCGCATCGCCGCACTGACGCTGGTGGATGATCCACCGTTTGCCGAGGTGCGGGCGATCTATGAAAGGGACGCCCGCCTGCGCACGCCGCCGGAATATCTGGCCGACCCGCAGCGGTTTGCGCTGCTCTAATTCGTTCATTCGTACATTCGTAGATTCGTACATTCGTAGATTCGTTCATTCGTAGATTCGTTCATTCGTTCATTCGCCATGACGAAGAAAAGTTCAATTAAACCCACAGGTAAAAGTAAGCCGGCAGGCAAAGGCAAGGGCAAGCCACCGCCCAGGCAGCCCCCCATCCACCTCACGCTCGACCAGCAACTCGACATCCTGGGCTACGTGCTCCTGGCCGTCGCTGCCCTGACCATCCTCAGTTTCCTTTCCGCCAACCACGGGCTGGTCCCCGGCTGGTGGCTGGGCGTCCTGCGGCGGACCTTTGGCTGGGGCGCCTACCTGGTGCCGTTGTTCGTCGGCGCAGTGGGGCTGTGGCTCGTCCTGCGCGACTTTGGCGACCGGTTGCCCCGCGTGACCCCGCTGCAGGTCGTGGGCCTGCTGTTGGGCTACCCGGCTCTGCTGGCCACGCTCCACCTGTCAGGGGCACTCTTTCTGTTCGAGGGCAACCTGCGGGCGATCGCCGAGGCCGGCCACGGCGGCGGTTACCTGGGCGCGGCACTGAGCGGGCTGCTGATCAAAGGGCTGGGCGGCCTGGGCACGCTCGTCGCGCTGATCACCTGGTGGCTGGTCGTCGTCGCGCTCACGTTCGGCATCACTGTCCAGGACGGCGTGCGGTTGTTCCAATACTTATGGGCACAACTTCGGCCAGGCCGTTCCGGGCCACTGCCCACGTTCACCCAGCCTCCGCTGCGCCAAGCGCCTCCGGCCTCCACACAGGCCGCCACGTCCCCTGCATCCTCTGCAGCGCCTGCCCACGTTTCTGCGCCGCCTGTGGCTCCCCTCCCGCAACGCTTCCTGGGCGGCGGCCAGACGTGGCAGATCCCGGCGCTCGACGAGATCCTCGAACCAGGTAACGGACAGGACTTTAGTGCCGACATCCTGCGCCAGCAGTCACGCATCATCGAGGAGACGCTGGAGAGCCTGGGCGCGCCGGTCAGGGTCAAGGAGATCAACTCCGGCCCGGTCGTGACCCAGTTCGGCGTCGAACCGCTCGTCACCACCGGCACCAACGGCAAAGAGACCAAGGTCAAGGTCAGCCGCATCTCCGCACTGGCCGACGACTTGGCGCTGGCACTGGAGGCCAGGACGCTGCGCGTCGAGGCCCCCATTCCCGGCAAAGGGTTGGTCGGCATCGAGGTGCCCAACCCGGAGGTCTCGCTCGTCGCACTGCGTGACGTGATGGAGTCGGAGCGGTTTGCGGAGGTGGAATCTCCGTTGCGGCTGTGCCTGGGACAGGACGTCTCTGGCAACGCGGTCGTCGCCGACTTGACTGCCATGCCCCACCTGCTCATCGCCGGCACGACGGGTTCGGGCAAGTCGGTCTGCATCAACGCCATCATCGCCGCGCTCCTCTTGCAGAACACGCCGGACGATCTAAAGTTCCTGATGGTGGACCCCAAGCGCGTGGAGTTGACGGGCTATGACGGGGTCCCGCACCTTTTATCGAAAGTCGTCGTCGAGATGGAGCGGGTGACGGGCGCGCTCCAGTGGGTGCTGCGCGAGATGGACGGGCGCTACCGCCGCTTATCCGAGGTACGCGCCACCCACATCCGCGACTACAACGGGCGCATTGCGCCGCAACGGGGCGAAAAACCGTTACCGTACGTCGTGGTCGTCGTAGACGAACTGGCGGACCTGATGATGATGGCTCCTCAAGAGACGGAGCGTTCCATCTGCCGCATCGCACAGATGGCGCGGGCGACCGGCATCCACCTGTTGATCGCCACGCAGCGTCCCAGTGTGGACGTCGTCACAGGGCTGATCAAGGCCAATTTTCCCGCGCGCATCGCCTTCAACGTCGCCTCGTCGGTGGATTCGCGGGTCATCCTCGATATGCCCGGCGCCGAACAACTATTAGGCCGGGGCGATATGCTGTTCCTGCCTCCCGACGTCCCAATGCCGATACGTCTGCAAGGCGCTTTCGTCTCCGACGAGGAACTGCGCCGGCTGGTGCAGTATTGGAAGGCGCAGGGGCGGGCCGAGCCAGTCCCGGCCGGCAAGCCCGTACAGCGGCCTTTGTGGGAAGGCCTGACGAAGAAAGAGCCAAAGGTGGAGTACGAGGACGAGTTATTGCCCGAGGTGATTGACGTGGTCCTGCGGGAGAACCGCGCCTCGATCTCGCTCCTCCAGCGCAAACTGCGCATCGGCTATACGCGGTCGGCGCGGCTCATGGATATCCTCGAACGGCATGGCGTCGTGGGGCCGCAGCCGCCGGGTGGGCAGGCGCGCGAGGTCTTCCCCAGCGCGGCCCGGGCGCTGCTCAATCCTCATGATGATGCCACGGATGGCTCGGTCGGAGACCGGCCATAGCGTAGGAGGCTACTCTTTCACTGAGCGCCCGCGCCGGCCGCGCTTGAGTTCCGGCCATTCCAGTTTCCGGTCCTCTCTGGATTTGGCCGTGACCACGTACCTGGCCATCTGGGCCAGTTCCTCGGCGTCGTAGCCCTCCACCTGCGCCTTCAGTTTGTCCAGCGCGGCGCGTTCCTGCTCTCCCAGGCTTCTCCCTGACTCCGTGTCTACGCCGACCAATGCCAGCAGCAGCGCCCGCTCGTCGTCGGTCAGGTCCGCCTCACCCTCCAGCAGCCGGCTGGCTCCGCCTGGATGGAAAACGGGTTTCTCTTCACCCTTCGCTGTCATGGCTCCTCCTCGCATGGATTGCGATGTGGCACTTGGGCGCGCCGTACCCCATCTGCTCTTTCAACTCGACTTCGACCGAGGTCCCCGGCAACAGCACCTCGAAGTAGGCAGACAACAGTCCCTGGCAGGCGATGCAAGATTGATCGTGCCGCTCCAGCCCGGCCCGCTGCGATCCCAGGAGCGCCGCGCAGCGCGTGATGGCGATCTCGATCCGCTCTCCTTCGGCGGCGAACTCGGCGTCGAAACCGGCTGCCAACACACCTCGGAAATAGGCCAGGATGATCTGGGCGGCATCCTCCACGTTTTCAGCGGTCTGTTTGCCCAGTGCGCGCAGCATCCTGCGCATCTCGATGCGCCCAAACGCGGCCCGCACCCGCGCGTTCAGTTGTGCCGCCGTGTCCCAGCCGAACTCCTCGTACACTTTGAGGAACCACTGCCCGTCCCAGGCCATCGCCAGGAGCGCCATCATGTTGGCCCGCGTCTCAGCCGAGATCGCGTACTGTGCCATACCCGCCTCCTCACTGTCCTCGCCAGTCCGGCACGCGCGCCTGGTGCCGCCGGCGCCACCATATCCCTACCGGGTAGCCGATCATCTTGGCCACGTCGCCTGTGATGCGGATCACCGGCACCCACAGCGCTGCCTGCAACTTCTGAGCAGCGCTCAGCCCTCCCCACGTCCGCGCCAGCCGCCGCCAGCCCACCTCAAACATTCCCGGTATGGCGATTAGGTAGAGCGTCCACCACCAGGGGCTGAGTACCGCCCCAGCGGCGGCGACGAGCGGCACGGCGACCAGGTAGGTCAGGTAGCGAATGGCGTGCCGCCTGCGCCACAGGTCGGCCTTGCCGTCGCCCCGCGCGTAACGGTAGTATTGCCTGAGGAAGGCACGCAAACTTGAGCGCGGCCGGAAGTACACCAGCGCCTCGGGCGCAAAGACGAACGGCCCGCAGCGCTGGCGCAGCCGGAAGTCGAAGATGAGGTCCTCGCAGTAGTCGAGCCACCCAGGATAGCCGCCTACCGCACGCCAGGCGCTTTTCCGAAAGGCGACCGAGCGGCTGGAGGGAAGAAAGTGGGCCGGGTTGATCTCCCGCAACTCTGGGAGCACCGTCGCTCCCAGCGCCGTCTCGAAGGCTGTATGAGGATCGGGGAGGAAAAAGCCCGCGACGGCCTGTGTGCCCTCATCTTCAAACGGCGCGACGATCTTCTCCAACCACTGCGGGCTCAACCGCACGCCCGCGTCAGTCACGGCAATGACCTCGCCCGTAGCAATCTCAATCGCCGCATTGCGCCCCTGCGAGATGGTGGTCCCCGGCCGCTGGATGACCCGTAGCGGCAGGCGGTGCTCGGCCTCCAGCAACGGTAGCGTGCCGTCGGTCGAACCGCCGTCGCAGACAACGATCTCGTCTGGAAGACGAGTCTGGGCAGCCATGCTATCCAGCATGCGGGGCACGCTCTCGGCCTCGTTCAGCACGGTGACGACGACGGAAATGCGCATCTCTGTGGGTCAGGACGTTTGCTCTGCCAGTTCTCCCCGTACCGTCCGCAGCAATGCCTCTGCCTTCAGTTCAGCCAGCGTGTAGCAGGGAGCCTCGAGGTGCTCGGCCAGCGCCTTTGCCAATCCCTGGTCGAAGGCCTCGTGCTCCATGTTGATCACGACCGAGCGGATGTGGGCCTGCGGGAACGTCTCGGCGATGCGGAAGGCCTCCTTCTGCGGTGGCAGGTTGGTCATCGAGACGTTGCCCGCGCCGTCGGTCAGGAGCACCATCAACGGCATCAGGTCGGGATGCTGCCGCAACTCGCGGGTGATCACGTCGTAAGCGGTCTGTAGCCCGGCCGAAAGGGGCGTCTTGCCGCCCACGGGAATGTCGGCCAACGCCCGGCGCGCCAGTTCGACGCTGTTGGTCGGCGGGAGCACGATGCGGGCGTTGTTCTTCTGGAAGACGACCAGCCCCACCCGGTCGCGCCGCTGGTAGGCGTCTGTCAAGAGCGACATGACGGCCCCCTTCGTCGCCTGCATCCGCTCGGCCACTGCCATAGACCAGGAGGCATCCACGACGAAGAGCACCAGGTTGGCGGCGCGGCGCACGCGCACCTTGCGCTGATAGTCGTCGGCACGCAGCGCCAGTGCCGGGCCGCCTTCGTGCTGGCGCTCGCGCTGGTGAGGGGCCGCCGCGCGGAGCGTGGCGTCGAAGGCCAGGTCCCTGGGATCGCCAGGCGAAGGACGGGCCTGGACGTAACGGCCGCGTTTGCGGTCGGTGCGCGTCTGGCTGCGGCGGCCGGTCGTGGAACGGGTCAACCGGTCGAGCGGCGTGTCCAGTTGGCGCGGCGTGAACGCTTCACCGATGGCAATATCTTCGCCACCCTCCCACCAGCGCCCCTCCGATGGCCACTGGGGAATCGTCTGCAACACCGGTTCCTGCGCTACCTGGGCCTGCTCGTCGCCAGACTCCTCGTCACGCGTCTCCCCAGATACGGTTTTTTTTTACCGGCGATTTCGGCGGCCGCTTCGTCCTGTTCCTCGGCCTCCGCCTCGACCGGATTCTGGGCGCGCGCCTCGGCCAGCCGCTCCGACAGGTCTCCCAGCGTGACCTCGGCCTCCTGTAACGGGTGCCGCTTCAAGCGGTGCGGCAGCGCCAGTTCAGCCGCCAACAGGATGTCGCGGTCGCTCAGGCGCGTGTGCCCCTCGAACGCGGCGTGGGCGCGCGCCGTCTTGAGCACGACCAGGTCGGGGCGGTGGCCGTCTACCCCCAACTCGCCCATCATCGTCGCGATGGCCGCCAGGTCCGACTGGGTATAGTGGACCTCCGGCAGGAGACAACGGGCGCGGGCAATCTCCCGCGAAAGTGCCTGTTCCTTGGGCGCCCACTCCGCGCAGAACCCCTCGGGATCGGCCTCGTAGGCCAGGTTCCATTGCATAATCTCCATGCGAGCGGCCGGGTCACGGATGCCTTGGATGTCCACGCACAGCGCAAACCGGTCGAGCAGTTGGGGCCGCAGGTCCCCCTCCTCCGGGTTCATCGTGCCGATGAGGATAAAACGAGCGGGGTGGCTGAACGAGATGCCCTCCCGCTCGACGACGTTGACGCCCATCGCCGCCGCGTCGAGCAGCAGGTCCACGACGTGGTCGTCCAGCAAGTTGACCTCGTCCACGTAGAGGACGCCCCGGTTGGCCGCGGCGAGCACACCCGGCTCGAAATGCCGTTCCCCCTTCTGGATGGCGCGCTCAATGTCGAGCGTACCGACGACGCGGTCCTCGGTCGCGCTGACGGGCAGGTCCACGAAGCGGGTGCGCCGGTGGGCGCGGGGCAGTCCATCGCCGGCCTCGGCCCGCTCGTGACACTCGGTGCACCACAGCGCCGGCTGGTCGGGATCGCAACTGAAAGGGCAATCGGCGACGATCTCGATCTCCGGGAGCAGCGCGGCCAGCGCACGGGCGGCGGTAGACTTCGCCGTGCCGCGCTCGCCCCGGATCAGCACCCCACCGATCTGGGGGTGAATGGCGTTCAGGATCAGAGCGCGCTTCATGCGCTCCTGTCCAACGATAGCAGTAAATGGAAATATAGGTGGCATAGTGGCTACTATTATACCGCAGTCATGGCGAAAGCGGAAACCTCCTTGCCTGCCGTATCACTCGGAGGCCCAACATTCGGCGGTTTATGCCGGCTACTCTTCCTCCTCGAACATCTCCACCTGGTAGGTGTACACGTCGAGGCCGGGATGACGGTAGGCGTCGGCGGATAGATAGGCCTTGAGACACAGGTGCTGCAGGAACTCATGGGGGTCCGGCAGTTTTTCCCACACCTGGGGCAGGAAGGTGGCCCGGTTCCATCCGCGCTCGATGACCACGCCGTCCACGCCTGGCCGCAACCTGGCGATGAGATCATCTGGACCATCGTAGGATAAGGGCTCAGGGGGACTCAAGACAGAAATCTCGACGTGCAGGTCGTCCAACTCTTGCAGGCGCATGGGGGAAAAGCGGGGATCGTGGAAGGCGGCGGCGACCGCGTTTTCGCGCACGTCCAGCACCAGTGAGCGGCGCGGCTCCAGCGAGCCGATGCAGCCCCGCAACTCCCCGTGTTTGGTCAGCGTGACAAAACTGGCCCCGTCGCGCCGCAAATCCTCCGATACGGCGTCCAGGTCCACCGGAGATAGTTCCCGGCGGTGAGTGGCCTGTACGATCGTCTCTCGTGCCAGTTTGAGCAGATATTGGCGATCTTCCGGTGAAAGAGGCATAGGTATCCCCTCCTGGTATTCACCCTCCCGCAGGTTTGATAACAACCTGCGGGAGGGTAGGCTGAGTTAGAATACGATGGCGGCATAGCCGACAAAGTCGGTGGCCGGACCATGGGGCATCACGTGGTGGCTGGTCGTGTATTCCAGCAGATAGCCCTGCTCTGCCCCCAGTGTCCGACCGGCGGCGACTGTGGCGGCCACTGCCCCACCGCCACAGGCGTTGTGATGGGCAGCGGTCTCGCTGACGATATCCTCTGCGCGCAGCGCCAGGATGAGGTCAATGACGCGCCGATCGTTGGTGCGCGCCCATTCCAGCGCCCGCTCGCCTGTGCCAGCCGGCGCGAAGCCATAATACGTCCTGCCATAGTGGGTCAGGTCCGTGGTGCCGACGACGGCGACAGGCTTCTGCGCTGCGCGGAGCACCTGGCCTATGACCTCGCCCGCACGGGTGGCGTTTTCGTCGGGGGGGATCAGGACAGGGACGATCCTGGCCTGGGGGAAGAGGTATTGGATGAACGGAACCTGGACCTCGGCGGAGTGCTCGCCGGCGTGGGCCTCTGGACTGTCCACCAATAGGGCATCTCCGGCTTTGAGCACGTCCGCGGCCAGCTCCGCGTCCACCTCGATCTCGCCCAGCGGCGTGGCCCAACGGCCGCGGGCGTAGACGGCCGCACGGGACGGCCCCCAGCGGTGCATCGCGCTGAGCAGGAAAAAGGTCTCGGGCGAGCCGCGGGCATGGATGGCGGCAAAGACTCGGGCAGCCACAGCGCCCGAGAAGATCCATCCGGCGTGGGGTACCAGGCCAGCGACGACCTTCTCCGGAAGGTCAGGACTGGGCCCGGCAGGCAAACACTGCTCGATCATTCTGACGCAACTCTCACGGTCGCCGGGGTAGAATTGACCGGCGACGGCCGGGGGACGGATAGACAACTTGGGCATCGGGCACCTCCTACAAATGGCAAATGGCAAATCGGCAAATCAGCAAATCGGCAAATCGGCAAATCGGCAAATCGCAAATAGCGGGATGGAGTTGATGGCGCTGGGTGCTTGTCAAGACCAGACTCCGGCGATGGGGTGGTTGCAGTGAGGGCATACGCCGCGTTCACGCCATAACTCGTTCAGGCTATACCAACGACGCTGGATCAGTTGTTGCCCGCATTGGGGACAATACGTGCTCTCCCGATCGGCGTCCATCACGTTGCCCACGTATACGTAGTGCAGGCCGGCCTGTTTGCCGATCTCGTAGGCACGGGCCAACGCTCGTTGAGAAGTGCGCGGCCGGTCGAGCATCTCGTAATCGGGATGGAAAGCCGTGACGTGCCAGGGCATCTCCGGGTCAACTTCCGCCAGCCACGTCGCCATCGCCCTCAGTTCGTCCTCGGCGTCGTTGAGGCCCGGGATGAGCAGCGTAGTGATCTCGATCCAGATGCCGGTCTGGCGGGCGATGTGGGCAATGTTGCGCTTGACCGGTTCCAGCCGCGCCTGGCACTGCTCTCGGTAGAACGTTTCGCTGAAGGCCTTGAGGTCCACGTTGATGCCGTCCAGGTACGGTTCGAGCATATCCAGTGCCGCCTGCGACATATAGCCGTTGGAGACGTAGACGTTCTTGATGCCGTGTTCGTGGGCCAGTTTGGCGGTGTCGTAGGTGTACTCGAAGAAGACGGCCGGCTCGTTGTAGGTGTAGGCGATCATCGGGACGTGGTTCTCGAGGCAGGTATGGACGAGCGCTTCGGGCGTGGCGCGTTGTCCCGGGTCGTCGCGCCGACCGTCCAAGTCGCGTACCTGCGACATCTGCCAGTTCTGGCAGAAGGGACAGCGGAAGTTACATCCGTACGTCCCGATGGAGAGGATGTCACCGCCGGGCAGGAAATGGAACAGCGGTTTCTTTTCGACCGGGTCTACGTGGACGGCGATGGCCTCACCGTAGACGGCCAGGTACAGTGTGCCATCCACGTTCCGGCGCACGCCGCACTTGCCGGCATCCCCTGGCTTGACGGCGCAAAAGTGCTCGCAGGCCTGGCACTGCACAACGCCGCCGGAAAGTGGTTTGGTGAGACGTGCTTGCTGATACATCGGGACCCCTCCCTGGGGTACATTATAGCACAAAATGGCAGCAGAAGTATATTTGACATCGCCATTCACGTGATATACAATAGTACTCGTACACAGATGAGTGGAATGGCTGCTTACTGTCTGCATTCTGTGCTTCTGCGCCTCATTCCACAACGTTCGTTGTGCGCTCCGGTCGTTCTGGGGCCTCCACATAGAGCAAAGAAAGGAGAGAATAACAGATGAAAACCCGGGCACTATACACAGTATTGAGTTCGCTGATCTGTTTGACTTTGCTGGCCACCTTCTCGACCAGCAGGGCACAGGCACCCACCTCTGTGGCTGGCGAACCACCACCCCCACAGAATCTGGTCGAGCAGTTGCGCCAGCAAACTGGTGATCAGGTTCGTATCTCATATCATGTCGACACAGGACAGGTCCGCTTCATCGGCACCGACCTGGAACACCCTATGCTCCAACCGGACATGCACGCGATAGGAGCGACTCCAGAACAGGCGGCGCGCCAGTTCCTGACAACCTACGGCACTCTCTTCGGTCTGGGCGACCAGGCACAAGAACTTGCGGTGATGCGCATCAGGACAGCCGACCGCGACCGGACCTTTGTGCGTTTCCAGCAAGTTTACCAAGGTATACCAGTGCTGGGTGGCGAGTTGATTGTGCAGGTGGACGAGAACAAGAACGTGGTGTCAGCCAATGGTGAGGTGTTGCCCGGTCCCAAAGTGGACGTAATCCCCACCATCGGCGCAGAAATAGCCCGGCAACGAGCTCTTGAGGTGGTGACCAAAAACCATGGGCTCAACACAGATGCCCTGGTTGCTACGGAGCCGGAACTGTGGATTTACAATCCTATTCTGCTCGGTGGGCCAGGCCCGCGCCTCACCAGGCTGGTCTGGCGGATGGAAGTGCAACCCGTTGATCTACTCCCCATCAGAGAGCTGGTGCTGGTGGATGCCCACCTGGGCGCTGTGGCTCTGCACTTCAACCGGATAGATACTGCCAAGAACAGGTTCGTGTACGACCACAACAACGTGCGGGGGCTGTCTTTACCCGGCACGACGCCGATTTGCACGGAAGGCAGTTGTACGGGCAGCGGCAACGACTGGAACTATGCGTACAGTTACGCTGGCGACACCTACGACTTCTATAGCACATACCACAGTCGGAACAGCATTGATGGTGCGGGTATGAATCTTGTCTCCACCACGCGTTATTGTCCGGCCGATCCATCAGAGTCTTGCCCTTACGCCAACGCTTTCTGGAATGGCCAGCAGATGGCCTACGGCCAGGGTTTCGCTTCGGCCGATGACGTGGTGGCACACGAGATGACCCATGGTGTCACTGATTACGAGTCTCGCCTCTTCTACTACATGCAGTCCGGCGCGATCAACGAGTCTTTCTCTGACATCTGGGGCGAATTTGTGGATCAGAACAACGGCGACTCGGGCACCCGCTGGCTGATGGGGGAAGACCTGCCCATCGGTGCCATCCGCAGCATGAGCAACCCACCAGCCTACGGAGACCCGGACTCCATGACCAGCAGCCAATATGATTGTGGGGAGAGCGACAACGGCGGCGTGCACGGAAACAGCGGGGTCGGTAACAAGGCGGCCTATCTCTTGGTGGATGGTGGTAATTTCAACGGTTATACCGTCACCAGCATCGGCATGACCAAGACGAGCAAGATATTCTACGAAGTCCAGACCAACCTGTTCACCTCGGCCAGTGACTACCAGGACTTGTACGACGATCTGCAACAGGCCTGCACCAATCTCATTGGCACCGCTGGCATCACCGTGGCCAATTGCCAGGAAGTGAAAGACGCAGTAGATGCAACGCGGATGAATCAACAGCCGACTGCGTGCCCAGCCACACACGCTCCTATCTGTCCTGCCGGGCAGTCGCCTAACAACCTCTTCTTCGACAATCTGGAGAATACCAGCAGCGGGAACTGGACAAAGGGGACTCTCTCTGGAACCAATGTATGGTACTACCCCCAGAACACTCATCCTTACACAGGTTTCGATGCCACTTACGCCACCAGTGGCCAGTACAACATCTGGGGGGACAATCCAGACATTACCACTGACTCTTTCATCCGCAAGACTTCAGATGTGGCCCTGCCGGCCGGTAGCACTCTTTATCTGCACTTCAACCATGCCTACGCCTTCGAGGACTATGGGACCAGCATGTACGACGGCGGCGTGATCGAGTACAGCACCGACGGCGGTGCTACCTGGATCGATGCTGGCTCGTTGTTCACTAACAATGGCTACAATGGCACTGTATATACGGGGTACGGTAATCCGCTGGCTGGTCGCCAGGCCTTCGTTGCCGAGAGCAATGGCTACTTCTCCAGCCGCCTCAATCTGAGTTCGTTGGCCGGGCATAATGTGCGCTTCCGCTTCCGCATCGGCACCGATAGCAGTGGCGGGAGCTGGGGTTGGTTCATTGACGACGTCCGTATCTATACCTGTACGGGCGCCGCTCCTTCCCATGCGATCTACCTGCCCCTGGTGATGAAGCGCTGGCCACCGATCCCCGACACACCTGTGCTGAACGCCATCAGCAACGCTGGCGGTGGCGGGAACTACACGGTCAGCTGGAGCTCCTCCAGTCTGGCAACCAGTTACACGTTGCAGGAAGCCAACAACTCCTCTTTCACCGGCGCGGTGACGGCCTACTCTGGATCAAGCACCTCTACTTCCATAACCGGTAAGGCGGTGGGGACGTACTGGTACCGGGTGAAGGCAAGCAACTCCTGGGGCGATAGTGGCTGGAGCAACGTTCAGTCGGTCACCGTTCAGCCGTCAGGTCCCTCGGGTGTGATCAACGGTGATTTTGAAAACGGTTCGACCGGCTGGGTTGAATATTCAACGCATGGGGCGGATCTGATCGTCACGGGCTTTCCAGGTAGTGTAACGCCTCACAGTGGAATTTGGGCAGTATGGCTGGGAGGACTCTCTAATGAGGTATCCTATATCCAGCAGCAGGTTACTGTTCCACCTGGCAGTTCCTATCTGACCTATTGGCATTGGATCGCCTCTCAAGATTTCTGTGGATATGACTTTGGGGGTGTTCTCATCAACGGTACCGTGGTTGACGTGTATACCCTCTGCGCATCCACGAACACCGGCGGTTGGGTGAAACACGTTGTCAATTTGAGCGCTTACGCAGGGCAGTCTGTATCGCTGCAAATACGAGCTGAAACAGATTCTTCATTGAACAGCAATTTGTTCGTTGACGACGTGTCATTCCAGGCTAGCGCATCGTCTGTACAAGGTGGACCAACTCTCTTCGATCCAGGAGACGCTGTACCAAAGTCAGAGAGTATTCCACCACGAGATATGATGGAGGGGGAACAAGCAACACCCTCGGAATTCCTGTTCCGTCGAAACATAGGACAACCATAGGAGGCTTATCCATGTACCAAAAGAGTCTCCCCACCGGGGAGCCTCTGGTGCGGAGCCGAGGCATGGCGCTCATCAGACTATAGACATCCCAACGGCGGTAATCCCGACCAGGTCATGCTTCTGCTCAGGACCCTGGCTGTCCTCAAGAGCAAACGTGGGCCGGGTATCGAGGGGGAGCATACATGGGCTCCCCCTCGACCTGGTATCTACCGTTATGGCCGGGACTACTGCTTTGCACCGGACATCAGGCGTTGGATCAGAACGATAATACGCCCCAACTCGGGCGGGGCGTCGGCCGCGCCGTCAATGGTGCGCACGGTGTTCGTGCGGTCGCCACTACGCACGGTGATATGGTAGGTGTAACGATCACAGCAAGCGCCCGGTGGCCCATAGGAAGCGCTCATATCGAAGAAGCCTAGTGCCTTAACTTTGTCCAGAAGTGCCGCCACCTCCTCGGCCTGCACCTGCCGTTCGAGACCTTTGTCACTCACGATGCGTCCGTCGGGATAGACGGTCCAGTGCTCAAACGTGCCAGCTAACCCGCCTTCGCGCTCGTAAATGATCACTGCGTCCTTATCTTCCTCCGCTTTTTTACCTGGCTCTTCGCCAGTGTCTGCTGTGCCCGGCACTTCAGGCGTGGGCAGAGGCGACGTGGCGAGCGGAGATCGCTCAAATGGCTGTGCCGTTCGAACAGGCGCCGGAGCACACGCGGTGAGCAAGATCATGACCGACGAAACGAACAACGCAATGTAGCGCATTTCTCTACCCCCAGAAAGCATCCTTATCCCGGCCTACTCCCTAAAGATCATGATTATAGACGATATCTCATTTGTTGTATTGTACTGGATATACTAACGTTGTCAATCCCGCTTCCCTTTCAGGCCAAATGCGTGTATACTAAACGCATCTCCGCCACGTGGAACCCAACGAAGGGAGTTAATGACCTATGGACATTCCAAACCTGCGCTGGTGGGGCTGGGGCACGCTGGACCAGGATTACTCGCTGGCGGGCCGCACGGCCTTCTGGCCCACGCTGCAGGCCTGGCTCGAACTGCCCGAGCAGGCCATCGAGCACGAAACACCTCCCATATCCCTCGAGGACATTGCGTTGCCACCACCCCGTCTGGACGACCCGCTGCTCTCGTCCCTGCACAGGCTGCTGGGCGAGGAAGCAGTGCGCACCGACACACAGGCCCGCGTCGAACACGCCTACGGCAAGTCCTACCGCGACCTGGTGCGCATCCGCGCCGGCTACATCCCCAATCCTCCCGACGCCGTCGTCTATCCCGCCGACCAGGGCCAGGTCGTCTCTCTGTTGGCGTGGGCGGCCGATCGCGACGTCGCGATCGTTCCCTTCGGCGGAGGGAGTTCCGTCCTGGGCGGCGTCGAGCCAGCCCCCGGCGACGACCCCGTCATCACGCTCGACCTGGCCCGGCTGGACCGCGTCCTGGCGGTGGACCCGCTCTCGCGCACGGCCCGCCTCCAGGCTGGCGCAACTGGCCCAGAAATAGAGGCCCAATTGAATGCGCGAGGCTTCACGCTCGGGCAATTTCCGCAGTCCTTCGAGTTCTCCACGCTTGGTGGCTGGATCGCCACCCGTTCGGCGGGCCAGAACTCTGTCGGCTATGGCAAGATTGAACACATGACGCAGGCCGTGCGCGTCGTCACCCCGGTCGGGATCGTCGAGACGAAGGACACGCCCGCCACGGCTGCCGGTCCCAGCCTTCTGCAACTGCTCATTGGCTCTGAGGGTACCTACGGCGTCATCACCGAGGCCACGATGCGCGTCCATCCCTTGCCAGCGGTGCAAGACTATCGTGGCATCCTCTTCCATGACCTGGAGGACAGCATCGCCGCTTACCGTGACCTGATGCAAAGCCCCGCGCTGCGCCCGTCCATCATCCGCCTGTCCGACCCGCCTGAAACGGCCGCCTATACGGTGATGGGCCACGAGCACCATGGCTTGCGCCGGTTGGCCGATAGCATGATCAACGGATACCTGAAGGTACAGAGATATAGCCTGACCGGCGGGAGCGCCTTGATGCTGTTGGGCTTCGACGGGGACACTGACTGGACCGCCCAGCAGTGGGAGCGAGCACTGGAGATATGTGGTGACCATCGGGGACTCCCGCTGGGACGGGCAGTCGGAAGGTTGTGGGTGCGCGACCGCTATGCCCAGCCCTACCTGCGCGATACGCTTCTGGGACACGGCGTCCTGGTGGACACGTTGGAGACTGCCACGACCTGGTCGAACCTGATCCATTTGTACGAAGCGATGGTCAGTGCCATGAAGGGGGCCATTGCGGCGACCGGCGGTGGCCCGGGCTACGTGATGACCCACGTCTCGCATGCCTACGAGTATGGTGCTTCGCTCTATGCGACCTTCCTGGGCCGCCAGGTGCCCGACCCCGACCCGCTGGCGAAACAGGCGCAGTGGCAGGTCGTCAAGCAGGCCACTACCGACGCGATTCTAGCCGCCGGTGGGACACTCACCCATCACCACGGCATCGGCCGCGACCACGCGCCCTGGTTCGAGGAAGAAATTGGCCCGCTGGGTATGAAAGTGCTGCGGGCGCTCAAGCCGGTCTTCGATCCCACCGGCATCATGAACCCTGGCATTCTGTTGCCTTAAAGGAGGGGGCGAACATGGCTGAAACTTCGCTGAACCGTTCCTTCTCTGCCGCCACCCGCCAGGAGAACGTCGAGCGCCTGGCCCAGGAAGAGTTCGACCTGTTGATCATCGGCGGCGGCATCACCGGCGTGGCAGTGGCCCGCGATGCGAGCCTGCGCGGCTTTCACACCGCGCTGGTTGAGAAGGGCGACTTTGGCAGCGGCACCAGCAGTCGCTCCACGCGGCTCATCCACGGCGGCATTCGCTACCTGGAATACGGCGAGTTCAAGTTGGTGTTCGACGCCTGCAGCGAGCGGCGCATCATGCGCAAGATCGCCCCCCGGTTGGTGCGCCCGTTGCCTTTCCTCTACCCGCTCTACGCGGGGCAAAAACCGGCGCCGTGGAAACTCCGCCTCGGCATGGTCACGTACGACGCGTTGAGCCTCTTTCGCAACGTGCAACGTCACCGCTGGCTGCATCCACCGGAGATCGAGCGACGCGAGCCGCTGGCGGCCGGGCGGGGCCTGCTTGGCGCGGCCCGCTACTACGATGCCCAGGTGGACGATGCCCGCCTGACACTCGTGACCGCCAGGTCTGCTCATCTGCACGGCGCAGTGATGGCGAACTATGCGCGTGTGGTTGGGCTGATGAAAGCAGGCGGACGCCTCGTCGGCGTTCGCGTCCAAGATGAACTCAGTGGGCGGGAGGTCGAGGTACGGGCCAAAGTCGTCGTCAACGCGACCGGCATTTGGGCAGACGACGTCCTCGAACTGGACCAGCACCGCAAGAACCCGATGGTCCGTCCGACCAAAGGGATTCACCTGTTCGTTTCCGGGACGCGGCTACACAGCCAGCACGCCGTGATCTTCAGCGTCCCGCGCGACCGCCGCCACATCTTTCTGCTCCCCTGGGGCGACTTTGCGCTCGTGGGCACCACCGACACCGACTACCAGGGCGACCTGGACGGCCCGGCGGCGACACTCGACGACGTCGAGTACCTGTTGGAAGCCATGCACTATACGTTCCCCGGCGCGCAAGTTACACACGACGACGTCATCAGCACGTTTGCCGGCCTGCGCCCGCTCATCTCCTCCCCAGGCCATCCATCCGCGCTCTCCCGCGCCCACGTGATCGTGGAGCACCCATCTGGCCTGCTCACCATCGCCGGCGGCAAACTGACCACGCACCGGCTGATGGGCAAGCAACTGACCGACCGTATCCAGAAGAAATTGGCCGAAGAGTTCGGCGTCCATGCCCGCTCGGAATGCCGGACCAAAGAGCCACTGGACGGAGCCCAGATCGGGCAGGTGCAGGTGAGCAACGTAGACACGGCGGTGGGCAACCATCTCGTGGAAGCCTACGGCAGTGATGCTACGTGGGTGCTGGCTTACGCGGAGGAGAACGCCAGCCTGGGGGAGCGCATTGTACCGGGACTGCCTTACCTGATGGCGGAGGCCCTCTACGCCGTCCAGCACGAAATGGCGCTGACGCTGTGCGACGTACTCATCCGCCGTACTCACGTGATCTACGAGACGCGGGGTGGAGGGATGGAATGTGCCCGGACCGTGGCCGGGTTGATCGCTCCGCGCCTGGGCTGGGACGAGGCGGAGATCGGGCGCCAGGTGGCCGACTATGCTGCCCAGGTAGCGCTCACCCAGGCCTGGCGGAAGGGATAGACTTGGCTTCTAAGGACAATCTGGGTATAATTGCCTCACAACGGAGGACGAGATGAAAAAGTCCCATCTGCTCATCGGTGCACTGGGTGTGGTTGCCTTGATCGCGCTGGCCCTGATCGCCCGCCAGGTGATCACCCGCCGGGGTGAAACTGGAGGCACAGCGCAATTGCTGGAAACCGGCCGTGCGCATCTGGAGGCCGGTGAATACACCGCCGCCATCGCCGATTTGGAGACAGCGGTCGAGGCCGAGCCGGGCGCCAGTGAAGCCCATTTCCTGTTGGGGCAGGCGTACAACCGGACCGGCGACCTGTTGAAGGCAGCCGACGAGTTTCGCACGGTACTGGCGCTCGACCCCGACAATGCCGCCGCGCATCACAACCTGGGTGTGACCCATTTTCAACTACAAGACCCCAACGCTGCTGTCGCTGAGTTCAAGGCTGCGCTCAAGTTGGAACCCGACGACCCCGACACCCATTATCAACTCGGCGCGACGTACCTGGTTCTTGCGCTTCCAGGGACCGATCCGCTGGCCTCACCCGACCCACAACTGATGGAGCAGGCGGTCGCCGAATTCGAAGCCGCGCTGAAGTTGAAAGAAAATATGCCGGAGGCGCTCATTGGCCTGGGGAACGTCTACATCCAGCAGGCTAACTATACCGCCGCCATACAAGTGCTGCAACGGGCAATCGAGCAGGCACCGAATTCGCCCGAGGCGTATTATGCGCTGGGCGGGGCATACGCCCAGAGCGGCGATACGGCGCAGGCCTGCGAGGCATACAGTCGTTTCCTGGAGTTAAACCCGCCGTCAACCTGGCGCACCCAGGGTGAGCAGGCCAGGACCACGCTGGGGTGTCCATAGAAGGATTAAGGATGTTCAAACTTCTGATGTCCTGGAATATTCGATCGGGCCACGAGGACGAATACTTTGAGTTCATCGTCCGAGAATTTGGGCCAGGGCTGATCGCGCTTGGCGTTCGCCCCACCGATTCCTGGTATACCCAGTACGGTGACCGTCCGCAGATTCTCACGGGTGGCATCGTGGAAGACCTGGAGAGCTTGCAACGTGCGCTTGCCTCAGACGAATGGCGCGTGCTGAAGAGAAAACTGCTCACCTACGTGACCGATTATAGCCAGAAGATCATCCGTGCCAGTGGGGGTTTCCAATTATAGGCAACCCGCCCCGTCATTCTGAGCGAAACCTATCCCGTCATTCTGAGCAAAACCTGCCCCGTCATTCTGAGGCAACCTATCCCGTCATTCCGAGCGAAGCGAGGAATCTCCCTGGGTAAAAAAAGCGAGCGTGGCTGTTTGTTGCCACGCCCGCCGGTCTGTGTGTGAGGTCGGCTATTCGCTCTTGTCGCTGCTCCCGTCAGTGGACTTGCTCTCTTTGGCAGTCTCCGACGGCTTCCTGGTACTCCCCGGTTTGGCAGTGGACGACTTGGCCCGGTTGTCGGTGACGTAGAAGCCTGAGCCTTTGAACACGATGCCCACCGGCTGGATCAGGCGCACGACCTGGCCTCCGCACTCCGGGCACACCTGCACCGGTTCATCGCTGATGTGCTGCCGACGTTCGAATCGCACACCGCAAGTTCGACATTGATACTCGTACAACGGCATACCTCAAACCTCCTGACGCCGTATTATACCGCAGGCGGAGTGCTTGCGCAAGCGTTCTGAGACTCACCTGACGTGAACACTTATGACCACGTGTATCTCTCCCCCCACCTGGACGACGCCATCCTCTCGTGCGGGGGGCACATCTGGCAACAGGTCCAGGCCGGTGAGCGCGTGCTGGTGGTGACGGTCTTTGCCGGCATGCCTGCCCCGCATGCGCCGCTCTCCCCGTTCGCGCAAAGTTTGCACGCCCGCTGGGGACATCTGGCCGACGCAGCCGCCAGGCGGCAAGAAGAGGACCTGGCTGCACTGACCTTCCTGGGGGCAGAGGCCGTACATTGGCCCTACACCGACTGCATCTACCGCCAGACCCCCGCTGGCCACTTCCCTTATGCCAGCGAGGAGTCGCTGTGGGAGGACATACACCCCGCCGAGCAGTCTCTGATCGTAGAACTGGTAGCCCGGCTGAAAGCACTGCCTGTGAGCCGGAATAGCATGGTCTATGCGCCGCTGACAGTCGGACACCACGTGGATCACCAGGTCGTGCGCCAGGCAGCGCAGGCCTCTGGACGGCCACTGACCTATTACGAGGAATTTCCCTACGCGGAAGATGCACAAGCGGTACAGGTTGCGCTGGGGAAAGGGCAATGGCAGGCGAGGCTGGTATCGCTCTGTGAACAGGCGCTGGAAGCGAAGACGGCAGCGATTGCCCGCTACCGCTCGCAACTCAGCACCTTCTGGGCCGACGAGGCGGAGATGGCGGCGTCTGTGCGCGCGTTTGCTGAGCGGATTGGTGGGTGTGTGCCGGCGGAGCGCTATTGGATAGAAGATCGCCCCTCACCCCAACCTTCTCCCCGAGGGGGAGAGGGAGCGCATTCCCCTCTCCCTGTCAGGGAGAGGGGCAGGGGGTGAGGGTCAGCACTAGGCAAGTTTTGCACTGTTGCCGATTTTGGCCTTCGCCTTCGCGACAAATCGCTCCTCGTCCACGAGGAACCGTTCGTGCGTGGCTTTCCCGATTTGTTCTACCTCGTCCCACGCTTCAACGTGAAACACCAGCCGGCGCCCTTCTACCTGCAGTAATTCAGCGCGGGCGCGCACGCGCATCCCCACCGGTGTGGGGGCCAGGTGGTGCACGTCCATGCACCCACCCACGGAAGTCTGCCCTGCCGGGAGATGCCCTGCCAATGCCTGTATCGCTGCGCCTTCCATCAACGCCACCAGTGCCGGTGTCCCAAAGACGGGCACCGACCCGCTGCCCAGACATTCAGCCGTATCTTTCTCGGTCACGACCGTTGCCGTTTCGCCGGTCAATCCGGGTGCCAGTTCGCCCATGTTCACCTCGCCAAAAACGGGACGATGAACTTGAACAGACAATACACGTCCAGCGCCGCCAGCCCGGCCAAAGGGGCAGCCATCGCCCAGGCCCGCATGCGCTGCGGCAGGACCCTTGCCAGTCGGCTCAACCCGAACGCCGCCGCCGTCCCGATGGGGAGCAGCGCCGGGAAGAGGTAGCGGCCCTGGTGTTGGACGAAGGTCAGGTTGTACCAAAAATAGGATAGGATGGTAAAGAAACAAGATGCAAGAAGCAAGAGCAGGCCGGCGCGCTGAAGTGAGGTCAGCCTGGGGCGGCGCCGGTCGAACAGCCACCATAGAAAGCCGATGGCCAGGAGCGCGGAGAACAGGGCCAGGACCTGGTAGATGCGCGCCGGGAGCACCAATTCCATCCAGCCGAACTGCCCCCAGAAACTCTGGAACGTGGTGCGGGCCATGCGGCTCACGAGCCCGCCCCAACCGTAACGCGCCAGCCATTCGATTGAGCGGGGTTGTCCTTCGACGACCGCGTTGTGCCGCACCAGCCCGAATGGGTCGCGCCAGCCATAGATGAGCCCATTGTGGATGAACCAGGGGGCAGAGACCAGTAACGCCGGGACGAGCATCCAGGCCAATTGCCTGATCGCCCAGCCCCACGTCCGACACTCCCGCCGCCAGCGGATCGCCACCGCCAGCACAGCCACGCCGACGGCAACGTAGGCCGTCGTCTTGGTCAGTAGCGCTACCGCCAGCAGCAACCCGACGGACCACGATGGTGCGTGGCCGCCGCTGACGTAGACCACGCATGCCCACAGTGTGCTCCCCACGACGAGTTCCGCCAGCGCGTCGTTGTTCACTCCGGCGGTCATCGCCACGTGCTGGGGAATGAACGCAATCAGAGCGGTAGCCATCAAGGCCAGTTCGGGCCGTGCCGGGAAGATCGCACTCACCGCTCCAAAAGCGACGACCAGCACCCCGGCTCCAAATAATACCGATAGCAGCCGCAACGGTAGCACCGCGCCGCCCAAGAGCAGGTAGATCGGTGTGGCCAGCAGATAGTATAGTGGTGGTTGGTGGTCTTCGTACTCCACCGGTTCGACAGTGAGTTCCAGGGGAAAGTGTTCGCCCTTGAGGCGTTCGAGGTAGGCCTGGTCGTAGTCACCGGGCTCGATGGCCGGGAAGCCACGGCCCTCGGCCAGCGCGCGGATGTAATTGTAGTGGGCAGGCTCATCTGGAACCTGCCAGGTGGGGGTGAAAACTGCGTACAGGACGCCAATCGTGACGTAGGCAGCAACAATGACGGCCAGGAGGATACGGGGTAGAAGCCTGGGATTCACGGCAGGGTATTGTACCCGTATCGGGGCCAATTGGCAAGCACGCCGCAAGCCCCCTGCGAAGCGGGGGGTTTCGTGACAGCTTTCCCAGGCCCCTTCAGCGGAGTCTACCCCGAGCAGGGTCGAGGGGCTCAGGGCAGGCTATGCCACATCCTGATGTCTACGGGATCGGAAGTCTCAGCTACTGGCTTTCCTCAGGCTCCTCGCCAGTCGGCGTCCCTGGTGCCACACCCGTGATGCGCACCAGCGTCCCCACCGGCGCCCAGCCGTAGAGTTTCTCCGCGTCGCCGATGTTGAGGATAATGCAGCCATAAGAGGCCGGCCAGCCCAGGACCCCAGCCCACAGCCGCCGCCCACCGGACGTGATCGGCAGTTCGTGCATGCCGTTGAAGAACTCTGGCCCTTCCTGGTAGACCGCCATAAAGTAGGGCATCTCCAGGTCCCAGCGGGGAGCATACGCGTTTGGCTCCTTGAACAGCACCTGAAACTGCCCGGCGATGGTGGGAGTGCTCGACATCCCGCTGGAGCAGGTGAACTCGTAGACCAACTGTTCATTCTCGTAGGCGCGCAGCCGTTGCTCCGACAGGCTGATCTCGATGCGCTTGCCGGGCACCAGCGGCTCGGGAAAGAGCACGTCAATGGAGGGGACGACCAACTCCATGCCGATGGCCAGCGCTTCGGGGTCCACGTCGGGATTGGCCTCCTCCAGCCGCCACTGGGGAAAGCCGTGCTGGTAGGCAATATTGAAGAACATGTCGCCGGGCTGGACCACGTACGTGCGCGCAGGGTGACGGATGCGGCCTTCCGCCTGGTGTTCTCCGGCGGCCAAGGCTGCCAGGGTGCGCGTCAACGTCTCGGCGACGTCCAACGCCCGCTCCGGCCCCACCTGTGGCGCAACTTCGAGCAGCCAGGCCTGCACTGCGGCCTCGTCCGTCTGCAGCATCATCCGGGCATTGTCCGGCGTATATTCCGGGACCGCCCGTAGCCAGGTTGCCACCCGCTCTGGGGGAGCCGAAAGCCCGGCCTGATAATCGGTCAGCGGGTCGTCGGCAACGAGCGTGAAAGGCTGTGCCAGAAGCGAGCGGGCCAGCGTGTAGGCCGGCTCCGGTTCGGCCAGGCGCGGGGGCACCGGCGCCATCACCAACTCAACCTCCGCCGCGCCGTCCGCCAGGGCCTGCAGCACCCGCGCGGTGCCGGCCTTCGCGTCGAGCGCCTGACCGGGCCGACCCGGAACAGGCACGACCCCCTGTGGGCCGATCTGGAGTTGAGCCTCCGTCGGCGGCACGGCAATGAGCGTGGCTGCTTTTTCCAGCGCCGCCCTGACCCGTGCCGGGTCGGCCGGGATGATGAGCGGCTCCATCGAGTACCCCCGCAGTCGGACACGCCAGGCCGATAGAACCTGCTCGTACCACGGCCCCTCGCGCGCGATCCGGTAGGCGGCCATCGCCATACCCGCGTAGTCGTAAGCCTGTCCCGCATCGGCCCAACTGAAGCGCCAAAAGTGCTCCCCGGCGCGCAGCCCGACCCCTTGAGCAGCCGGGTCGGGCAGGCTTTCGATCAGGATGGTCGCCGCCTCCTCCACCGTCAGCCCGCCCACGTCCACGTCGTGGACGGAGACGCCCGGATAGATCCGGTCGTTGTAGGCGCTAGAGTACGCCATCGTCCCGGCACCCGCCAGGACACCGATTGCCAGCAGAGCGATCAGGCTCACCGCTGCGAGACGAAACCACTTGGGCACGCTTTATCTTCCTCCATGTGAATTGGGTAGGTTCCAAGTATAATCGGGCAGTGCCGGTTGCGCAAGTCGTGGTCTGTCCTGTCGCTTCATTTCAAAGGCCGGGCGCTTTGACAAACCTTTTTAATAGTGCTATCATAGCGCAGTCTCGTGCGACGGGGTTATCCAATGCATAGTACTACCGAGTGGCGTCCCATTCACTGGATACTGGCCAGCATCATCCTCCTGACACTGCCGTGCTATTGTCTCGGCCTTGCCCTGTTGATGCTGAAGCCGGAAGCCAGGAGGCCAACGCCCACACCAACTGCAACGCTCGCCGCATCCCCTTCGGCCACGCCCACACTGGGGACGGTGGAACCGACGGAGACGCTGCCGCCCACTCCCACGCAGTGGTTTCCGCCCACGTACACGCCCACGCTCAGCCCAATGCCTACCGCCACGCCGACGCCCACCTATACCCCAACCCCTACAGCGACTTCCACGTTCACGCCAGTGCCCACGAATACGGCTGTTCCGACGGCTACGCCGACCGAAACTCCCGTCCCAACGGCAACGTCTACCCAAACCCCCGTGCCGACCGAGACACCGACCGAGACACCGACCGAGACACCGACCGAGACACCGACTCCGACTGAGGTGCCGGCCGAGACACCGACCGAGACGCCTACGCCTACACCCACACCCGCAGAAAGCATTACGGTCATGCTGGAGTCGTGAGCAATTCTATTGTACTACCCACAATGATGATAGATTCGTAGTGGCGACTTTAGTCGCTTCTTCTGAAGTCGTTACTACAAACCATCAAAATCTGTATGGCGGACTATTATTAAAAGGAGTCTCGAGTGGACGTTATACCCCTGTTGAAACAACTTTCGGAAGCCGACGGTATCGCTGGCTACGAAGGGCCGGTGCGCGAGCAGGTGCGCCAGGTCTGGCAGCCCTTCGTAGACGAGATGCGCGAAGGCAAACTGGGCAGCCTGATCGCCCTCAAGCGGGGCACAGCGCCTGAGCCGCGCCCCAAACTGATGCTGGCGGCCCACATGGACGAAATCGGGCTGCTGGTGACCGGCGTCGAGAAGGGCTTTCTGCGCATTGCACGGGTCGGCGGGACGGACGCGCGGGTGTTGTTGGGGCTCGAAGTGATCGTCCACGCTCAGCGCGACCTGCCCGGCGTCGTCGCCACGCGCCCGCCCCACGTCCTGCCCGAGGAAGAGCGCAAGCAGGCCGTGCCCTGGGACCGGCTCTTCGTAGACGTGGGACTGCCGGCGGAAGAGGTCGCACAGTTGGTCACCGTCGGCGACCTGATCTCCATCCGGCGTGAGATGGCCGAACTGAAGAACCGCCGCGTGGCGGGCAAGGCGATGGACGACCGGGCCTGTGTGGCCGCCGTGACGCTCGCGCTCGAGCAACTGGCGGGCGTGCGCCACGCCTGGGACGTCTTCGCCGTGGCGACGGTGCAGGAAGAAACGGGGCTGAAAGGAGCCCTCACCGCGGCCTACGGCGTCGCGCCGGACGCAGCCATCGCGCTCGACGTAACCTTCGGCAAACATCCGGGTGTTACAGAGTGGAGTGCCGTCCCGTTGGGTGAAGGCCCGACGATCGGGATCGGTCCCAACTTCCATCCGGGGCTCGTAGAGCGCCTGAAGGAAGTGGCCGAGGCGCACGAGGTTCCGTACCACGTCGACCCCATCCCGGGCCGCAGCGGCACCGACGCCTGGGCCATCCAGGTCACCCGCGAGGGAGTGCCCACTGCGCTCATCTCCATCCCGCTCCGCTACATGCATCAGCCGGTGGAGACGCTGGCCGTGCAGGACGTCGAGCGGGCCGGGCGGCTGCTGGCGGCGTTCATCGCGGGGCTAGAGGCTGACTTCTTGGAGAAATTGGCATGGAAGGATAGACCTGCGGAACAGTAGCCCTTGTTTGGCCTGATCACCCGGCATTGAGGGGAAATGCGATGGGCCAGAAATGGGATACGTTGTTTGCACAGATCTTTGCTGATTTCTCCGACGAGCGCGTGGTTCAGGAAGCGAGAACAGTGCTGGAGGCAATGGAGTATACAGTACAGCAGGATGGCTCGCACTGTGTGATTCCTCGTGACGTACCACTGGCGGTTGTCCAGCGCTCCCTGCACAGCGACGCGCGGCTGCGTTTGGGTGGGTATCTGGCCTTTGAGGTCGCGGTGGGCCCTCATTTCACTGCCGAGGGAATGTTCAACGGGGTCTGTGACTACGGTCTCCTGCGCCTGGAATTTGGACTGGATGGCACTTTCCAGGATGACTTTTTCACCATTTCTCCCATTCTGGCACCGTCAGAGATGGAATGAGAATACGAGCAAGCGCCAGGTGTGCGCGTGCTTGCAGAAGATCAGACGCAATACGGGGAGAAAACAGAGCGAGGAAATTCATGATACTGAAACAACTTTCGGAAGCGATTGGCGTTTCGGGGGACGAGGGAGGCGTGCGCGCCGTCGTGCTTGACGCAGTGCGGGAGCACGCGGACGAGGTCAAGGTGGATGCGCTGGGCAACGTCATCGCCTTCAAGCGCGGGACGGGCCAGCAGCCGTTGCGCGTGATGCTGGCCGCCCACATGGACGAGGTCGGCTTGATGGTCGTGAGCCACGACAGCGACGGCTTCATGGGAGTGGAGACTGTGGGTGGCATTGACCCCCGCCTGCTGCCTGGCACTCTCCTGCAGGTCGGCCCCGACCACGTCCCCGGCGTCATCGGCGTCAAACCGATCCACCTGCTCAAAGAGAAAGAGGGCCAGGAAGTGCCCAGGATTGAGGACCTGGTCGTGGACGTCGGCGCTACCAGCAAGGACGAGGCCAAAAAACTGGCCCCGCTGGGCACCTACGTTACCTTCACCACGCCGTTCCGCGAACTGGGCCCCACCGTCAGCGGTAAGGCGTTCGACGACCGGGCCGGCTGTACGGTGTTGGTAGAACTCTTGCGCGGTGAGCGCTTCCCTTCTGACCTGTACGCGGTCTTCACCGTACAAGAGGAAGTCGGCCTGCGCGGGGCACAGGTGGCGGCCTACGCCGTCGAACCCGACTGCGCCTTTGCGCTGGAGGGCACGATCGCCGACGACATACCCAAGGACAAGGACGTCAGCCCAACGACGCAACTGGGCCAGGGGCCGGCGATCACGGTGATGGACCATTCCTTCATCGCCGACCGGCGGCTGGTCAAACTGCTGACGGGCACGGCCGAGGAACTCGGCATCCCGTACCAGTTCAAGCAGCCCGGCATCGGCGGCACCGACGCCGGGACGATCCATTTTGCCCGCCAGGGCGTGCCCTCGGCGACGGTGGCGGTGCCCTGCCGTTACATCCACAGCCCGGTGGCAATGTTGAGCCTGGACGATCTGAACAACACCGTGCGGTTGATGCGGGAGACCTTGGTGCGCCTGACACAGGAAGTGCTGAAGTAAGTGTTCACCCCTCCCTCTCAGGGAGGGGAAGGGGGAGGGTAGGCTCTCGTGAAGTCAGCGGTCAACAGTGCTGAGATTCAACCCGCACACGGTGACAGACCTCACCCTCACCCCGGCCCTCTCCCTGTTAGGGAGAGGGAGTAAACGGTTACGCGCTGAGTTGACATCAAGGAGGACAGAGTGAGAGAGTTGATCCGCAAACTGGTGGAAACCTATGGCCCGTCGGGCGTCGAAGAGCAGATTCGGGCCGTCATCCGCGCCGAAGTCGAGCCCCTGGCCGACGAACTGCGCGTGGACCCGCTGGGGAGCCTGGTCGTCCGCAAGCGTGGCACCGGCGAGGGCAAACGCATCGTGCTCGACGCCCACATGGACGAGATCGGCGTGATGGTGTCGTACGTGGACGAGAAGGGCTTCGCCCGCTTCACGCGCATCGGCGGCGTGGGCACGCTCACCTGCGTGGGCGCGCGGGTGGCCTTCGCCGACGGGACAGTGGGCGTCATCGGCATCGAGGGGAAGCGCGAGGACACCAGCAAGGCTCCCACGTTCGAGCAACTGTACATGGACGTGGGCGCCACGAGCCGCGACGATTGCCCGGTCCACGTGGGGGATGCGGCCGTGTTCGTGCGCCCCTTCGTGGCGCAGGGCACGCGGCTGATCGCCAAAGCCATGGACGACCGCATCGCCTGCGCCGTGCTGATCGAGACGCTGCGCCGGTTAGAGCACACGCCGCACGACGTCTATCTCGTCTTCAGCGTACAGGAAGAGACGACGCTCTCAGGCGCACGTACCTCCACCTACGGCATCGAGCCCGACCTGGCCATCGCCGTGGACGTGACCGGGACCGGCGATACGCCCGAATGCCGGCCCATGGCGGTGGAGATGGGCAAGGGGCCAGCGGTGAAGATCCAGGACCGGGGCATGATCGCCCATCCGGCCGTGCGGGACCTGCTGATACAACGGGCGAAGGCGGCGAGCATCCCCTACCAACTGGAGGTGTTGGAGTTCGGCACGACCGACGCGGCGGCGATGCAACTGGTGCGTGCGGGCGTACCGGCCGGCTGCCTCTCGATTCCCTGCCGCTACGTCCACACCCCCTCGGAGATGGTAGACGAGCGGGATGTAGAGCACGCGGTGCGGCTGTTGTTGGAGGTGTTGCGGGCCGTGTAGTGGATCGAGTTTGGGCAGGGAGGGGAGGCGATGGATCAGGGAACAGGGCGGTACCGGGGCGCTATTATCCTCTGCTCGGCGCTCAGCCTCATCGTCGGGGGTGTGGTCGGCTACTTTACCCCACGCCCCCAGATCCGCTCTCCCATTGTCGTTTCTACTCCCATCCCGACCTCGACGCTACTGCCCGCGCCCACGCCGGCTCCCATGCGGGTGCACGTCAGCGGCGCGGTGCGCCAGCCCGCGGTCTACAGACTGTCTCCAGGCAGCATCGTCCAGGACGCCGTAGACGCGGCTGGCGGTCCGGCCGCTGACGCCGACCTGGAGCGCATCAACCTGGCGGTGGAACTGCGCGACCAGCAGCAGGTGTACGTGCCGCGCAAGGGGGAGGCGGAGCCGCAGCCGCCGATCTCGGGGGGCGAATCAGGCGGCGAGGAACCAGCGGGGGCGCTGGTGAACGTCAACACGGCCACGGCGGCGGAACTGGAAACGTTGCCGCGCATCGGGCCGGCGATGGCGCAGCGCATCGCCGAGTACCGTGAGGCCAATGGGCCATTCGCGGCCATCGAAGACATCCAGAATGTGCCGGGCATCGGGCCGGCGACGTTCGAGGGGCTCAAGGACTTGATCACGGTGGAGCCGTAGGGGCAGATATCTAGTACTCCTGGGCCTAAATAAGTCGTTAGTTATGCAGTCAGGGCCTTGCCCTGGTAAGTCCACTTGAAGGGTTTTGCCATTGTGCGATTGTAGTACTCTATGAATGCCAACACTTTCCTTTTCAG
>Ga0315296_10000719_pt1 | contig 29803 bp, 29 predicted proteins | sample YL17G14_18_MG_FD_203921 | JGI IMG/M metagenome (GOLD analysis project Ga0315296, IMG submission 203921) | Sediment microbial communities from Yellowstone Lake, YNP, Wyoming, USA - YL17G14_18 | ecosystem: Environmental > Aquatic > Freshwater > Lake > Sediment | place: USA: Wyoming | collected... | reverse complement strand
TGCATGATGTAGCCTGCTTCGTAACTGCAGCTGTGGCCCAGGTAGAGGTCTCTCAACTGTTTGTCTATGCCTCTTGTCGCAAGGACAGTGTTTACCCAGGCTCGCAACGCGTGTGGCGCGAGTTGTTTTCTGCTTCGTTTACTGGCGTGTTGGAAAAACGTTTCGATTGTCATCTGGCCTACGGGGGCTATGTGTCTAGGTCCATAATGGCTTCTTTGATGAGTAAAATGTACGCTCCAGGCATTACTTTTCTAGTTAGCATTTTTTCTTTGAAATCGCGGTAGCTGTTCGATCGCTCGATCCAAGACCACACGAGAGCTTCACTTTAACCCTACTCTCCATTAGCAAAAGATGTTGTTTCATGGTTGAGTTTATTATTCTCGGGAATTTCGTGATTGTGCAGGGTTGACAGGCTGTGCAGTGTCCTAAGTGCGGTGGTCAAATGCAAGAAGACAAGCATCTTCAAGCGTTAGGATCTGAAGTCGAGTTAGTTTCAAAAGATGCCTTCTTAGGCGATAAGCTCAAGGTCTTCTGCTGTGAAAACTGCGGTTACATAGAGTCGTACCGAGACAAGAAAAGAAGACCTTGACCACACGACGGTACACTAGGTGTGCCTGAGGAGTCATAGTGACTGATTTGGTTAGGATCCAGCGCCGAGTCTCAAAGAAAAACTACCTGAAGACCAAACGCACCTACGAGTACGAACGCCTATCCCTGGACATACCCAAAAAGCTCCACCAAACCATCAGGTCATTACTCAAGCAAGATTTTGACGTCGAAGTCACGGTTGAAAACGGCTCCGTGGTCATCACCCTAAGCCTGCGAAAACGCCTCGCGCGCGCTCTGATAATTTTTGTGCGATGTTCCAGCTCTTCCTTAAGTATTCTACGAGCTAATTTTCTTAGGATTTGGATACATTGAGCCTTCCCGCGCATATGTTGATGACTAACCGTTTCAGAGGTGTCCTATTACCCTAACCAGCTAAGAAAGCCAAGTGCCCTATGCTCATAAAAAACTGAGATGTCTGATAGTAGCTAGAGAGACGACTTGTCGACTCGGTAGAGACTATAAAAGCTACCGCCTGAAAATTTCTCACGAAAGTAAGCCTATGCTGCGAACTTAACTTTCCACTATCCCCAGCCTAGCCTAAAGCCTCGGACTGACCGACTCATCAACATTGGTCGGTCCAAAAAAAGAGCGGTTACGAGTGCTTAACGATAAGCTGCCCATCGCTGAGTTCTTTTACTATTTCCCAACCATTTTTGAGCCGTTCTAGGAGTTCTGCCTCTTGGATCTGCGCGAACTCTAAGCAGTGCTTACCGTCTTCGCAGGTTCCACCGTTCGTTTCGCGGTGGTTCTTTTCAGCGACTAGCTTCTCCAGCTCTTCGATTTCTTCCGCCAAGTTTCTAGGTTTCCTCATCTTTATTTTAGCTATGTCCTTGTCTGTGTAACGACCTGACGCCTTTGCAAAGATTTTTAAAGCCTCTAGTTTCGCAATCGCCTGCACATCTTCGTCGGCTCGCTTTGTGAAAGTTATTTCTAGCATCGTTCGAGCATAGTCTTCGTGTAAAGTGTCTGGACTAACGTACGCGCTTTCACTTATCTTCTTGCCCACGATCTGCTTCCATTTCGATTCGCTCATAAAGCTGCTCAGATGGTCTATGAGAAACTTTCGTAAGCAGTGGAACCGAACCTGCTTGTTGCCTGTGTTTATTCCCGCTTTCTGCACCGCGCGTCTCAAGTTTCGGCTTAGTTGAATTTCCTTCGTAAACTCTAACATCCTTTCCTTCTGTCCCGTTCTGCCGTCTCTCGTCATCTTTTCTAACATGAGTTTTATTATCGGTTGAGCATCTGCGTCGATAAAAGGATACGCAACTATTCCTTCCTCTTTCTGTGTCTTGTAAGTTCCGATGCTTATTGGCGGCTCGTTGCCTATATATGGCTCTAAGTCTCCGCGGCTAAGTCGTAGAAAGTCTCCTGCTCTTAGACCGAAGCTTTTACCAGCTCTTAGGACGTACTTCTCTTCCAGATCGGCGACTTCGTCGCTTTTTCTCAGGTCTTCTAGCGAAAAGAGGTAGTCTTCGGTTTTCCGCGATCTTTGAGCCATCTTCGTTCTTTCGCTCTTCCGCAGCTGCAGGGGAACTCTATGGTAAGCGAAGAACCCGCGAATAGCGAAAGTTGCGCTTGTGGCAGAATAGGAGCCTAAGCCTTCTTCGTCTATGAGCCAAGTCTTAAACTCCGAGACTTTCTTTTCCCAGAAGAACTCTTTATCTTTCTGACGGCTCGCCAAGATTTCGGTGCCAGTCATCCCAGTAAACTTTACGAATCTGCGCCAGTGGCTGCGGTAAGGGTAGAATGTCGCTTTCTTCTGTGAGTTAAGCCATTCTTCCGCTGCTTTATCTTCTATTTCCGTTTTCATTCTTCGATTCCTCCAAGAACCTATAGGCAGCCTAACTTTTAAGTGTTCGGCCTAAAGTGACTTAGAAAGTTCGGAAATAATTCTTTCGGTCTTGCTTTTTTGTTCAACCGTTGTTTCAATTTCTTACCAAAAGCTATATGTAAAGGCAGAGAACCATGGGAATTTTCAACGAGCCTGAGGAGAAGTTTATTGCCAGATTTGAAAGTGTTACTGCAGGATTCGCCTGGAAAACGGGCCCTATTGCTTGGCAATGAAGCCATTGCTCGGGGAATTCTTGAAGCAGGAATAGCCGTGGTAACAACGTATCCAGGTACACCTGCATCTGAAATAGGCGATTCCATCTCGGAAATGGCTTCTGAAGCTGGCTTGTACATGGAGTATTCGATCAATGAAATGGTTGCGGTCGAGGTTGCCGGGGGAGCCGCAAACTGTGGTGTGAGAGCTCTCGCCGCCATGAAGCATGTTGGATTGAATGTGGCTGCTGACATGGTTATGACGCTGGCTTATGCAGGTGTAAGAGGGGGTTGCGTAATCGTTACGGCAGACGATCCAGAATGTTACAGCTCTCAGAACGAACAGGACAACCGCTTCTACGCTTTGCTTTCAAACCTACCTTGTCTTGAGCCTTCTGATCCGCAAGAATCAAAAGACATGACCGTCTCGGCAGTCGAGATCTCTGAAAAACTTGAATTGCCAGTGTTGCTGAGAACTACGACGCGTGTGAGCCATACGCGTGGACCAGTCGAGTTCAAGAACTTGGTGAAACCAAACCTGAAGGGCAAATTCGTCAGAGACCTGAAGCGTTTAGTGATGGTGCCAGCATTCTCAAGACCAAAGCATGAAGTTCTCTTAGAAAAATCTGCAAATGCCCAGGCAATCAGTGAGACATCACATTACAACAGAATTGTACGGAAGGGCAATGAAATCGGCATAATCTCTTCAAGTTCAGCCTACAACTACGCAGTTGAAGCGGCAAACCTGCTTGGTTTAGATGCAGGCATCCTAAAACTTGGCATGACGCATCCCCTTCCAGAGAAAATGATCGCTGAATTTCTCAAAGACTATGACCAGATTGTTGTTGTTGAAGAGCTTGAACCTTACTTGGAGATGCAGATCAAGGCAATAGCCAAGGATTACGCACCCAATGTTGAATTATATGGAAAAATGAACAAGCGATTTTTCCCGAAAGAGGGAGAGCTTTCAACACGTATCGTTGCAACTGGTCTGTCAAGGATAACCGGCAAAAAACTGCCCATAAATTTCCAGAAAATCAGCGAGAAATACGCCGAAGTAACTAGGGATTTGCCATCTAGACCTCCAATACTTTGCGCCGGTTGTCCGCACAGAGCATCCTTCTACGTAATAAGAAAAGTCGGAGGAGACAAAGCGCTCTATCCGACCGACATAGGCTGCTACGCTTTGGGGATCGCCCCACCCTTGAACGTGGGAGATATTATGATTTGTATGGGAGCAAGCATTGGCATGGCCGAAGGAATAAGCAAAGCCACGGGCAGAGATACAATCGCAATAATCGGAGACTCAACGTTTTTCCACGCTGGAATTCCTGGCTTAGTGAACGCTGTCTACAACAACAGCAAGGTCGCCGTCGCTGTCCTAGACAACCTTGCCACAGCAATGACTGGACACCAACCTCATCCAGGAACAGGGATGACTGGCATGGGCAATCCGACCGAGAGAATTCTAGTTGAAAAAGTCGCTGAAGGATGCGGAGTCAAGTACGTCAACGTTGTGAACCCCTTCAGGACAAAAGAGGCAGCTGAAGTGTTAAAGGAGGCTCTACAGCAATCAGGGCCTTCGGTAATTGTTTTTCGTTCACCGTGCACGTTGATGGACGCTAGGGACAAAAGGCGTAGAGGCGTCAAGATTGTGCCATCGAAGATAACTGACAAATGCACGAACTGTATGGCATGCGTCAAGCTGCTTGGCTGTCCAGCGTTGATTGTTGATGAGGGAAAAGTGAAAATAGATGAGAACTCCTGCGCTGCATGCGGGCTTTGCATTTCAGTCTGTCCCTACAAGGCCATCGAAGGGAGTTGTGCTGAATGAAAGAATTCAACGTTGTTCTGGCCGGAGTCGGTGGGCAAGGTACGCTTTTGGCGGCTGAAGCTCTAGGTGTGGCTGCTGTCAAGGACAAGTTGGATGTCAGGGTAAGCGAAATTCACGGTATGGCACAGAGAGGTGGAGCAGTCGCTTCGACAGTGAGGATAGGTGAAGGCGTTTTTGCATCAACAGTTCTAGAAGGTCAGGCGCACGTCCTCTTAGGGTTTGAGCCTCTTGAAACATTGCGGAACCTGAAGTTTGCCTCAGTGAAGACGCTCGTTATAATGAACACTGAAAAGATTCCTCCAACAGAGTTGACAGCCAAAAACATGAAATACCCAAGCATAACAGAAGTAGTTCAAAAGATATACCGTTTCACCAGAAAGACGGTTCTGGTTCAGGCAGCGCAATTGGCTAGCAAGGCCGGAAGCAATCTCGCCCAGAATGTTGTCTTACTCGGTGTTTTGGCTGGCACTGGGACCCTGCCGTTGAAAACTGAGAGTCTAAGAGAGGCTGTCCGCGAACTTGTTCCAGCAGAACATGTGGAAATGAACCTCAGAGCTTTTCAGCTTGGCTACGAAAGCGTGAAAGAAGGACGAAAGAAGGCTTAGGTGCTCTCACATTTTGAAGCTGTTGTTCCCGCCTTCTCGTTTTCCAGTATTGCTTTCAGAATCCTTTGAAACAGCTTCATGTCTGAAACGTTGACCACAGGAATCTGAAAGCTCTTATCGATTTCGTAAAGCTTCTCGTACTTTGGAAACTTCACATAGCAGACCTGACTTATTGGAAACTCTTTCTTTTTCAGTTCTTGTTCAAAGGATTTCTCGTAGACTTCTAAACAGAACAAGTAACCGTCTATCCAGTACAACCTGTTTGCTCCATAGCTTGCTGCACACCAAGCGATGTTATCTTTCGAGCGATTGTCTAGACCCAGAATAGTGATCTTTTTTGTTGGTACAATTTCAACGTCCATGTCAGTTCACATCCTGAACGGAGTGTTCAACACTTCTTTAGCTTTACTGCTTATCTTCGGTCCAAGTCCGTAGACAGTTTCGGGCCAGTTGTCAACATTTATCATCGCGTTTAGTGGGGTCTGGTAACACTTAAGGATTGATACGGCTTTTTCTCTGCCAACGTTGGGCAGGCTTGCCACGAAGTATAGCTGAGCGTCAGCTATGGTATCGACTTTCTTGAACGCATGGACAGTTGGCACCCTCTTTTCAATTATCTGCTCTTGACGCGCGGCCACATAGAGGAAGTCGATCGTTTCCTTGTAGGATGTTGTGTTTATCATGGCTACGCCGTTTCTGGCCAAGTTGAACATCGCACCCCAGACTGATGCAGGCTGAATTCTACTGTACCTGTAGATTATTGGCAGATAACCTTCCAGCAGTATCAAAGATTTAGGGTAAACCTCTTTCAGCTTGAACAGTTGCTCGAAAAGATAACGCCGGGTAAGAGTGTAAACAAAATCTTGGACAGTTTTCCTCTCAACCGCACACTCGTCTGACAGAACATAATCACCCTTCTCCAACGTGGCAGTTTTCACATTCACACCGCGTTCCCTGAGCCCCTTTACAATCTTTGATGCAGTGTTTGCCTCACGACTGTCAACAATTATTGTTGGTTGTTCTTGTCCAGTGTTTTTCTTCTCCTGCAAATAGGGAAGCAAACTCTCAGATCCAGACATGCCCTCAACTCACAGAAATAACCTCAACTCACACCATCTTATTTGCGTTTGCCGTATAAACCCAAACCTAACGTCACCCTCAGAGCATGACTGTTAGTCTGTTAATCCCAACGAGGCCCAACATTACGACCTAGGGGATAGGGGTGGGCGCTATTGGCTCTGAAAAACGCAAAAAGGAAGCATTGGGTAGTCAAATCACATGCGCGAGCCGATTATCCGTGCCTGTCAATGATCATTCACTCAGCTTCTTGCCCAACTCCTCTGCTCACGTGTTGACTTTCTGCATATCACGGTTGTCGGCGCCCCATTTGAAGATCTTCATTCTTCCTCCAAAGGCTTCTGCCGCCACAGGTTTTACGTGGGGATACTTTTCCAACATATGTTTGATGTACTTAGAGACAGCCTGGTCACGAGTCTTTGGATCTCCAGCTTCAACTGATGAAAGAGAAATGCCACCTTCTTGTTTCCAAAATCATTCTTTTCAAGAAACTTCAAGGCCTCCCTGTAGACTCTTTGCATTCTGACTCCGCTTCCGATTATGACGTTTTTGTATCCAGCAATGTCTGGAAACGGGTTCTTCTTCAGATCGACCAAGTCAACTTCGAACCTGCACTTATTTCGCAGAACATTCGCAACTGCAGAGGCTGCCTCTTCCGTCGCAGCGCCTTTGGTGATATAGGCGATCAGAGTTCTATGTTGATCCACTCTAATCACGCAGAGCCATAGTGATTTGGATTTTCCACAACACTTACTTTCGCATGGTTTGAGACCCCTACACCGGCTCATACCTTGCCAAGTCAAAATAAAAAAGATGGTTCTCAGAAAGCTGTAAAGCTGCTGACTGTTTTCTTATCGAACCGTTTAACCAGTTCCAGCGTCAACTTTATTGCGTTTTCTACATCTTCGAAGCTCAAGATTCCAACGTGAGAATGAATGTGGCGGGTCGGTACGCCTATGACTATGCTTGGACATCCTGCTCGGCTCATGTGAATTCTGCTGGCATCTGTTCCTCCCATAGCCACCAGCGAGAGTTGATATGGAATCTTCAACTTCTTAGCCGTATCAATCACGAATTGTTTCAATGCTTGGTTAGGAATCATTGAACTGTCAAACGTCAGTATTGATGGCCCCTTTCCCATTCTAGCCGGTGCCTCTTGGGGCTGAACTCCAGGGACGTCGCCTGCAATGTCAACTTCCAACACTATTGCCACGTCTGGATCAACGATGTGAGAGACGGTTGCTGCACCTCTTGCCCCAACTTCTTCCAGCACTGTGGCTGCTCCGTAGACAGTGTTTGGATGTTTGATCTTCTCCTCTGAGAGTCTGCGCACAACTTCCATAGCCATGAACGCGCCTATTCGGTCATCGAATGCTTTGCCCATCCCAAGCTTTGCATTTCGTATAGTCGAGAAAGCGGAGGAAGGCACGACTGGATCGCCTATTTTGACACCCATGCCTTCAGCTTCTTTCTTGCTTGTGGCGCCGATGTCAATGTACATCATTTTCTTTTCAACCACTTTCTTCATCTCCTCAGGTGGCAACAAATGAGGCGGTTTTGCCGCGATTACTCCTTGGAGATCTCCTTTTTCAGTTCTCACAACGACGCGTTGAGAGAGAAGCACTTGATCCCACCATCCGCCTAAGGGGTTGAAGGTCAGGAAGCCGGTTTTCTCATCAATCCCAGTCACCACGAACCCAATTTCATCAATGTGTCCTGCAAGCAATACCCGAGGCTGCTCAGCTGTTCCTTTATGCGTGAAGATCACTGACCCTAGCTTGTCTGTTGTCACTTCATCGGCGTAGGCTTTGACTGCTTTCTTCACGATCGCTGCCGTTTCGAGCTCAAACCCGGCTGGTCCAAAAGATTCAAGCATTTCCTTCAAAAGGCCTAGAGATTTCTTGTCGACCATGATTATTCTTACACCTTAGCGCTTGATGTAATTTCTTTGTATTTATGTTCTTTGCAAGCATAAGATTTGGGTTGATCATTAATTGCGCTTTTCGACACGCGCTCCTCTTGAAGAATCCAGAATCGCTCTCGATCTTAATCAGAGTCTCTGAATGGAAATGCAGTTATATGAAGAATTCATAGAAAGCTTCAGACAACTGCAGGCGGCTAGATTTGCATCACCACAAATTCTTTGGCGATGAAACGGAGAGGCACAAGTGGCAAGATCCCGAAAGCATTCTACTGGATATTGGTCTAAAATCGAGCTTGACGTTCGTCGACGTAGGTTGTGGAGAAGGCTTCTTTGCTATTCCAGCGGCCAGAATTGTAGGTAGGAAGGGAAAAGTGTACGCCTTAGATTATGACGAAGAAGTGATTACCGTTTTGGAAGAAAAAGCAGCAAAGGAAGGCCTAGCAAACTTGAGAACAAGGGTTGGCGCAGCTGAAGAAATTGTCTTTTGTAAAGCCTGTGCGGATATTGTTTTCTTCAGCATTGTCCTCCACGACTTCAACGATGTCACCAAGGTCTTAGCAAACGCAAGAAGGATGCTGAAGCACAACGGACACTTGGTCGATTTGGACTGGAAGAAAAAACCTATGCATACAGGTCCACCACTAAGCATAAGGTTCAGTGAAAGATACGCGGCGAACTTGATCAAGGAGGCAGGCTTTAAAATAGAGCAGACAAAAGAGGCCCTCCCTTATCACTACATCATAATCGCAAGACCTTTAGCCCTCAGCGTGACCCGAGAAGATTAGGCAAGCAATTGTTCCGTCCGCGCGTTTGGTCTATATGCTCTCCAATAAACTTATCACAAAATGGACAACTTTGAGATAGCTTATTGGAACTGTAAAAAGATGGAAAAGGAAGCTATGGTCCTTTCTTGGTGATTTCTTTCACGATTCCTGCAGCTACCGTCGTGCCCATGTCTCTGACTGCAAAGCGTCCTAACTCTTCAAAGTCTGTGAACGTCTCGATGGCAACAGGGTGCAGCGGCTCCATCCTTACCACGGCAGCGTCTCCGGTCTTCAGGAAGGTCGGCTTTTCTTCAACCACTTGGCCGGAACGTGGGTCAATTTTCTTCATAAGCTCTGTGAATTTGCATGCGACCTGCCCTGTGTGATAGTGCAGCACAGGCGTGTAACCTGCGGCAACGGCTGTCGGGTGATAGATCACGATTATTTGTCCAATGAACTCTTTAGCGACTGTCGGTGGATTAGTGACGTGTCCACAGACGTCTCCACGGTGGATGTCTGTTCTTGCCACTCCTCTGATGTTGAAGCCTATGTTGTCGCCTGGTTCAGCTTTTGGAATTCTTTCGTGGTGCATTTCCAGAGATTTGACTTCGCCTTGCTTGTTGGCTGGCATGAAAATGACAACATCGTTTTCCTTGATTACTCCTGTTTCAACTCTGCCAACGGGAACTGTGCCCACGCCTGTAATGCTATACACGTCTTGAATTGGAACTCGTAACGGCTTGCCTGTTGGTTTAGCAGGAATTTCGAACGTGTCCAATGCGTCAATAAGCGTTGGTCCCGTGTACCATGGCATGTGATCAGTTTTCTTTACAAGGTTGTCTCCCGTCCAGCCTGAAGTTGGAACAAAGGGAATCTTTTCAACCTTGAAACCCACCATTTTCAACATCCTGCCCACTTCATTCTTGATCTCGTTGAATCGATCTTGACTCCAGTTAACCGAAACATCGTCCATCTTGTTGATGGCAACAACCATTTGGCGAACTCCCAAAGTGAAGGCTAAGAACGCGTGTTCTCTGGTCTGACCTCCAGGCCCTATGCCGGCCTCGAATTCTCCTCTTCTCGCCGAGCAGAATAGTACGGCTCCGTCAGCTTGGCTTGCGCCAGTGATCATGTTCTTAACGAAGTCTCTGTGACCCGGCGCATCTATGACCGTGAAGTAATATCTTTTCGTCTCGAACTTCAGGAACCTAAGATCGATGGTCAAGCCTCTTTCTCGCTCTTCCTTCAGGTTGTCCAGAACCCATGCGTACTTGAAACTTTCTTTCCCTGCCTTCTTGGCTTCTTCTTCAAACTGTTTGATCGTCCGTTCGTCAACTGCTCCTGCGGCGTACAGCAGGTGTCCTGTCGTTGTGGATTTTCCGTGGTCCACGTGTCCCATGATCACCAAGTTCAGGTGCGGTTTCCCTACTTTGCTCATTTCTTCTCCTCCTATTTTCTCAAATATCCTCTAAATTTTAGTGATTTCGTTTACACAACTGTTCATTCAGTTATTTTAAGTTTATGATAACCAAAAAAAGTGACTAGTCCACATCGGAACAAATATAAAAGGTAATTTTTCGAATTATGAGTTGGACGCGTTCACGCTATGCCAGCAAACTTGCCTCCGGAAGCCAGGAAGAAGTGGGCAGAGGTTGAAGCAACAAAGAATCCAAGAGAAAGACTACAGCGCATGGAAGAATTTCTGAGTTTAGTTCCAAAGCATAAGGGCACCGCGAAAACATGCGCTCAAGTAAAAAAGCGGATGGCTGTCTTGCGGAAAGAGTTGGAGGAGAAGAAGAGAAAAAAGGCTGGAAGAGGCGGGCCCAAAGTCTTCATAGAAAAAGAAGGCGCAGCCCAGATAGCGTTGATAGGCTTGACAAAGGCAGGAAAAAGCAGCTTGCTCAAAGCCGTAACCCACGCCAAGGTCGAGGTTTCAACCAGCCCGTACACGACAAGAGAACCAGTCCCCGGAATACTGGATCACCAAGACCTGCAATTCCAAATAATAGAAGCCCCATCCCTAATGGAAGGAGCAGCAGATGGAAAAGCTTGGGGACTCCAGACCCTAGGCATTGCACGAAACGCTGACGGCCTGATGCTCATAGTTGACTTATCGCAGGATCCGCTCAAGCAGCTGAACCTGATCTTGGACGAGATGGGAAAAGCCCGAATTCTAACCAGCAAGCCCAAGTCAAGGGTTGAGATCGAAAGAAAATTCATGGGCGTAGGCTTACGAATAATAGTCATGGGAAGACTTGTTGACTGCAGCTTCAGAGATGTTGAAGAACTGCTTAAGAGCTACAAGGTCGCAGACGCGTTCGTGAAAATCTATGGTGAAGCAACGCTGAGCGATGTTGAGGACGCAATTTTTGAGAGCACAGTATACAAGCCGACGATAGTAGTTGCAAACAAGATCGACATAGATGGAGCTGAAGGAAACTTGAAACTCCTTGAAGCTTATGTAGGGAACAAGCTTCCGATAATCGCTCTTTCAACAAAAACGGGGGCTACCCTAGACAAGCTCGGCGAAGCTTTGTTTAAGACAATGGAAATAATGCGTATTTACACGAAGGAACCGAATGAGAAAAACTATTCAAAGAAGCCGTTCGTGCTCAAGAAAAACTCTACAATATACGACTTAGCCAAGAGCATTCACAGCGACTTCAAGCAGAACTTTAACTTCGCCAAGGTTTGGTCTCAACGACTTGTTTTCAGCCCGCAAAAAGTCGGAGCAACATTCACTCTCAAAGACGGAGACATTGTTGAAATCCATTTGAAATAGACCGTTGAACCTGCCACTACCTTGACGCGTGGGCTACTCGTTCAATTTCGTTGCGCTTTGCCACGGCGTAACTCTTCATGTCTTTGTTTCCAGCCATTATCAACTCTTCTGCCAAGCACTCGTCTATCGAGCGAGGACTGTTTATTGAAGCTTGCCTAGCTCCTTCAGTGATGTGTCGCAGTGCCAAGTCGACTCTTCTCTGAGGAGCAACGTCTACTGAAAGATGGTACGCAATGCCACCGTAGCTGATCCGTGTTGTATCTTCGCACGGAGCAGAGTTCTCTACGGCTTTGACTAGAACTTCAACAGGGTTCTTGCCTGTGCGTAGGTTGACTATTTCAAAAGCGTTTCTCACCATGTTTATTACTTTGGCTTTTTTCCCAGCGTTTTTCCCAGGACGCATGAGATTGTTTGCGAGTCTTTCCACGATGTTGACGCTTGCTTTGCGAAAACGCTTGTGCTCATGCCTTCCCATACTGTGAGGAACCACAACTGGTTTCAATGAAACATATCTCTGGAGCCCTGGATCTTTTGCTCCCACATTGTTGAAGCTCCATTTCCCAAAAAGCTTGATCTCTTTCTCCTGTTTCTCTTCTTGTTTCTGACTCAAAATTGTCACCGGGCAGGCTTCTGCTTCCGTCCATAAACAAGCTCGGTCAAAGAAACACCATTAACCGTTATAACCTTCCAGCGTACACCTGGTATGTCCCCCATGCTTCTTCCACGTGAACCCCCTATGCCTTCTACTAGAACCTCATCGTGCTCGTCGACAACGTTCAGAGCCCCGTCGCCAGGCAGAAAAGCGGTGATCAGCCGGCCATTCTTGATCAGCTGCGTTCTGACGCACTTCCTTATTGCACTGTTGGGTTGTTTACTCTCAACACCGACTTTTTCGAGAACTATGCCACGGCCCATAGGTGATCCCTCAAGCGGGTCTGCTTTAACGTCTAACCTCAACATTCGACGCTTGTAGTACATGCTGCTCCAGCGGTACCTCTTCCTCTTCTCTACAAGCGCTCTCGCAGCGAATTCGCCTCTTGGGGACTTGTGACCCATGGACAGTTTCCTCTCGCTACGTCTAATCACAGCTCTAATATTTAAACTTAGGGCGATGGGAAAACTATGCTGCAGTCTAAGTGAGTGTTGAATTCACGCCACTGGAGAACGTTGATTCATCTTTCCAGCATGAACGTTTTCTTGGGCACGACGGGCGTTGGAATGCGATCTATTAACATTCTGTCTTCGGGCCTCTCAGTCAAGCCTATTGGTAGAAGTCTGTTTGCTAGGTTTGTAGCTGACTCTAGTTTCGTGCTTCTTTCAGCCAATATCTCAAAGATCACTTGTCCCTTCCTGACGTGGTCTCCGAGCTTCACTCTGAGCAACAGTCCAGCCCTTTTGTCCTTTGGAGCCCCTGCTTCCTTGGCGATGTTGGCAATGTCTTCATTGTTGATCCATAAGACAGCGCCGTCCTTGTGCGCAGTGATTTCAGACTTCTTATCTCCAACTTCTATCTCTTCAGGTTTCACCTTTGGGTCTCCACCTTGGGCTTGAATGATCTCTCGCAGTTTTTTCTCGGCCTTCCCCGACCTCAGAAGTTCTTCTGCTATTTGCTTTCCATTGTTTTTCCCGACCATTTCCAAGAGTATGCCCGAGAGACTTGTTGCTTTTTCGTGAAGGTCAGCAGGACCATGCCCCATGATCGCAGATAGTGCTTCTCTCGCTTCCAAAGCAGGTCCAACTGCATAGCCCAGGGGCTGCTCTCCATAGGTAACTCCACACTGAACATTCATCCCTAAACGCTTCCCAAGATCTATGAAATCGCAAGCAAGTGCCTCTGCTTCGCCGATCGTTTTTATTTTTGCGCCTCTTCCAGTTGGGATGTCCAATACAACGTGCGTGGAGCCTATGGCCTTCTTCTTGCTCATGATTGAGGGAAGAAGCATAGGATCTATTGCCAATGGATACTCGATCTGTATAAAAATGTCGTCTGCGGGAGCTAGCTCTAAGGCACCGCCCCAAGCCATGCAACCATTCGTTTTCTCAACAACTTCTCTTATTTCTGCCACAGACAAGTTAACTGGACAAAGCGTTTCGACTCGATCAGCAGTTCCAGCTGGCGACGTGACTGCTCTAGACGAAGTTTTGGGTATGGTGAAACCTGCTGCCGCAATGATCGGCACCACGAGGATTGTAGTTTTGTCGCCAGGTATACCTCCTATGCTGTGCTTATCCAATACTGGTTTCTTGCCGAGCGAGAGTGTACGCCCAGTTCTTACCATCGCTCTTGACAGAGATTCAATCTCATCCATGCTAAGCCCATGAATGTAAAGAGCAGTGAGAAACGATGCAAGTTCAATGTTGGTGAGATGCCCTTCCACAACATCTCTGATTATCAGGTCTATCATGTCTTCTCGCAGTCGCCCATTGCGTATTTTCGCTTGTATATAATGAAGTGACTCAGGGAGGGTTGCAATTTGAACTTCAACATCCTCTTCTGTCTCAATTCCTAGTTTTGTCGCAGTCTCTTCATAAAGACCGACTGATCTATGCGGAAAATTCGCTGCCACGTTAACAATGGCGACTGCATGCTTGCCTTTGTAAGATATTCGGACTCTGTCGGAAGAATGAACACCGAGAGAATCTGCTGCAGTATCATCGAGTATTGCGACGTTTCTTCCGCCAGCTTGTATGTGTAGAAGTTCAGCCTTGAGATTCATCTAGACTCACATTCTCACTAGTAGATGGTTTGGGATTAAAGGCTTTAAGGAAGTTGACTCAACCAATTGACCAAAGAAGGTCGAGCAACATTGAGATACGTGGACTTTGTGGATTTAAATTACAGGCAAAAGGAGACGGATATGGTATGCACCTTCATCGTGGAGCCAGACGGAGTCAGCAAGAGAGAGGCGGCTGGAGCAGTTGCAGCTGAAAGCTCCATAGGGACGTGGACAGAACTCACAACAACAAAGCCTTACGTTGAAAAGCTTGCCGCTCACGTGTTCAGCATAGAAGACAACGTCGTGAAGATTGCTTATCCAATTGAACTCTTCGAGACAGGAAACATGCCTAACATTCTGAGCAGCGTTTCAGGAAACGTTTTTGGTTTGAGGACCTTGAGAAATTTGAGGCTTGACGATGTAGATTTTCCAAGGAAACTCGTCGGAAGCTTCAGAGGCCCAAAATACGGGATTGATGGAATCCGCAAACTCTTGAAAGTGTACGACCGCCCTTTGGTCGGAACAATAATCAAACCCAAGCTGGGGCTGAAGACCGCAGATCACGCTAAAGTTGCCTACGAAGCTTGGACTGGCGGATGCGACATAGTCAAAGATGATGAAAACCTAAGCAGCCAGAAGTTCAATCCGTTTGAGGAACGTCTGACAAAGACTCTAGAAAACAGAGACAGAGCTGAAAAGGAGACTGGTGAAAGAAAGGTTTACATGGTCAACGTCACAGCGGAAACAAAAGAGATGCTGAGAAGGGCAGAACTGGTTCTACGACAGGGCGGAGAATACGTCATGATTGACATTCTGACGTGTGGTTTTGCCGCTCTGCAGACATTTCGCGAACAAGACTTCAAACTCGTCATCCACGCGCACAGAGCAGGACACGCCGCAATCACTAAAAACCCCAAGCACGGGATTTCAATGCGGGTCTTAGCTAAGGCTGCAAGAATCATAGGAGTAGACCAGCTTCACGTCGGAACTGTCGTTGGAAAGATGTCTGAGACGAAAGAAGAAGTAACCCAAAACTGCGAAGCTCTAAAGATGAAGATGGCAGGCTTGAAGCCTGTTTTGCCCGTGGCCTCTGGGGGTCTACATCCAAGACTCGTTCCTGCGCTGATGCAGTTTTTTGGAGAAGACCTAGTGATTCAAGCAGGAGGAGGCATCCATGGTCACAAAGACGGCACAGAAGCAGGAGCGAAGGCCATGAGACAAGCTGTTGAAGCAGCGATGAAGGGCGTAGCATTACCTGAATTTGCTGAGAAGCATAAGGAACTCAGAGTCGCCCTTGAAACCTGGAAACAAAATGCATAACTGCATGATCACTCGAAAACCCAATCATATTTCCTGTGCATGACTTCGGTAATCGAGTGTGGGGAGATTATTCCTTCTTCGCATATTATTCCATGGATGAAATCTCTTCTGGTTACATCGAAAGCCGGGTTTCTGATGACAAGGTCTCTAGGTGCGCCTTTCCAGACCTCACCAAGGCTTCTTTCCTCTATCTTCTCATAATCTCCGTACATGGTTGCTGGGTCGAATTTTAGAAGTTCAGACACAACGTAGAAGGGGGTCCTGGCTTCATGAGCTACGATGGCAACCATACTAGTGCCAATCTTGTTTATCACGTTTCCTTCAGACGTAATTGCGTCAGCACCTACAAGCACAAGGTCTACATCATTCATGAAGAATCGTGAAGCCGAGTCTACAATGAAAGTCGTCTTCACGCCCAGTTCTAGCATATCCTTCGCTGTTATCTGTCCCTGTAGGGCTGGTCTGGTTTCAGTGCAGATGACTTCGAAGTTTTTCCCTTCACGTTTAGCTCTTCTCAGCAGGTGAGTGACCGTGGAAGAATGACAATGCGTTAGGATCACGGAGTCGTTCCTGATTCTTCTTGCTCCGATATCCGCAATCTTCTTATTTGACTCCTCAAGGTCTGCAAGAAACTGCTCTGAAGCTTGAGAGACTAACTCTGCGAGTCTTCTTACATTTTTTTCCTCGCTCCTTTCGACCCGATTTATTATCAGTCTGAGAGCGTTTCTCATCAGCGGCTCTGTTGCTCTTGAAGCGAAAAGAATTTCTTTTGCCTTCGAAAGCTCTCTTAGAAAATCCTTCTTGCTGGGCGCTTCTGTCTGGCCGGCTAGAGTCTCTACTGCTTTTATAGCTGCAATGGCGACATTTCTTGCGCCTTGAATCTCAAGTCGCTTAATCCTCTTTGTCGTGGTCTGAATTGGGTCTGACAACAGCTTCACCTACAGACATAATCAGATTCTAGTTCTCAAAAAGTACTATAAACTTTCTGCAAGGACAATATCTTGGAGAAAATCGCCATTCTACCTTGCGAATCGATCATTCCTCCACACGTCAGCAGTGTCGCTGTAGCCTCGTTTTTCCCAGTATCCAAGCTCTTTCTTTTCTGTGAACTTTATTTTTGTGACCCACAAGGCGCTCTTGTATGCATACTTGTTCGGAACAACTAGCCTTAGTGGAAACCCCGTGCCTTCTTCAAGAGGTCTGTCATCTAGGCCATAGGCTAGGAGAACATCTTCGCTTGAAAGCTCCTCTAAGGAAAGCGAAGTTGTATAACTGTCGGCACATTCAAAAGTTACAAATCTGGCACTTTCTTTAGGCTTCACCAGCTCAACTACTTGGCTGAAGCGAATGCCTTCCCACCTGCAGTCAAGAACGCTCCATCCTTCAACGCAGTGAAAGTCGCTTACAGACTGAATTTTTGGGAGTTTCAGTATCTCTTCCCAAACGAGCTTGACAGGTTCCTCAACTTCACCACCGATTTCTAGCCTGTAGGTCTTCAAATCGATTTTCGGGTTGGATGGCGCAATGCCTGGGTGCTCTGTCCCCCATTTCAAAAGGCGTTTTATTGGTCTCTGGCCAGGGGGCAACTTCCCCGGCTTGGTTCCCGTCTCCGATGACATGTTTGTTCAAGAGGGACAGGGTAGTGGGAGAAATAAGGTTTGCTAACATCTGGCCTAGCCAGATTCAGCCAGTCTTACGATGGTTTTATGAAGCTTGTCAACTGCTTCTGGCTTTTCTCTACCGTCACAAAGTTTGAGATTTTGACTCCAACTCTCCTCATTTCAAGCTCAATTTCGTCTAATAACTTCTCGAGAAGTTCGCTGACAGTCTTCTTCATCAGCTCAAGGTTGTCGAAGGGACTCTCGAACGTTCTGGATCTCATGTGAACATTCATATCTGAGGTGATGGCAATGATCTCCACTGTCTTAAAAGCTAAGTATTGTTCCATGATTGTGCTATGTATTTCGTCGCAAAGGTCATCTGTCCTCTCCAAGATGAGAGTCAAATCACGAGTGTCCTGTTTCAGGGTAACAATTCTGCTGATGGATTCTGCTTCTCCTCTTTCCCGGACGGGTTCGTTGTCCAAACCGAGTGCCGCTTCGTGGAAGTAGGTTCCGAGGTTTTTGCCAAAAGTTGCAATGAGCTTCTGAATGTTAAATTTTGCCAAGTCGCCGATCTTGCTGATTCCCAAGATCCGCATTTTTTCAACAGTTTTTGTTCCCACGCCTATCAATCGGTTTACTGGAAGTGGTGCTAGGAAACCTGTAACTTGATCTGGGGCTACTATTGTTAGGCCATCAGGTTTTTTCTCATCTGCTGCGATCTTTGCAACAAGCTTGTTGGAACCAACGCCGATCGAGCAAGTCAGCTTCTGATCATTTCGCAGTTCAACCTTCATAGTCTGAGCTAGTTCTTTAGCTTCTTGAAAACTTCCATGTGCTCGCTCGGTCGCGTCAATATACGCCTCGTCTATTCCAACTTGCTCGAACTCATCAGCATATCCCTTCAGAATACTCATTACTCTCGCTGAAACCTCTTCGTAAAATTTATGGTCAACGGGCAGAAAGACAGCATCGGTGTTTTCCAGTTTCCTCTTCGCGAGGAAAATCGGCATCCCGGACCTAACCCCATGTTTTCGTGCAACATAGTTTGAAGTGCTGACCGCTCCACTGTCTTGGCTGCGGCCAGAATAGACGCAGACGACGACGGGTTTGTCTTTAAGCTTTGGATTCCTCAGTTCTTCACATTGAGCATAGAAATAGTCGAGGTCAACGAGCATTATGACTCTTGTCGACAAAGACTGTTACCTGCAGAAAAGGGATTGTCTAGGTGATTTACGTCTTTCCTCTTTCTGTCACTTGAAGAGTTAATTTCTCCCCGTTGCGGTTGTATACTACAGCATTTTCCTTGTTTGCGAAAGGAAAACCTGTTATCATCAGTACCATGCCAAAGAAGTGGTTCAGGTCGGTCGATGAAGGCGTTAGGTTTCCAGAAGGGTGAGAATGTGCTGACCCCACAATGGAAAAGTCTGTTGGCAACATGTGAAGAGGGATGTTGGCAAAGCCTTTACCGTAGTTCGCAAGTGGAGGTATGAGAAGATCCGTGATCTCGATCAGATTCTTACCTTTCCTTCCTCTAAGCAGAACGACAGTCTCCCTTGGGTATTGCCTTCTCGCACCTTCAAGAATTGTCTGCAACAATTCCTCTTCCAATGCGACTTTCACATCAGCTTTCATAGCCTTCACGAGCGTCTAGTGTCTAGCAGGCATATTCAGTCATGTACTATGTTTTGTTTCCCCCACAGTGCGGGCACTTGTCCAGCGTCTCGTCGTAAAGATTTCCGCAGTAGGAACATCTAATCTTAACAACTTCCCTTATGATTTCTCTCTCTTTTACAATCTGCTGATTTCCATAAGTCGACCGCCAGATGCCTCTCCCACCCGACTTCATCACTCTAACAATTGTCAGAACAATCGAAACCGCAACAACTATGAAGAAAAACACAAAAAACAGTTCAAAAACGGGGTCAGGGAACATCGGAAACGTGTTTTTCACCACGCATTACCAGACTAAGACACACGTATTTAAGAGTAGTTTAAGCTTCCTTCTTCACGGTTGTTGCCTTGACTGTTTGGCGCCTCCTACAACTGGAGACTCACAGCGCATTCACAAACATGGCTATCGACGAAGCTGTTCTAAGAATGAGAATTGCGAACCTTGTACCAAACACGCTTAGGCTGTATCGATGGAAACCTTCAGCCGTGTCCATCGGAAGATTCCAAGACATCGAGAATGAAGTTCAGCTTGACAACTGCAGAAGCCAAGGAATTGACATTGTGAGACGGATTACGGGTGGAGGCACGGTTTATCATGATTCAGAAGACGAAGTTACATACAGCGTGGTTGCAAGAAAAGAGGATTTTGGCACAGAAGACATTGCGGCGGTTTACGCAAAAATCTATGCTGGCTTGGCTGAGGCAGTCAAAACACTTGGCTTACATGCAGACTTCAACCAAGGTGACGAAAAGGTCTGCCCCAACCTGACGGTAAACGGAAAGAAAATCTCTGGAAGCGCTCAAGCACACAAGAGGGGAGTTGTCCTACAGCATGGCACACTCCTTCTGAAGGTCAACATGGAAAGAATGTTCACCTATTTACGCGTACCTTGGGCACAAACGTGGATGCAAATAGTGAATGTTGCGAGAAACAAGATCACTTCAGTGAGCGCAGAGCTCAGAAAAAATGTTTCAACAGAAGACGCCAGCAATGCCTTGGCCCGTGGTTTCGAAACTGCCTTAAACATAAGGCTTGTTGAGGGCAGGCTGACGGATGGTGAAATCGAATTCTCCCGAAACCTTTGCAAAGAAAAATACGCTGCTGATGACTGGAATTTCCGTGGCAAGGCGGCTTGCCAGAAGTGAAGAAGAGGACAGCGCGCATAGTGTCAATGTAAAAGCTTGCGCAGTCAATCTTCACAATTGACATTCAGGGCCTTTGCCAATCGTCTCAAGTCTTCATCACTCATCCATTCTGTCTTAAGGTATTCACAAATTCTCTTTTCACTCAATCCTAATCTTTTTGCCTCCTGGACAGCTACACGATAGGCTTCAAGTTCAGTTGGTCTCTCAGTATAGCTGTAATGAACATCAAAAAGTTCCTTTCCTTCCATGAACTGTCTCACGTGAACGAGTTCATGTATGAGGTCCAGGTAGATGTCAACTCTGTTCCCATGTTTGAGATAGTTGGAGCTTATCATGAGTCGACCATCGGCACCGTTGACGTACATGTAGCCGCCTATCCAAGTGAACTGAACATCAAGATTGTGCAAGACCTCGTCTGTCGTTTCGCCGAATATTTCTCTGACGGCTCCCACTTTTTCCATACCTTTGAAATAGTCGGCGAATCTGTACCTTGACCCTCTTATACGGAGCATTCTGTCCATGCGTAGTGTTCTAAGAATGCGAAGAATATCCAGCATCAGCAGCTCGCGCCAGTCCATGTCAGATGAGCAACCCGTTCAGTTTAAGCTGAAGTCCTGCTCAAAGAACAGTTCAGTTAGTGTTTCTCAAGTCTCCATTTGGCGCCTTGAGCCGTGTCCTCGATGAGTATGCCCATGTCCCTGAGCTGCTGTCTGATCTGATCCGCTGTCTTCCAGTCTTTGGCTTTTCTGGCATCCTCTCTCTTTTGAATAAGCTCTTCAGCCTCTTTCGGCAACTTTTCTTCCTTCTTGACATCGCCTATCACACCGAGAACGCTGTCGAACTTCATCATAAGACTGTAGACTTGCTGCGCCTCTTCTTTACTGAGCATATTGTCGCCTAAGAGATTGTTTACCTCCCTCACAAAATTGAAAAGTGCCGCCAAGGCCACATTTATGCTCAGGTCGTCATCCATTGCCTCGCTGAAGTCTTCTTCCAAACGTTTCATCAGCAGATCTATTCTCTCGCCAGACTCTTTTCCATCTGAATCTCCTAGTCTAAGCATGAAATTAGTCAGGCGTTCAACGGCTCCCTTGGCAGCCTCAAGCCCTTCGAGAGTAAAGTTGAACTGTTGCCTGTAATGCGTTGCCAATAGTAGATATCGAACGGCTTTCGGGTCGTGACCCTTTTTAATGAGGTCGCTCAGTGTGTAATAATTGTGGAAGCTCTTGGCCATTCGTTTTCCTTCGGAAAGCAACCACTCGTTATGAAGCCAGTAATTCACGAATTTCTTGCCTGTGACCGCTTCGCTTTGAGCGATCTCGTTTTCGTGATGCGGAAACAGGTTATCCACGCCGCCACAATGGATGTCCAAGGTCTCACCTAGGCATTTCATAGACATCGCTGAGCACTCAATATGCCATCCAGGCCTTCCCCTGCCCACTTCTGTGTCCCAGAAGACATCACCATCCTCTTCGTCCCAAGCCTTCCAGAGGGCAAAATCGCGAGCTTCTTCTTTCGCATATTCGTCAGCTCTCACTCTGGCCCCGATTTTGAGTTCTTCAACCTTGATTTTTGCGAGTTTTCCGTAGTCTTTAAACTTTGAAATATCATAGTAAATTGAGCCATCTTTGCCTCGGTAGGCGTAGCCCTTCTCAAGCAGCTTCTTGACCAAGGCAACCATCTCAGGGATATGTTCTGTGGCCCTTGGATAGTGTTCCGCTTTTTGAATGTTCAACCTTGCCACATCTTCAAAAAAGGCGGTTATGTACCGTTGAGTATACTCGTTAAGCGGTATTCCTTGTTCTCGAGAACCCTTGATCGTTTTGTCATCCACGTCTGTCAGATTCATTACTTGCGTGACCCTGAAACCCCGGTACTCAAGCCACCTTCTCAACAGATCTTCAAAAACGAAAGCTCTGAAGTTTCCTATGTGACTAAAGTCATAAACTGTAGGTCCGCATGTGTACATCTTGACTTTTCCACTTTCTATGGAGATGAACTTTTCCTTTGTGCGTGTCAGAGTGTTGAAAAAACGGATGTTTTCGGATTGCGTGTTCATGTTTTCCCATAGAATTAGCAATCGACCATATTTAAGTATTCTATCATGTGGAATCAAACTGGCGAAGAAAAACTAAGTCGATCAGTACCGAGCTCGCATGGCCTGTATGAGAGTGCTCGGCCTAGGCATGATGTGGGCAATTGATATATAGCAATGTAGTCAATTGCGTATTCAATCAAGAGCCATGTGGATGGAGAGATTGAGACCCAGCAAAGTGATCCTCTTCATTAGCATCCTAGCTACTATTCTAGTATTGCTGTCAATTGCACCGGTCCCGTCGATGTGCCAGCCTGCAGATGAAAAGATTTGGTACGTGCACGATACAATAGAACCATCATTGGATGAAGTCAAATGGGTGGAAGAGGGAGGAATACAAGAAGCGCCATCGTGGATATCAGATGGCTCATGGTATCAAGCTTCAGTGCGCCAAAGCTTAGTCGGGTCAAATGACATATTTGTTGAGACTTATGAGTACTTCAACTGGTCGCTGGTCAGGCAAATCGCTGAATACTCCTATGGGAGAGCATTCGACACTTTCGACGTTTTCATCGAATTCGTCAAGAGCGATCCCGGTCAGTGGATTTATCTATCGTGGCAGATCGACACAGAATGGTATGGTGTGTCATTTAACACAACTAAAGTGAAGTCCTCCTACAACGAGACGACCGCCGACGCAGAATTGTGGACCTATTTTCACATAACACGCATACCAGAATATTTCGTGGGCGAAGGAAGGTTGGAAAGCTGGCTCACGGGATTTGACTTGACGCCAGTTTCTATAGGCAGTCTAGAACTCTTTGAGTTTCACAAGGACTGGAACAAAAATGGGATTTCTTACAATCTCCGCTTCAGAGCGCCTGCAAACATGCTTTCCCAGCACGGTGAAAATTTCACGTTCACGATTGGTGTTTCTTCTTATTATCGGGGCTATACTTTCAAGATTCAACAAGTCATCGATATTAACATGCCAGCGAACACTGAGATAAGGGAGATGTCGCCGCTCAACATGTCTATCCCTCGAGGCAACACTGCCTCGTTTGTTATTGCAAAAGGAGACACATATCCCGGACAATTTACGGTTGTGAGTGGCCCTCCGGCAAAGCCATTCAGTCAAATAGTTTGGGAAGGCGCAAGTCTGTGGGTTCTTACGCCGGGTGGTTGGGCGGCTATGGCCACTTTGACAGTGCTCAGCTTTACAGGCATGCGCGGCAGAAGGATATGGCGCCGAGGCAAGCTGTATCATCACTTGTACAACAGCATGGTTACGATATATGATCTCTACTCTACGGATGTTATAAAGTTTCATCAGGAGATGGCGAATGTTTCTACCTCAATTTTCAAACTGCTGATAGAGGACAAGATTACTGACGATCAGTTTGAGAAACTACTCGTGAGAAGAGACGACCTTCTGAAAAGAGTTCATGGTGAGCCCCCGCCGCCTCAGAGATAACCACTGCGTCTAGACGACCCTATTTCGCTGCGACTCAAAGCATGATCTAGCGACGAAGCGAAAAATGGAAAAGATTCTGGAATTCGAGCTTTGTGACGGCTAAACCTGTGGGGGTGCGGGCGGAGGAGGAGGTACTGCAGGATAAGCTGCCGATGGTTCAGCTAAGGGTTCGAAGAAGTCTTGAACGTTGTAGTGACCGCCCAAGAAGTCCCTCAGAACTACCGCGAATATAGGGAAAGTGACCAGCAAGTTGAGAATTATCGGTGAGTATCCGAAAGGCGAGAGACCGAAAGAAACGCCGTTCCAGATAAGGTGGTTCACAATTCCCATGAGAAGAAACAGCGACGGTATCCACCAAGCTGATCTTGGGGAATCAGTTGCTCTAAATCTACTCGAGACTAGGGCGAAGACGCCTATACCAACAAAGGCCGACCAGAGAGGATGCATGAAGGGAGTCACAATTACTCTGATTGCAATCGCCTCGCCTCTGACTGCAGCTATTTCTGGCAGATTGGATACTGCAATTTGATAGATGTACAGAATGCTTTCAGCTATGCCGAATCCGAGTCCTGCAGCAGCTCCTAGGGAGGCCCCATAACGGCGATTAGGAATTACCTTCCACAAAACGTATGCAGCGATCAGCATGGCCAATGCCTTGGAAGGCTCTTCGGTCAAGGGTGCGAAGACAATCCCCAGCGTGTAAAGAAACGATGCGGGGTCCATGGCCCCCTGTAGAATAAGTGTCAAGCCAGTCTGCAAACCGAAGGATAGACCAAAGCCCATCGAAGCCGAGAGGACGAAAGATACCAATAAGCCAAGGCCAGGCTTTTTTCCACCTGCAAACTGAGAAGGGCGTTCTAGAACGGCGAGTTGAGATCTAATGCTTGAAAAAAAGGTTGTTCTCGGACCGTGAAAACCGCGTTGAGAAGGCGGAGGCGTAGGCGTAGGTGGTGGCGGAGGCGGATAATAGGGTTGTTCCATTGGCATCACCTTAGGCGATTTGTTTCAAAATTTCTTAAGGCTCTCGCAACACGTTTGGAATAATACCAATTCGTTGGAAAATGGATCCTGCCCATCCATCTTGCAAAATGAAAGAAAGATTGGGAAAAACTGAAGAAAATCGACCTCTCTTGGCAACTGAAGTCATGGTGGTGGAGGAGGCGGAGGCGGTGGAACTGTTGCGAAAGCTTGCTTCACATTGACTACTGTTGTTCCTGCTATTCGGTCGAAGTATCTTTGGCGTGGGTCTGGCCCGGGTGTTGCTATGCCAATCAGAAAATCGATTAGGAATACAATCCAGAAGATCTTGCTTATGTTTCGGGTCCAAACCTTGTTAGACGGCGCTTTGCCTCCCTTGACCAACTGTACTTTGAAACCCATCAGTCTCTTTCCAAGCGTTGCTGCCGACTGCGACGACTCAAGTACAGAACAATAGATAACAAAGAGCAAACCGTAGAAGACGGGCATCAGGAAGATCCATATAAGCCACCACATCGGTCCGAGCCCTGCCAAGGGTGCTCCAGGAACTCCCCATATGAGCACCCACCATATGACCCATCCTATGATGGCCCACGGTATACTGTCGATTAAGGCAGCAACAATCCTCAAGAGCCAATGAGTACCTGTGTCAACCTGAACCGTTGCACTTCCATAATCTGCAGACATTTTTTCATCTCGCTCAGATATTCAGTTTGATTCGTTTTTATTGCTTTCTATCGGTATTCAGAGACAATTGTGTGCAGGATGAGATGTCTCATGCCTGAAGGTGCGTTTTCAAAACAGAAATTGGATTGAGGAGTCTCAAAGCTTATAAATCATAATGCAGAGTGAAATCTGTTAACGGGTGGAGCGATGAAAATGTCTAAACAAGAAAAAGCCATGACAAAAGATCGACTCATAGGTATGCAAGTCATTGACAGCGACGGAAAAAGCGCTGGAACCGTGAAAGACCTTGCTTTTACTGTTGGAAAAGTGGGTATGACGATAATTGTCGAGACTGAGAAGGGCGAAGACCTAGAGTTGCCTTGGGAACAGATTCAGGCGGCTGGAGATTATGTTCTGCTCAAGCCGTCAACTACTCAAGCCCAGACTTTCGGGCCCCAGCCATCAATTCAGCCTCCACAGGCTCAAGCGCAGCAACCGACCTGCCCAACATGCACAGGCCCATTGTCATACATTCAACAGTATCAGCGTTGGTACTGTTACAAATGCCAAAAATACGCATAGAAAAAGCTAGGGCACGATAGGCAAGAAGCACTAGTTTCACTCCTTTCTTTCGGCAGATTTCCAGTTCATCAAATACTGCTATGGGTATTTCTTGCAGTGTGGACAGTACCATCTACTGTACTGTTGTACGAACGTCATCGGTTGACCGCAAGTCGGGCACACTTGAGTTCCAGCCATGGGTGGGGGTGGAGGAGCTCTTGAAATGCGAGACAGATTGAATATTCCAAGCATCGCAAATGGCCTCTTCTCAAGCATTCCTGAAAGATAGCCTCCCAAAGTGAAGAACAGGAAGCCGAAAGCTACCGATATAATCCAACCTATAAAGACAACATCTGCTTTTGAGCCCATTATTGCATAGACCAAGGTAATGATAAGGTCGAGTATCATGTAGACGAAAGCTGTGAAGAAGCCTGCACTGAGACCACTTATCTCCAAGTTGTCGCCCATGCGATGGAATCTGAAGTTGATATAGCCTGATAGGAATCCTCCAGGAAGGAAGCCGAAAATGCCTGCCACAACGACAGCGCCTATGTATCTTCCCCAATCCCCAAGTACCAGTCCTGCAGGACCCGTTAGGACCATGCCGAAACCCACTCCAATGAGACTTGCAGCGAGATAATCATGCAAATATCCTTCCCTTAGGCTCATCGAAATCCCTCATAACACATTTTTCATTAGCCCATGTTTTCTTTCTGATGAGTATTTAAGACTTTGTTCAAGTGGCAACCCCAAGTCCCAGTAAGTCGCTTAGACCCCAAAAAAAGTGTTAAATACTCATGGGTGAAGATATTGTGCTCTAGCAATCGTGAGGAAACTTGTATGACTGAAAAAGAAGGATCATATCTCTTTGACTACATCGCTGTTGGAGTAATAGGATTCGCAGTCGGACAGGCAATCGCTGCAGTCGGGGGTGTCACAAGTTTGTTCACAGGCATAGGGATCCTCGGAGGCATCGATTGGGGTAGAACCATTGGAAGTGACGTAGTCATCGGTATCTTCGCGTTCCTTCCCGGCGGTTTTGTAGCTGGGCACCTCTGCTACAAACTCCTCAAGGGAGAAGCAAGCAGTGAAGGCTTGACAGGTGGCATCATGTCTTTTCTGGCTTACCTAATCATCACATTGATCATGACAGTTGCTAGAACAGGGATCAGCGGAGGAGATTTTGGAACAGCCATGCAGTTATGGGCAGTGCTGATGGTGTTCGCGCTAATATTCTTCCCGATAGGCGGATTCCTCGCAGGGATGGTCCATGGGATGAAAACACCGCTTCCATCCTTCCTAAGATTCCAGTTCCAGAGAGGCGTTGGAGCTCCTCTGCCTCCTCCACCCGGGGGCGCTATGACATGTCCTACTTGCGGCGGTCCACTCAGGTACATTCAGCAATATCAGAGATGGTACTGCGACAAGGAACAAAAGTACGTCTAGGTGCTTTTTTCTCCTCATTTTTCTCTCTTGACCTGGAAGCTCAATGCAGATGACCTCAGGAGTCACGCTATAAAGCTTTTATATGAAGAAAAAGAGCTCTTGATTGACTTGCACGTGTTCCGTCGGTAGCCCGATCTCGACGACAATAACATCGAGTCTGTCGATGAACTGCGTGGTAAGTGAAGATGAAGACTGAAACGATCGCTACAACACTTGTAGTCTCCTGCGTTGCTGTGCTTATGCTGGTTGGAGTTTCTTGGGCTAATGAAAGCGATACAACTTTGATTCTGGCGGCTGATTCCGCGGGGAATATTTTTGCCCTACATGCGCCTTCAGAATCTCTGCTTTGGTCAGCCTCAATAGGAGGAGACGCACGCAGCCTGGTCGTTTCAGATAACGGTGCGTACGTTGCTGTTGGGACCAGTATTAGAGTTGCTTTGTTGAACAAAGACGGAAACGTGCTGTGGACAAAGACCGTGGGAGTCAACCCCACTGATCCTGCTCCGCCGTTCCAGTTTGACACTAGACTCGTCTCCATTTCAGGTGACGGGGGACTCGTACTCGCTGCTCATAATGATGGTCTTGTCAGGCTTTATGACAACAAGGGGGCAGAAATCTGGAATGACTCGTTCAGCGCGACCTCTGTAGCCTTATCTACCGATGGAAAGAAAGCAGTGGCGGGAGGTACTCTTGGCATAAGATACTATTCTGTTGGTGCAAATGGGGTATGGGATTCTGCAGACTCGGTTGCTGACTGGACTGTAGGCGGCTTGGCTGTAAGAAAGATAGCGATCTCTTCCACGGGCAGTTATGTTGTTGCAGGAGGCAGAAGCGACGGTTATGTCCGCCTCTACAACGACGTTGGCACAGAGATATGGAGTTACAGGAATTTGGCGGACAGAGTTACTGTGGACATTTCTCCCGACGGCACAAGTGTTGTGGCAGGCAATGATGATCGCGCAAACACCAACGGGGGGCAACTTGCCTACTTCTGGATAGGAAATGATAATGTTTGGAGTGTTGCCGATGGCACACCAACGTGGATCTTTAAAGCAAGCAATGATCCTGGTGATGATGTCAGGGCTATTGCCTTTTCCCAAAATGGAGACTACATTGCTTCTGGCGGATCAGCAAATTATGCACGTACATTTGTTCATCGAACTGAGTCATCCACGCCGGTGTACAACTCAACCCCCGGTCTAGAAGACGAAACGATTACTATATCATCTGACGGCAGATATGTTGTGACAGCAGATACAGGTACCGCCGCTATCCGCCTCTACGACACTGCTGGTCCTTTGACGCCTCTGTGGACCCACAACACGACTTTTCCCATTCGAAGTGTTGTTATTACAAACTTGCCAGAGATTCCGAATGTTTGGGCACCCTCGGCCGAAGGTGCACTGTTTGCAGGCGCAGTAACGGTGACTTTGACGAGCGGAGTCTCAACGTGCGCTTCCGCCCTAAGCGATCCTGGAAATTTTCCAAGCAGCGGGTTTGCAAGGAAAATCAACGAGGCCTTCCCTGAAACCTTGAAAAAATGGCTGCACGAGTTTATCTCTTCAAGACGCAAGCGGGTCATAACGCAACGAACAGGTTCACCGTTCAAGCTGACGAAGTTTGAAGTTTTTTCCTATGCCGTGGTCCTGTCAGTGCTGACGGTTGCGTTTGCTTACGCGAAGGCAGACTCTCTAGACCAGATTTTGCCTCTTATACCCACCATCCTTGCAACGAGCATAATTGTAGAATTCATTAAGAATTTTTCAATAGAAGTAACTGCCAGAAGACAAGGTGTCTGGACTGAACATCGCATATGGAACTTTGGGCTCGGCACGTTCCTGTTCTCAACGTTTGTCTTCAAAGTCCCATTTTCATCTCCAGGTAGACTTACTCATCATTCTCCCAGATTTACTAAACGTTCACTCGGACTGGTCTCTTCCGCTTCAGTTATCATAGCCTTGGCTTTCGCTTCTGTCTTCTACGCTATCTTTACCTGGGGCTTCACGTTAATTGGAAACATAGGTTTGGTGATGTGCCTCACCATGGCCTTTTTCGACGCAATTCCTATCCCTCCAATGAACGGCAAAGACATTTATGATTGGAGCAAGATCCTGTGGATCGCATTGTTTACAACAACATTCACGCTTTACATGCTTTGCTTGCTCATACTTTAATCAGTAGGAAGGTAGAACGTGTGAATAGTATTGCAACGCATTCAAGGCTAAGGTGAAAAACATGCGTTCCTCAAACTGGGAGTATTTGGGATCAGTGCTAGTTGGAGCGGGAGCCGCCTTGAGCATCAGTGGGTTGGTCACGTTCTTCTATTTTCAAGCACACTCAATGACACATCCGCAATACAGTTCGTACCCAATGCCTTTGCTGATTGCAGGTATCTGTGTCATCGTTGGAGGCGCGATTGCATTGCTTCGGTCAAGAACAAGAAAGAGAAGGGAGGCTATAGAAGCGATAATGCCTCCAATGCCACCGCCGCCTCCACCCCCACCGCCCCCCTTGATGAAGAAATATATAGAACGATTGAGCCAAACT
>Ga0315296_10000718_pt1 | contig 29831 bp, 27 predicted proteins | sample YL17G14_18_MG_FD_203921 | JGI IMG/M metagenome (GOLD analysis project Ga0315296, IMG submission 203921) | Sediment microbial communities from Yellowstone Lake, YNP, Wyoming, USA - YL17G14_18 | ecosystem: Environmental > Aquatic > Freshwater > Lake > Sediment | place: USA: Wyoming | collected... | reverse complement strand
CCTTTCCCTTGCCGCGACCAGCTCCGCCACCTCGTTCGGGACGTCTGATGCCGTCCCTAATAGCTGTTCCAGTCCGAGTCCGAGCACGCGGTCGAAGTCGATGATGGCGTCCCACGCTGCGCGGTCCTGGCGCTGATTGCCTTCGCGCACGAGGCCCCACACCGCGGCCAGGCCCTGTGGCACATTGAGGTCGTCGGCGATGGCGTCTTTGAACTCCTGCCGGAAGGGCTCGGTCCAGGCGGCGTCCTTCACCGGCCACGTCATCGCGTTGCGGCCGAAGTCGACCAGCCCGCGCAACGAGTTCTGGGCGCTCTGCAGGGATTCGGTTGTGAAGCTGAGAGGCATGCGGTACAGTGCTGTCTGGCAGAGGTAGCGGAAGCCCGCCGGCGAGACCCCTCGTTTCTCTAGCTCGGAGATGGTCACCAGGTTGCCTTCCGATTTGCCCATCCGGGCATCGCCGATGACAAGGAAAGCGTTGTGCATCCAGCGCGCGACCACCTCCTTGCCGGTGGCGGCGAAGTTCTGGGCGCGCTCGTTGGTGTGGTGAACAGGTATGTGGTCGATGCCACCCGTGTGAATGTCAAAACGCTCCCCGAGGTACTTGATGGACATTGCCGAGCATTCGAGGTGCCAGCCGGGAAACCCCCGGCCCCAGGGTGAATCCCACAACATCAGGTGCTTGGGCTGGTTGGTGATCCAGAGCGCGAAGTCGGACGGGTTGCGGCGCTCCGGGTCGACTTGGGTGCGCGCGCCGGCCTGCTGCTCGGCCAGGTTCAGCCGCGACAGCAGGGCGTATTCCGGGTACTTGCTCGTGTCGAATATCAGACCCACCGACGTGCGGTAGGCAAACCCATTAGCCTCGATGCGCCGGGCCAGCTCAATCATGTCTGGGATATGGTCGGTGGCCCGGCAGACGATGTGCGGTCGCTGGATATTCAGCTTTGTCGCATCGTCGAAAAAGGCCTTCTCGTAGAACCGGGCGATTTCCTCCGGCTTCTTTCCTTCCAGCCGGGCTTCCTTGTCGAGCTTGTCCTCACCGGTGTCTTCGTCGCTCGTGAGGTGTCCGACGTCGGTGACGTTCATCACGTGCGTAGCCTCGTAGCCGAGATACTCCATGACGCGGCGGAGCATGTCCGAGAAGACGTAGGCGCGGAAATTACCGACATGGGCGAACATGTATACCGTCGGACCGCAGGTATAGATGCCGACCTTGCCCGGGACAAGCGGCACGAAATCGTCTTTCCGACGCGTGAGGGTGTTGTAGAGCTTCATCTCAGCGGGATTGTAGTCGCGAAACCGCTGCCGGTCAAACCGGAGACCGACTAGGCAAGCGGCGTGCGGGCAGCGGCGGGCAGGTCGAGTGGCGAAGGGCCGAACCGGGCGAACCGCTCGATACCGGCCGCGGCAATCATTGCCGCATTGTCGGTGCAGAATGCCGGCCGTGGGATGAGCACCTTGAACTCGTGGCGCCGAGCCAGTTCGGCAAGGCGTTCGCGGAGATAGCCGTTGGCGGCGACGCCGCCGGACACGCCAACGACCCGGAACCCGGCCTTCCGCACTCCCTGCTCGATGCGGTTGATGACCGCTGCGACTGCGGAGCGCTGGAACGACGCGGCGACGTCGGCGCGCGGGGCGTCGGGGTGGTCGCGCCGGTGGTAGAGCACCGCGGTCTTCAGGCCGGAGAAACTGAAGTCGAACCCACCCGGGTCAGGAACCGGGAAGCCAATGGTCTCGCGACCTTCGCGGCTGAGCTTCTCGACCTCGGACCCGCCCGGGTAGGGCAGGCCGAGCAGCTTCGCCACCTTGTCGAAGGCCTCGCCGCAGGCGTCGTCAATCGTGGAGCCGAGCAGTCGGTACCGGCACCAATCCTCGACCACCAGCAGTTCGGTGTGACCTCCGGAAAGCACCGCCGCCAGAAACGGCGGCTCCAATTCCGGGTGCTCAAGGCGGAGCGCGAAGATGTGCCCTTCGATGTGGTTGACACCGATGAACGGTCTGCCCAGGCTGTAGCTCAGTGCCTTGGCGAATGGCAGGCCGACAAGCAGCGCGCCCATCAGGCCGGGCGTGTGCGTTGCGGCGACCAAAGACAAGTCGGACCAGGTGACACCCGATTCCGACAGGGCGGCTTCCACCACCGGGACAATCGCCTTCATGTGCTCGCGGGCCGCGAGTTCCGGCACCACGCCGCCGTAATCGGCGTGCACCAACTGCGACGACACGACGCTGGAGAGGACGGTTGCCCGTCCGCTCACGACGCTTGCCGCTGTTTCGTCACAAGAGGTCTCGATGCCGAGGCAGAGAGAGGAATCGCGGTCCGGTGGTCTAGTGGTCAAGTGGTCGTACGGCTGACGTCTACTTGACGATGACGTCGAAGAGCTGCGGCTCGCACTTCACCAGATGGAAGCCCGGTGGCAGCGTGATTTCCGCGGCGAGCTGGTATTCGCCCGGCGCAAGTCCCGAGACTTTTATCTGGGCGGCGATGTCCGACTGCTTGAGCGAGGTGATTCTCGACGCCGGACCGGCAACGGCGATCTGCGCCTCGGTCGGGTCGATCTCGACGCGCTTGGGGTCAGCCCCGGCGGCCGTGACCGGCAGGCCGAGGAATATCCGCGCGCTTTCCTTTTCCAACCCGATGACCACGTCAACCGACTCCGGCGCGACCGAGTAACGTCCGTCCTCCGGCGGCACGACCTTAAGACGACGGCGGCCCGGCGCGGTCACCGTGGCAAGGTCGAGAGTCTCAGTCGTGACCGCGGACGCGACCTTCAGGTCGTCATCGGTGCCGGACAGCCTAACCTGGGCCGGCGGCTCGTTGACCGACAACGCCACGCCGCTGGCGGGCTGCCCCTTGGTCGGGACTTGCACTTGGACCATCCGGCTCGAGGCGGCGGTGAGCTTCAACTCCACGTTGTCCGGGTCCAGCGCCCGGACCCGCACGTCCGGCGGCAGTTTCAGGGCGGACGGCGAGAGCTGGAGTTGGCGCGTGCCGACTTTGCCGCCAGGGACTTCCAGCCGGAAAGCAAGCTGCCGGGATTTCACGCCGAGCAGGTCCCGGCCCTTGCCTTCGAGCGTAGCGACTGTGCTCTTTACGTCGATGTCCGATATGACCTGTTTGCCATCGGACTTGGCCGCCGCAATCGGCACGACCACACGCACGTCGTACGTCCGGTCGAGGACGGCTATTACCCAGAAGAATCCGCCGATGAACAGGGCGAGGACCTTGAGCGAGACGTCGTGGGTGACGAACCGCAGCAGTTGAGACATCAGAGAATGTTAGTAGACGAATGGCATCTGTCAACCAGTTCCGGCTTGAATCGCGCAACGGGTGACGGACGCGGCATCGGACTCAGACCCCTCAATCTGAACCTCGACCTCATCCTCAACCTCAACCTGCTCACGACTCCCGGCCCGACAGCACGCCTCCGGCATCCGGAATCAGACACCTCACTCCTCATTCCTCAGACCTGAATCCTCAGCTTCCCGGTCCAACAGCCCCCCCCGTCAGGCATTCCGGAACCGAAACCGTCTGATTCTTCTCCTGCTCGGAACTCGTCACCCGACCAGCGGCCGGTGAACAGAAGCCCGGAACACATCGGCCAAGTTGGGACCGAGACAATGAAGGCCGCAGACTGAGCGCCGGAGCTTACTTCGTGCTGCTTGACATGGGCAAGGAACAGGTTAGGCTAAAAGCAGTGACTAGATAGGCCCGATGTTCGGAGGGGCGGAGCACCCGCCCCTCCGAGATTGGAGTGCTGTGAAGAAGCTACTACTGCTCGTTCCTTTGGCGCTGTGCGCCCAAGTGCAAGTTGACACTGTCATAAGATTTCCTCATCGTCCAACTCCAGATTCTACCTTGAGGACGGCAGCCTACCTTCCGGAGCTCAACAAGCTCTACGTCGCTAGCGACCCCGACCGCTACTACGTCGTTGACTGTTCAACGTACCAAGTGGTGGATTCCATTTGGGCTGATACCTACGGTGGAGCCTACTACTCCTGGAACTGGCACCGGCTGAAACTCTATGCCCTCAATGCAGCTTATTCAGACAGCACGCTGGTCATTGACGCCGCAGCCGACACGATTATTCGCAGGCTGGGCGTCTATTACAGGATGCCCTCGCAGGTCTATCTCAGTGACGTCGACCAACTGTACAGGGCGGCGGATGATACCCTGTATGCGTTTGACGGCGCTACCGATTCGGTCGTGCGCCGGAAGACGCTCGGATGGGCAAACTCGAATGCGGAGTGGGACTCGGCCGGACGGAAGCTCTACGTCGGTCAGGGGACCGCCAAGAAGCTCTATGTCTACGATTACGTCGCCGACTCGGTCTTGAAGGTGATTGACGTGAGAGGAGTGAGCGGGATGCAGCCCGACGCCCTGCTCTTCAGCTACGCTTGCCACAAGGCCTACCTGGCGCCTTTCCAGATAGAGCCCTGGAATTCGAATGTCGGCATTATCGATACTGAACGCGATACAATGGTCGGTGTGCTGCCCATGCGGATGTGGGGCGGGCTACACGACCGGGCAGCGGTCGACGAGCGGGACAACAAGGTCTATCTCGCCGACGACGGCGATACGCTCTGGGTGGTGGACTGCGCCACTGATTCGCTTTTGAGAAAAGTCGAGCACGGACATCCAGGTAGTGCGTGGTCCCTGCGCTGGGTGCCGTGGAGCAACCGTCTCTATTTCACCATCTCTAGGGGCAGCTCCAGTTATCTCCAAGTCCTCGATTGCAGGACCGACTCGTTCGTAGGGACTCAGGTATTGCTCAACAGCGGCATAATTCATGACATTCAACTCGACCCGGTCCACCAGCGCATATTCGTTGTAGGTGTGGACACATTTGACATCTATGTACTGCGGGATACCGGCTACGGGGTAGCGGAATCCAGGCCAGCGGGACTGCGACCGTCTTCGGGATTGCAGGTGCGGACGATGCCGGGCTGGTTCGACGTTCGATATACCCTCGTCTCGCCATGCCCAGTAGACCTCTCCGTCTACGATCTGACGGGCCGAGAAGTCAAGCGTCTGGTCGCCGAGAAGCAGCCTGCCGGCCAGCACTCGGTCGTCTGGAACTGCCAAGACCGCGACGGAAGACTTGTCGCCCGCGGGGTCTACTTCATCCGTCTCGACACGCCGGGATTCCGGTCGGTGAAGAAGGCAGTCGTGACGAGGTAGGCACGAGGAAGAAGGCAGAACACAGCAGGTAGAATACAGTGCAGGGGTGGGCGCAAGCCCGCCTCTGCGGCTGAAACGGAACGCGGGTGTGAACCACGGTCACCTGTCTTGCCCGGCACTTCCGCCGGCATTAGGGGGGTCAATCCGGGGGTGACTCCGGGGTTCAAGGCCGCCTTCACTGCCGCCTTCAATGTGGCAGTCAGTCAAGGACTTAGCCCGCCGCTCAGTCGCGCGATGAGTTCCGGACTCAGCGCGGCGGTCAATCGCGCCTAGACTGAGGAACTCAGGGCCGCAGTCAGTCCGGACTTCAGCGCCACGTTCAATCCGGCAATCAATCGCGCGGCGAGTTGCGCAACGAGCCCCGGCCTGACTGGCGCGTTCAGTGGCGAGTTGAATTCGGCCTTGAACCGCGCGCTGAGTCTGCGGCTGAATGTGGCACTGAGTGCGGAAGCGAACGCGGCAGTTCCGGTGCGGGTGCTTTGACCCGCAGCCGGTCTCGTGCGTGGGCTCCGTCAGTACCGCGTGATGTACATTGGAGAACCGAATTCTTTCGGAAAGGCGGTAGCTCCGCTACCGCAATCCAAAGACTTGGCGGTCATCTATATGTAGTGGTCGACCGTTCTCAAGCCACAATTCTGCCGGGGAGTGGGCGGCCCACAGGCTGCCTGGGGGGTAGCATCTGCCGACACAGCGCGAGACGCGACGAAACCTGCAACCAGCCGTACATCAAGTCGAACATCGAGCCGAACAACGCCGCGAACAACTGCCGGAACAACGTCTCGAGCAACTGCTTGAGCAACGCGCCGAACAACGACGGATTGAGGTCGAGGTCAAGGTCGAGGTTCAGGTCGAGATAGAGCGAACGGTGCAACTGACGGTGCAAGTGAGTACGCAACCGGCGGTACTTCTGCCGGTATTTCCTGACGAACAACGGCGGGTACTTCGCGGGATACAACTGCGCTTTCGGCGCAAGGTTCCAGTCGCCACGCATCAGGTTTCAGGTGTCAGGGATCAGGGCGGGGATGACCAAGCGCCAAGTCGTAATGACCAGTCAAGCACCAATGGCCGAATGACGTGCCCCAATCGGAGACGATCTGCCCGGAATCTGTGTAATCTGCGTAATCTGTGGATGATGTCCTTGTCCGAGCCATCTGCGTAATCTGCGGTTGGCCTTGGGCAGCAGTTCCGGCTTGACTCGCGGCGCGTTTTGGAGAATCATTGGGAGTGACAGTTGCCAACAGTAGCTCGAACCTGGCCCGTAGTCAAAGGAGCAGAGATGTGGGATAAAGGCGATTTCACCAGAATCAAAGAGCAGATCGGGCGGCTCGAACCGCAGATGGTCGAGATGCAGCGCCGGCTGGTCGCGCTGCCGGCCATCAGCCCGGTATCAGGCGGCGAAGGCGAGAAGGCAAAAGTCGAGTTCCTGTCAGCGCTGTTGCGGTCGTGGGGACTGGAGGTTACCGAGTACCGAGCGCCGGACAAGCGCGTTCCGTCCGGTTATCGGCCGAGCCTGACTGCGCGCCTCAAGGGACGAAACCAGCGACCGGTGCTTTGGCTGATGACGCACGTGGACGTCGTGCCGTCCGGGCCGAGAGACCTCTGGCAGAGCGATCCGTTCGAGGCACGGGTTGAGAGCGGCCGCATCTACGGTCGCGGCACCGAGGACAACCAGCAGGAGATGGTGGCGTCATGCTATGCGGTGAAAGCCCTGCTCGACCTCAAGCTGGTCCCGCAGACCGACGTCGTCCTGATGCTGGTCGCAGATGAGGAAAACGGCTCGGACTACGGAGTGGGTTGGTTGCTGGAGAACCACGACCTCTGCCGGGTCGAGGACCTCGTCGTAGTGCCTGATGCCGGCAACGAGGCGGGCACGCTGCTGGAAGTAGCGGAGAAGTCCATCGCCTGGGTGAAGTTCACGACCCTTGGCCGGCAGGCGCACGGCTCGACTCCTCATCACGGCAACAATGCGCACCGGGCGGGTGCCAACCTGCTCCTGCGTCTCGACCAGCAGTTGCACGAGCGGTACAACGGGGAAGACGGTTTGTTCTCGCCCCCGGTTTCAACCATGGAGCCGACGAAGAAGGAAGAGAACGTCCCCAACATCAACACGATTCCGGCCGAGGACGTGTTCTACTTCGACTGCCGGATGCTGCCGCAGTACAAGTTGACGGACCTGATGGAGGACATGAAGCGCATCGCCGCCGAGGTCGCGGCCGAGTTCAAGGTCGAGATCAGGGTTGAGCCGGTCCAGATGGCGCAGGCGGCGCCTCCGACGTCGCCGGACGCGCCGGTTGTCCGGATGCTCGCGAACGCGGTCCGAGACGTGTACGGCGGCGAGCCGTTCACGCGGGGAATCGGCGGCGGCACGGTCGCGGCGCTGTTCCGCCGGCGCGGGATTCCCGCCGTGGTCTGGGGCCGCAACGAAGGCCAGGCGCACAAACCCAACGAGTTTTCGGTTATCGCCAACATGGTGGGCAACGCCGCGGTCTACGCCCACCTGATGGGGCAGTAATCGCAGTCGGCCGAAGTGAGAGAAGTCAGAATGCAGAATGCAGAATGCAGAATGCAGAATGGCGGGGTTCTGACACGTATTTGTGTCTTTGCGGTGGAGTCATTTCGGTTCCGCGCCGTCTACCTTTCTTGACTCGGCGCCCGGCAATCGGTAGATTCCTAGTCACATGGATCCTTCTTCACTCAGCCTGCTGAGTCAGTACGTTGACACCGACCGGGCCGAGGTCGTCGACGCGCGCTCGACCGGCGGCGAGGTCATCAGGATTTCCATGCGGTCACAAGTCCTGCCGACCCAGGCGCTGAGCGCGGTGGCCGACAACCTCTCGTGGTTCTTGGAGCAGGTGACCGGTCGCGGCTACCAGAAGGCTGAGGAGGCGTATGACGCCGGGTTCACGGTGCGCGAACCCGGTCACCCGGCCTACGGCCTGAAGGTCACCGCCGAGGCCAACATCGTGATTATCGCTCGCGTGGCAGTGCTGGAAGATGAGACCATCTTCCAGCGTTACGTCAACTACCTTCGCACCGGCGTCTACATCTAGTCCCCAGCCCCAAGTCCCCAATCCCCGGCCCCTGTCCTCTGCCGCCGCCTACAGCGCCAGCAGCAGCAGTTCCGCGGCGAAGGCGAATGCCGCGAGCCAGAGCAGGAGAGGGGACAAGTCAGAGGATTGGCGATTGGCGACTGGCGACTGGCGATTGTCGGCAGCGGATAGAACATGGTAGCCCTGCTTCCTGAGGGCGTCGGCCGGGGTCTGAGCTGGGTCGCCTTCGGCCCCAAGGACATTGACTGCATACGGCCGGTCCCCGACTCGATAGATGCCTGGTTGTCCGGTCCGCGTGAGCACGACTTCAGGACGGCCTGCTCCCGGTTCCGGCGTCACGACAACGCGGCCATCCGGCGTCGACACCGTGACCGGGCCGGAACCCTCAACCGGCGCGCGGATGGTATCTCCCACGAGATATTCCGAACGGAGCTCCCCGCTGGCAAGATAGAACAGGGTCCGGTGAAGCAGGGGCACGAATGCGGCCCTGAATACGAGGTCGGTGAACTCAGGCACGGCGGTGAACGCCCACGTGACCAGCCGGCCGTTCTCGGCATCAAGCATCAGCGGCTCGCCGTCGGAGAGCCGGGCAAGAACCCGGCCTCCGGCCGGGTCGAGCTGCGCATGGGCGAAGAAACGCGCCGCCGACAGGTCGGCTGCCTTCAGGATTTCCAGCACCGGATGGGTCGTATCCGCCGAGGCGACCGAGACGAAGCCGGCGGGGCGCGACAAGCCTCGGAACCGGATGCGGCCCGCGAGGAGCGATGAGTCGGAGGGCGGATTCCCGAACATGACCAGGGCCGAGCCGCCGGACTGAAGGAAGAACCCGAGACGGGTCCAGTCGGGTCGGTTGAGCGCCGCAGCGTCGGTGACGACAACAGCGGCGAACCGGCGCGGGTCGTAACGGCCGAACTCGGTTGCGGGAATCGTGGTCAGGCTGAAGACCGAAGCAGAATCAGACCCAAGGGCGTCGGCCAGGTACCGCGCCGGCGCGGCCGGCGATTCCACCACGAGAACGGTGAGACGCCGCGGCTGGTAGACCGCGAGCCAGCGCGTGTTGTCGGGTTCGAGCGAATCACTGCGGAGTTCAACTTCGGCGACGTGATATCCGGAGTCGGCGAGCGCGGCCTCGAAGGTCACGGTCGTGGACGACTGCGGCTTGATGGCGACGGCCTGCTCTTCGCGGTGGTCGTCGAGCGTCAGGACCGCGGTGCGGGTCGCCGGGTGCGGGCCGTAGTTCGCGAAGTCCGCCTTGATGCGTGTCGCCCGGCCCGCGACCGGGAATCGGTCCTCGGTGTACAGCCGCGCGACGCCCGCGTTGTCGCCGTCCGGCGGGGCAACTGAGATGAGCAAGACCGGCACATCAGCAGGCGGCTGCCAGTTCGGCGGCATCGCGCGGGCTTGCAGGTCGGTCACGACCGCGACTTCAGCATGCGCGGGCTTCGCCAGTTCGACCGCGCGCTTCAAAGTCGGCTCCAGCGTCGCGGCCGAGTATGATGGCTTCAGCGAGTCGAGCAACGGGAGGAGAAAGGAGGGAGGAGAGAGGAGAGAGGAGTTGGACGGACCGGCCTGACTCGCAACAAGCAAGGCGGCTCGGCGGCCCGGGCCGAGTGAGTTCAGCAGCTCTCGGGTAGCCGCCAACGTTTGCTGCCACTGCGACGGCTTCGACATGCTGTACGAGTCGTCAACAATCACGATGAGGTCGTTTGCGCGGCCGAGTCCCGGCAGACGGTGCCGGACAAAGGGCCGGGCCAGAGCAAGCAGCAGCGCGAGCAGCGCAAGCGTTCGGAAGACAAGCAACAGCAGTTCCTTGAGCCGGAGCCACGAGAACCGCTCGCGCTTGGCAGTCGTAAGCAGCAGCAGGGATGGGAACTCGGCGCGCTTGAGCCGCAGTCGGCTCAGGATGTGAATGACAACGGGGATTGAGGCAAGGGCGGCAAAGGGGAGAAGCGACGGGGCTGAGAAACCCACTAGAGCCTTGAAGGCAAAGTCCGAAGTCCGAAGGACGAAGGTTGAATCAATGACCGAAGGTCGAATGACCCATTCCAGAGTCCCAGCCTGCGGAAGCGAGTTCGATCTTGGATGATTCGGACTTCAATCGTCATTCGAGCTTCGAACTTCGGACTTTCCCGTATCATCTCATTCTGCTCCGCCGCTCGAGGTACGAGAACAGCGCTCGGTCGAACGGCGTGTCGGTCGTCACCCGGTGGTAGTCAATCGCAGCCTCGCGGCAGCCGCGTTCAAACGTCGCGAAGAACCGGTCGAAGTCCTTCTGGTACTGCTCGCGGAGCACGCGCGGGTCAACGGTCAGCTCCTGACCGGTTTCCATGTCCTTAAGCACGACCGGGGTGCGGAACGCGAACTCGCGCTCGTTCGGGTCCTGGATGTGGAAGACCAGTACCTCGTGCTTCTTGTGCCGGAAGTGGCGGAGCGCGGTCAGCACGGCCGCAGGTTCGTCCCACAAGTCCGACATGATGATGACGAGGCCACGGCGCTTCACCCGCTCGGCCAGTTGGTGGAAAGTGCCGGCAATGTTCGTATCGCCACCCGGCTTGACGATTGAGAGCTGGTGCAGGAGCGCATTCAAGTGGGCGGGCGTGCTGCGGGGCGGCACGTAGGTGTTTATCTTGTCCGAGAAGGTGATGAGGCCGGCCGAGTCCTTCTGGTGCAGCAGCAGGTAGGCGAGGCTCGCGGCGAGCATGCTCGCGTATTCGAGCTTCGATACCTTGCCGGTCGCGTAGGACATCGAGCCGGAAGCGTCGAGTACGAGATACGCGCGCAGGTTGGTTTCCTCCTCGTACTCCCGGACGACGAGCCGGTCGGTCTTGGCATAGACCTTCCAGTCAATCCGCTTCGGCTCGTCCCCGGGCATGTAGGTTCGGTGCTCGGTGAACTCGACCGAGAAGCCCTTGTACGGAGAGCGGTGCAGTCCGGCCAGAAAGCCCTCGACCACCAGCCGTGCCTTCAGGTCGATGCCCTTCAGCTTGGCGACGACCTCGGGTTTCAGAAAACGGGTAGAATCAGGCACGGACTACTAGTCTACTCTCGGTGCGTCAGTCGTGCAAACGCGACTGGTAAGCTGCAAACCGCAAGCTCCAAGCCACAAGCTCGAACTGACGATGAACCGCCAAGGACGCCAAGAACGCCAAGGGTGACGTCATTCCGAGTGAGTCCGACGCACTGTCCGACAGGGGCCGCCGAGGCCAACGAGGAATCTCTCAGCCACTGCCAACTGCAAACTGGCAACTGGAAACTCGCGCAGCGCGCAGGGTTTGACGCCGGGCGGAACGGCAGTACCATTAGTATGACAATTAGTATGACTAGAAGGGAGTGCGTATGCCCAAGCGTGAGAAGGTGACCATTTCCATTGCCTCGGACCGGCTGGCTGAACTGGATGAGATCGCCATAGCTCGCGACACCAATCGCAGCGCTTTGATAGAAGAGGCTCTGGCAGTCTGGGAAGAGCGGCGGCTCAAACGAGAGCTAGCCGACGGCTACAGGGCGATGGCGGCCGAGGACCGCAAGACTGCGGAGGCAAACTTGAGGAGCGGCGTTGAGACCCTCGACTGAGCCCCGCCATCCCCGGCGCGGAGAAGTCTGGTTGGCTGACTTCAACCCAGGACGCGGCAGCGAGCAGAAGGGTGTCCGGCCCGCGCTCGTCGTTCAGAACGACGTCGGCAACCAATACGCGGCAACAACGATAGTCGCGGCAATCACGACTACAATCAAGCCGTATCCGGTGACGGTCGTCGTCCGCGCCCGCACCTGCGGACTGCCACATGATTCCATGGTGAACATGGCGCAGGTACTGACGATTGACAAAGCCCGACTCATCAAGAAGCTGGGCGAACTCACACCGGAGCAGCTTGAGGCAGTCAACCGCGCCCTGCGCATCAGCCTGGACCTGACCTAGCCCGCGGCCATACCGCAAGCCCCAAGCCGCAAGCCTCAAGCTACAAGCCACAGACTGCAAGCATGTCCGGGGGCCGGCTATGCGCGTTTGATGGGAATGGAGCGGACGCGGGTTTCGGAAACGACGGTGAAGCGGTTCGCCAAAGGAACGTCGCTCCTCAGAACCCGAAGCACGCGGTCCAGAATGAATCCCACTGACTTCGGACGAATCCGCAACAAGATGACGCCGGCAGGAGCAGGGAGCTTGCGCCGGAATACTAGCGTGCCGTAGTCCTTGTCGAACGTGATGACAACGCGCCCTTCGGCCGACGCCCTGGCGAGAACATCCTCGTCACGTGCGCCGGGGCAAACGTGGGTCACCGACACGATGTCGAACCCCTGCTCGGACAAAGCCCGGCAGGCCAGCAGCGGGAAGTTCTCGTTGGCGAGGAAACGCAAGCCGGTCAGGGCAGGCTGTAGACCTGTTCCTCTTTCAGAAGCTGGGTCGTGTACTGCAGCGCTGCCAGTATATCGTCGTGCTTCAATTGAGGGTAGTTCTCAAGTACTTGAGCCTCGGTCCAGCCTTCGCCGAGCAACTCGATGATGAACTCGACCGCGATCCGAGTCCCCCTGATGACCGGCTTGCCCACCAGCACATCAGGGTTCACTTCGATTCGAGTCTGCCAGTCCATGTCCAGATTATAGCTTTCCACAGAGGGCAATCAAGCTCAGCCTGCCGGCTACTGCAGGCAGGAGCCCCAAGCCTCAAGCCGCAAGCGGCAGGCTCCGGCGTAGGCCTTTCGGGCCTGCTACTAGGAACTGGAAACCGGGAACTGGTCACCCGAAGGAAGCTGGGCGAACTCGCACCGGAGCAGCTCGCGGCAGCCAACCGCGCCCTGCGCGTGAGCCTGGACCTGACCTAGCGCGCGCCCGTAGGCTCGCAGAGCGCAAACGAAGCTCCAAGCCACAAGCCTCAAGCCCTCGGTCAATCGCCAATCGGAAATCGTCAATTCCCTTGCGCCCAATCCGGTTACAGGCTCGGGATTCTCGCCTGATACGCAGGGAATTGGGAGGTGTCCCGATTTCTTCCCAAGCGCGGCCATTGGCGCGAGGGTGGTCATGGAAGCGTCAGCGGTCGGTTGCTTGGGTAGGAACGCGGCAGGAACGCAGGGCGCTCGCCGCTGTTCTTGAGGTGCATATCGAGACGGGATTCCCTGGGCCTAGGCGGGATGGTGGGCTTGTGCCTCGTGATGAGGAAGCTCTCCACGTCTTCCAGGCTGACGCCAGCAGACAGTTTCGGCTCGCCGATGTAGAGCCTGCCACCGTGCCGCAGGCAGCCCTCAATCCAGTGTCTATATCCGGACCCGTAGCGTCCAGTTCTCTTGCCCTTCTGCCCGAACGACACCCGAGTCTTCCCCCAGTAGAACGGCTTGCCGTCCCACTCGTGCAGGTACAGCACGAACTCGCGCTCCTTTGCGCCCCGGTAGCTGCGGTAACGCCTCCACCGGATGTGGACGATGGGGGTTGCGCTACGCTTCATTGAGCCGCCGCGGCCTCGGGCGCTGGCTTGAAGCTGAACAGCCCCTTCCTGCACTTGCGGCAGATGGGCAACTCCGGATTGGGCGCATTCACGACAAAGGCACAAAGCCAGCGAGCTTCGGATGTTCAAGGACTGAGGCCGGCGCTTTCGCGGGGATTGCCAGCACGAGGAGTCTTTCCGCTCGCGTCATGGCAACATATGCGATTCGCGTTTCCTCGGGCCAGAATCCGTCGTTGTCCTTTGGAGTATCCAGCCAACCACTATCGTATCGCCTCTTCATCATGGTCAACAGCATGACTCACTGCAGATTCATACCCTTGACGCCGTGAACTGTGCTTACCGGTGCGTCGTGGTTGCCGTTCGTGCCCTGCAATGCGGGCAACAGGTCGCGTATCGGAGTGTCCGGGCTGGCGGACGACGGCCGTTTGAGCAGGCCTACCAGGCTCTGCGGCTTGGCCAAGGCCCCGGGGAAGACCGCCGTAAGCAGGGTTCGCGCTTCCCGCGCCCATTCGCCGAAGGGAAGGTCAGTCCTCGGCAGTCTATTGAGCAGTTCGCCGCAGCGGCCATCGAGGTCCCTCTTCATTTCGCGGCGCGCGGTGACGTCACGAGAGGCCGGGCTCTGTACGAGGCGGTAGCCCACCAAGGTATCCGTCAGCAGTTGATGTGCCGCGTTTCGACCTCCACGCGCCAGTAGCGCATAAGAGCCAAGCAGTACTCGTGCCAACGCTCCCGCACCTCTCAACTTGCTTGGCTTCACTGCCGATCGTACTTCCTCGACGCTGTCGCTCTTGCGAACCAACACTGCGCACCTCTGCGGGTTCAGGCCTTTGTCCCGAACGAGGTCTGTGAACGTCTGCACGGCCGAGCCGACATCTCCGTACTGCAACACGAAACACGAGTCACTTTGCTCGCTGTGCGGCGCCCGACTCCTTGCTGGCGACGGGAGAGTCGAGAAGGGATGGACTGTGTTGCAGATCTCCTGCGTTGAGCGGAATGTGCAGGTAACCTCACAGCTACTGAACTGCGCTACGAAGTCCCTGCAATTCCTTGGATGTGCGCGGGCGTACTCGTATATCGCTTGGTCTGGGTCAAAGGCTACGAAGAACCTACAATTGCCCGTGTCTCGGAGAAGCCTCAGTGCCTCCAACTGGGTCGGCTTCGTGTCTTGCAGTTCGTCAACGAGTATGACTGTGAACCTCTGTGCAAGGTGGCCGAGAACGTCGTTCCACCGGCGCAGTATCTCCAACGACCAGAACATCGCATCGTCATGGGTCGCGAAGCCGTCATAAGCCATCTTGAGCTTGCTGCACAGGAACTTCCTTTCGCGCGACGGCGCTTTGTCCTTCCTGTGGACGCACTTGGTGCATTCGGATGGTCTGCCGGACACAACTGACTTGAAGACGCAGGTTCCTTCCGGCAGGCGGAGACAATCCACAGCATTATGTTGGGGTATTGGTAGCTTGCGCGGGACGCCAGTCACCGACGAGTTCTCAGTACTATCGTACTCGGGCCACGCCGTGTATGCGCTCCTCGCCCACCCGGTTTCGCCAGTGAGAATCCGGACCCTGCCACCCTTGTCCTGCCCGATATGCAGCCTGTGAGCGTGCGGCAGAAAGACATGCTTGTCCAAGAATGAATCAATGGTGCCCAAGAAGTGGGGGTACTCGACCTCCAGGCCCATGTAGTTGCGTAGTGCTTCGCGCACCTCGTCTGCCGCAACGTTGGTGTAGGTCATCGTGGCGATGCCGCCTGTGCCTGGACGCCAGCGTATCAGTTCGTTGGCCAGTCGGGCCGCGATCAGGCGGGTCTTGCCGCTTCCCGGGCAGGCTCTGACCGCGACGTTCCCATCCGCGTAACATGCCATCCGTTGCTGTGGATCAAGACAGCTGCGAGCGAAGAGCCTGACCCGCACGCTGGACGGAAGCCGGGTCAGCGCGCTAGTGCTCAGTGGGGGACGTGGATTTCGCCTTGTCGCGGCAGACATGCTCAATCGCTCGGCGAAGATAGTCCGGCACTTGCGCGGCAGGGAGCGAGGCGGTATCCATCCGCAGTGCCAGTCGCTGAGCCAGCTCCGCCTTCGTGATGACACTCCTACTCGGCATGCCCCGATACACGAGAGCCGCCTTGGCCACAGGGTTACTCTCCGCCCTTACGAGGGCAGGTAGGTCGTCTGGCGGCCTTTCATAGGAACCTTGGATGATGGTGGCCATGAGGTCGGCCAGACCTGCATGAGCGAGGTCGAACTCCAGCGTGACGGTGGACATGAAGACATCCACGTTCGGCAGGTTCCTGAGACCCATACAGCGGTCAGCCCGGGGTGACAGTCGGGGCTGCTTTATCTGCCCCGTGAAGTCGAAACCACCCTTGTCGACATCCGGAGGGTCAGAGTCGGTCACAACTGCACACGGTCGGTTCAACGCACCGTCTCCAAAGAGCTTCACAAAGGGCTCGAAAGAGCAACCCCCAACGTTGACGATAGCGACTTCGTAGTCACTGATGCGTTTGCCGACGAGCTCGGCCAGCTTGGGAATCAGCAGGACCTCGGATATTCCTTCCACGAGAATGACGCCCTGTGCGAAGAACAGCTGCGACTTGGTCGCGTCGAGGTAGCGCTCCAGCGTTTCTTTCTCCTCCCGCCCAAGCCCGGATGTAGCGAAGGAGACAAGAGAACGCTTGCCCTCGTCGGATTCCTGCAGAATGTGCATGCAGTCGAGCTTGGTTCCGGCCGTGAGGATGGGCGAATGGGTCGTGACAAACACCTGAGCGACGGGCGGCTCGGTCGAGCGGCGTCCGTTGGTATCGGCATTAGCCGGCTGCTCGGTTGATACCTGTCCCGGGGTTTGCTCTGTGACCACGGGCTCGACAGGTGGTCGTGACAGGTACGCCGCAAGCCTCTGCAGCAACTGAGGGTGCAGGTGTGCTTCCGGCTCCTCAATGAGCAGGAGAGGAAGACAGAGGTGCCTTTTCCGGCACGCCTCCTGGAGTTCTGACAGCACTGCCGCTATGTAGAGCACGTTGGCATACCCCAGCCCTACCTCGTCTACCTCCCACCGGCCGTAGCCCCCATGGTCGCGCAGCAGGAAGCGCAGCGTTGAGGCGACCTGCCTGAATTCTGGGTCTCCCAGCAGCAGGTCGATGCCTGTGCGCAGAGGACCATTGCCTTCGATTGCATAGAGTTCGCGCTGGACGCCAGCCTCCACCTCTTGCAGATAGGCTTCCTTTCGCGTGAACTTGGCCGCTATCCCGAACAGGTGCTGGAGTCGTCCCTTTGTTTCCTCCGATGCGAACTTCTGTAGTCTCCGCGCCACGAGGCTGCGGCGTCCCGGTTCCAGTTCCGGCGTGACATTGCGTAGCGCGCCCAGAAGCACGACCTCGAATTCCTGCAGTAGGTTGTAGTCGAAGGCGGCGTTTTCGCCGTCGCCACTGGATAGCGATGAATTCACGCGGGATGACCCATCGTCCCGCGCGGCGAGTTTCGCTCGAAAGTGCATCTCGGCCTGCTCTTTTCCCGCCGGGATGCACGTGTGGAAGTATCCTTTCTCCAGGCCCGACAAGCCATCGAATTCGATGTCGATGGCGATTTCGTCTGTATCTCGCTTGCCCGCTCGGTTGCGGTGGAAATCCTCTTCCGTCAACGGTACGTCTTGGAACCCATACCTGCGCTGGAAAGGCAGGCGGAGCGCGTTGAGGAGATTGGACTTGCCGACGTTATTCTCGCCGGCGATCACGTTTAGACCTGCGTTGCAGTGCATCGTTAGGTCGCCAATGCACCGGTATCCGCGGATGTAGAGCGTCTTGATGTGCACGGCAGCCCCGTCTGCTAGGAAGCAGTCATTTCGCCGAGAAGCCTTACGGGCACGGTGCTCTACCCATTGCCCGTCAGCTTAGTGCTCGGGCTGGCGGAAGTCAAGTTGAGAGGAAAGTGACCCAGTGGTCAAGCGGTCCAGTGTCCGGGCGATCAGCAATCGACGCACAGCGTCGCCCCGAGACCTACAGAAGGGCCTCTCAGAGACAACCGCCAAGGGACGCCAAGAACGCCAAGCGGAAAGGACATCCGCAGACTACGCAGACGACGTTGCGTCGCCCTGCTCGTTCCTACGGTCGCGAAGCGTCACGAGTCGGACGAGTCGAAGGGTTTCTCAGGCTATCCACAGGTCCCGGCTTCCGACCTGGAGTTCGGGGTTTGGGGTCCAGAGTTTTCATCTGAGGTTTGTCTGTGATTTGGAGTCTGTGATTTGGAGTTTCCGCGAAGCGGTGAGACTGCCCGCGACTATCTGACGGTTGAGGAAGGTGAGAGCGCGTCAGCCCAGCAGGGCTTCGTAGCGTGGCCGCCGGTTCTCCCGGCAATGATTCGCGGGCAGGGGCTTGTGCCGCAGGTTGTGCCGGCCGAAGTTCCGGCCGAGGTCTCGACCGATTTCCCGACCGTTGTCCATTGCGACGTGCCTTTCGTCGTGCCGCGCGTTGCGCCTGCAGATGTGCCGGCAGTTCTGCGAGAGGTTGTGCTCAGCGTTCTGCTACGCGATGTGCGGAGCGTTGTCCGAACCGTTGTGCCGCCTGATGTCCGGTTCGTTCTGCCTTGCGTTGTGCGTTGCGACGTGCCTTGCGACTTGAGTTGCGGTGTGCCTTGCGATATGACCCCCGGAGCCGCCCACTGGGCAGGGGGAGTCCCCTGGCGACTGGCCAGAACCTGACATTCGTGGCCGTTACTCGCACAGAGTATGTTGCGGACTCGGGCAGAACTACCCCAGAAGCCGGGGTCTTTTTACCCCAGCGCGACAGAAGGACATAAGCAGTCACGTGAAGCCACTGGCTGTAACTTCATGTTACATGGCCCCTTGCACAACCAGATGGCGCAGTTTGTCGACTGGTGCCCGTCCAAGCCCGGCCAGCATCACCGGCGAGCTTGGGTCAGCAATGTGAGGATGGTCAGCACCACAGGAACCGCGGACACGACGAGCCACTGCCACCATCGCGACGGGACGGGGACCGTCAACAGCATTACCGCTGCCAGTATCGTTGCCTCGACTTGGAGGGCGAGCCTCAATGGGTGCGCTGTCAGCCAGCGGAAACCAAGAGCGGGGGGAGCCAGGAAGATGAGCGAGGCCGCCAACACCACGAGAGCCGCATAGAGCACCCATTTGACGGCCGAAGCGCGCCTAGGAAGTCTCGCGTCCGCACATGGCGGTGTGCCGGGCACAGTCGGCAGGTGGGGGGGGCGTATTATGACGTTGATCTCTAACGCGGTCCTTACGTCCCGCTGTATGAGCGCTCCGTAATTCTCTCCGTCAACGCGCTCAACGTAGAAAGCGCCTACCTGCAAGGCCGTTCGGGCCACCGTCGGCGAGGGGACCCCGGTGACAAGTATCACGGGGACCTTAGGGTTCTTCTTCAAGGCGGCCAATATGACCTCGCTTCCGCCTTCAGAACCGTGGTGGCTGTCTGCCATCCAGTAGTCCGTCACGACTAACTCAAAGTCACGCGCTCCTATCAACGCGACGGCAGAGCTTACGTTCTCGGCGGTGTGGACGTGAATCCCAGGCAGGGCTAATCGGACAGTGCCCGACAGTTCGTCAAGAGCCTTTGGATTGTCGTCAACGACCAGGACTTCTCTCATGGCAGACGTCAATCTGGGAGTGGGATAGTTATGGCGAACACGGCTCCTTGGCCTTCTCTGCCAATCTCGGCGATTCTTCCTCCGTACGCAAGGTCAAGGTACGTCCTTATGCCACTCAACCCGCTAAGCTCGCTGCTTGTGCGTCCCTGTTTCGCCGTCCACCCGGCCTTGAACACTTCCTCTTTGGCGTCCGCAGGTATGCCAGGACCGTTGTCTTCGTATCTCACGAAGGCCAGTGCTCTAGCGACTGACATTTCCGGGTCAATCGGGTTCGGGTCGCCCGGTGCTAGGCGTGCGATTCGCACATGGACCTTCAGCAGGTCGGGCTTGGCGTCGAGCGAGTTCCTGAGTAGCTCACGGAACAAGAGCATCAGTTGGCTTTGTGGGCCCAGTACGGTGACTGGCTCGTCCGGTGCCTCAATGTTGACAGGCACAACGGCCCGCACATCCCTCTTGAACTGCTCCACGCCGGCCCTTACGACCTTCGCAAGGTCTATGCGCTCACGCGGGACGTCATCCAGCCGAGCGGCAGCGGCCCTCACGGCTTCAATCAGCGCCTGAAGCTTGCTTCCGTCGATATCCCTGATTCCGTACTCATGGATGCGCGAGGGTAGCAGCGAAACATACGACGCGAGGTCATGGACCGTTCTCCTTAGCATTGTCCTGGTCATGAGAATCCTCTTGTCCTGTAGGCCGAGGCGCTCCTCTGTTTTCCTCAGCGCCGACCTCGCTTTCCTGTAGTTGACCGCCAGCACGAAAGTCACGGCAACGAGGACCGTCACCGCAGTACTGACTACTCCCAGCAGTATGGCGACGTTCTCAGGCATGGTTGTCATGCTCCGCGCAGCACAGGGCACCCCGGGTTCCCGAGTGTCTCTGGGCGTACGCAGTGTTCCTTCAGTTTCGGCATAGATGTCAACTTCAGATTACTACGCAATCAGCCCCTGTCAAGAGCGTATCCCCGCAGAGTTCGTGTCATCAAGGAGATGATGTCGGTGTGTAGTGCAGGATCGCAGGCTGCTCGACACCGACTATGATGGTAACAGAATTGCGCAGCCGCCACCGGGGTGACCTCCGGGCTGCAGTCTCCGCTGCCCAGCCCACAGCTCGCCCGGCTGCTCACTCAGTGGCCGAAGCATGTCCCACTGGGGTGAATATCCGCCCGCTGAGGTGATTCTACCCCACCTGGGCATACAGCCACTATATGGTGCTTGTTTCCAACCCACCTTCCCTTAGAGACTTATGGTCTCCTGCCGCAGTAGTTGACAGCAGGCATACGACTTGCTATAACAATAGCCGAATGGTAGTCCTGCGCGATTCCGGCAATCCGACCCCAAACCCGTTCAGGTACAAAGGCTCGCTCGACCCAAAGGCCGACAGCTTGGTTTTCATTCCAAGGAAGAAGCTGCTCGACGGGATTCTGCGACGAACCAGACAGGGCGAGTGGACTATCGTGATCGGCGGCAAGAAGGTCGGAAAGAGCTCACTTGTGAACGAGTTGATCACTCGGGGACGGACCGAACTCGCGGACCACGTGTTCCTGCTGGCAAAGATGAAGGATATAGACTTCTCGGACCCCAAGGCGTTGTACCGCGATGTCACGGACAAGTTCTGCACCCAGGTTCAGCGGTCCAAGCCCAGGTTCAAGCCCGCTCCGGAAACGGTCAATACGCCGATGGAGTTTAAGAACCTGCTGTTCAGGTTGGGGCGCGAGTACAAGGACAAGAGGGGTGTTGTGCTGGTGGTGGACGGCATTGAGGCCGTGCCTGAGGACATGCTCAAGCAGTTCCTGCAGGCCCTTGGCGTTGTGCACAGCGCTAGGTCTGCGACACCGGAATATGGCAAGTTCCGTGTTGTCGCTACTGGGGCTGTGCATCCGATAGACATCGCAGACCCCAGCAAAGGTTCCTTTTCCGAGGTCGCGCAGGTAGTGATTCTGCATGAGTTCGAGAGGGAAGAGATTGAGCAAATGGTAAGAGGCGCCCTTGATGCGTCCGGGGTCGCCTACGAGGAGGAAGTTCCGCTCTTCGTGGTGCGAGAGGTAGGTGGCACCGTCTACCTGGCCCAGAAGATCTGCTTCGACGTGATTGAGGCTGCGGTTGAGCGTGGAGAAGAGCCACGGTTGACCGTCAAGAATACCGCCGCGGTCGCGGACCGGATAGCCGACGTGGGGGAAGCGAATCTGCTGTGGATAGCCCGCCAGATGAAGGGCGACGCCGAGTTGCTCGACAAGACTCTGCAGGTCCTCGATGAGCATCGGGTAGACGACATTTCGGTTGACCCGGTCCTCAGAAAGCTGGAAGCACTCGGAGTGGTGAAGAGGGAGGGTGATTCTGCCGTTATCCGCAATCGACTCTACGAACGCTTCTTCCGGAGTTGTTTGACTCCGGAGCGAGTTGCCGAGTGCTATCTCGACATCGGGAAGCCCGAAAAAGCGCGGGTGTTCTATCAGAAGGCCCTTGCGGGTCATCGTAGCACAGAGCAGGCGTTCCGGATGATGGTCGAGGTCTCACGCGACCTCTCGGGAGAACTGGACCAGAGCCGTCTTTTCCGAATCGTGCTGGACAAGGTCAAGGAAATCGGTGATGTTCGAGTCTGTTCGATCATGCTGGTCAAGGAAGGGAAGCTCGAACCCGTCGCTCATGAAGGCTACGACAAGGAGCACCTGGCGAGGTTTTCCTTGACGCTGGGTGAGGGTGTATCGGGATGGGTTGCCAAGAACCGCCGCAGGCGGATAGTGCGCGACATCCTGGATAAAGTTGATTGTCCCGAGTTCAAGTATCCAGAGATGGCCGAGAAGGCGGGTGTTCGTACTCTTGCCTGCATTCCTCTAAAGTCCAAGGACGAAGTCCTCGGTGTGCTCAACGCATACTTTCCTGGCCCGACAGAAGTCCCGCCGCTGGATGTGGCCAGGTTGGAAACACTCGCCGACCACATTGCGGTCTCAATCAAGACCGCCCAGTCGTACGAAGTTCCAGAGAAGATACTGTCCGTGGACTCCCTTGAAAAAGCGCTGTCGCTGATAGGGGGGGAAGCGCTGAACATCATCGGCAGGGGCAAGAGGCACTGCTTCATACTGCTCCACGACGGCCTTCGTGACAGGCTGGTTGTCAAAGCCGAACGAGGCATTGATGTAAACAAGTCCTATGAGGGCTACGCCATACCGCTCACCGGGGTCAACGGCAGGAGCATCGCGGCAAGGGCAGCGCGGGAAGGGCGGCCTATCCTGGTGAAGGACACGAAGGCCGGAACCGGAGCCGAGGACTATCTGGAGGTGGCTCCGCACCTGCTTTCGGCGGTCGCGGTTCCGATGAAGTTCAGGGGCAAGACCATTGGTGTCATAGACGTAGAGAGCACTGAGACCAATGCGTTCTCGGAAGAGGACGTGAAGCTCTTGCAGGTGCTCGCGAGCCAAGCCGTGCTGGCGTGGGAGACGAAACATGAAGGGTTGATGCTGGAGCGGCAGTTGAACGCGCTGCGCTTCATCAACGAACGGATAGTCCGCGGTATGGACCTGGATAGTGTGCTGGAAGCAGTCACCCAGGGAGCTAAATCCGTGATTGGCGGCAGCGGCCAGCGAGTGTTCTATATCATGCTGCTAAATGAGGCACGGAACGAGCTGACAATCAGGTTCGCCACCGGTCAGCAGGGCCTCTGCAAGAGCTATGTCGGCAAGTTATTCACCAAGGACGAAAAGTGCATCGGCTGGCGTGTCATCCGAGAGAATCGCTGTGAGGTCCATCCAGATACAAGGCACCATAGTTCTCTGGCAAGTGACCCCGATTACGGGATGATACATCCGGACGTCAAGACTAACATCTCAGCCCCAGTCTTTTTCGAGCAGAAGCCGCTCGGGGTCATCGGAGTCGAGAGCCTCATCGAGAATGACTTTCTCGAGCACGATATGGACCTGCTCAAGACACTCGCTGACTCCGCCGGCGCGTCACTCACCATCGTCCGGCTTTCGGGAGAGATCATCAGCAACGAGGAGGCACGGCACAGAAAGGAGCTCTACGATCAGGTGACAGAGAAGATTCACGACATGCGTGGAGCTTCATCGGCCATTGGCGGTGACCTCGAACTACTGACGATGCACGCTGCCAATGGTCAGTTGGCCGAGTCAGAAGTGGAGAATAGGACGCAACGGATCAGGGGCCAGCTTGCGGAACTCCACAAGATAGCCGAGACGATCAGAGAACCGCTCGCCCCTCCCCGTTTTGAGGAGTCCGACCTCAATCAGCTTGTGCAGCGTGAGACAAGCGAGTATAGCGCTGAAGCAGAGCGCGTTGGGGTGACCCTCTCACAGGTGTGCTGTGCTGGGCCGCTGACGTGCAACGTTGACGTGCGTCGGCTCAAGACGGCGTTCAGGACCGTGGTGAAGAACGCCATCGAGGAGATGGCCAACGGCGGCACGTTGACTATCAGGACCATGTCAGTCGAACCGGGCCACTGGGCACAGGCCGAGTTCCAGGACAACGGGCGTGGGATGACTGAAGAGGTTCTTGCCCGCGTTAGGCAAGGGCTGACGATACACTCCGAGAAGGCCGGCTGTCTTGGACTCGGGTTGGTAAATGTGCGGAGGACAGTTGAAAGGAACCACAAGGGCCAACTGGTGATTGAGAGCAAGCTCGGTGAAGGCACTAAGGTAACAGTCCGTATTCCGTTGAAACCTGCAGGAGAGAAGGCATGACATGAACACCAGAGCGGAGCGAGGCACGGAGCGGGTCGGCAGCGGGAAGCATGTACTGGTAGTATGGAATGAGGAAGGATTCAGGCTGGTTCTCACTGAACATCTCAAAGAGGCCGGCTTTGAGGTCACCGCAGTTGACAGTGGCAGAGGAGGCCTGGATGCGGCCGGGATGCAGCGCTTCGACTTGGTAGTGCTCGACTTTGGCCTGGGGAGGGGTGAAACCGCGGAAGGGTACATAACTGGCTTCCGGGAGGCGAGCTCTGGAACACCGATTGTGGTCATGACCAACCGGTTGCCGGAAGACTTGGAGCGCGATTGCGCTGACCTTCAGAGACTGAAACAGCGAGTAGCCGGCCTGGTCTATGTTCAGCCCGACAGGACTTGGTGGGCTGAGCTACCAGGCAGGCTGCAGGGATACATCAAGTGCGAGCACGGGTGTTGAACATGCGGTGCGGCTAGGAGATGGTGAAAGCTCGAGTTCGTGTAGGAAACAGGAGGGAACCATGAACGGACAGGGATACATCCTGGTCGTGAATGATAACGACGAACTGCGACACCGCATGTGCGAGTTTCTGCAGGCCCTGAACAGGAACATCAAGCAAACCGCCACAGGCGTGGAAGGTCTCACCATGTGTCGAGGAGAAAGACCGGCACTCGTCGTCTTGGACTACAATCTCAAGAAGGACGGCGAGGGAAAGACTGCACGACACTTCATTCCCGACTTCCGGAGGGAATGCCCTGGCGTCCCGATTCTTGTCGTGTCGGCTACCGACTTGGAGCTCAAGCCCGAGGAGCTAGGCGTTGAGGACTTCTTGGCGATAAACGGCCACATCCCGTGGGGTATGCCCTTGATTGAGAAGGCCAGGAAGCTTCTGGGCGAGGTGACCACGTCCGCGAAGTAGCCCTGTTCGTGGGACTGCGACCGAACATGCATGAATAGACCGAGGTACATCCTGGCCGTCAACGACAACGAAGCCCTGCTCAGGGTAATCGCTGACTGGCTGAAGAGCCTGGGCCGGGAGGTGAGGGCGGTACTGACCGGCAGAGAGGGGCTGAGGATATGCACGGAAGGCCGCCCGGCTCTGATTGTGCTCGACTATTACCTGCGTAGGGACGGGCCTGAAGTGATGGCGATGGACTTCGTCCCGGCATTCAGAGAAGCCTGCTCCGGTGTACCGATTCTGGTCATGTCGGCCACTGACATGACTCTCACCGCGGAGGTAGTGGGTGCGGACGACTTCCTTCCGATAGACCACCACAGACCTTTGGCTACGCTCCTGTTCGAGAAGGCCAGAAAGCTGCTGGACATTTCCGACCCAAAGGGCAAGCCATGACGGACCGCCCGACAGGACCCCGGATTCTCGTTGTTGATGACATAGAGACAGACCGCGAGATGATGGACGAGCATCTTCGGGCCGCCGGTTATGTTGACATTGACTTGGCTGAGACCGGCTGCCAGGCGGTGGAGATGGCCCGGGAAGGGAACTATGACCTGATACTTCTCGACTGGAAGCTCCCGGACATGACAGGTATCGAGGTACTGAAGCAGATCCGCCAGTACTCGCGGCACGCAGGAGCCGTTCTTGTTACAGGCTACACAGAGAAGGACCTCTTCAGTCAGGCGATGGACGCCGGCGCTGACGACTTCTGGGATAAGTCGCCGTATTTCTATCAGATGCTGCCTTCCCGGGTCCGGAGGATGCTGCGTGACCTGGATGAGAAAGCGTTTCTCCGGACCGAAGCAGAGGGCAGGTTTCAGCCTGAGAACATGGTAGGGTCCAGTCCGGCCATGCAATACGTCTTTAACACGATAGTCCGAGTCGCGCCGAGCAATGCGACGGTACTGATTCATGGAGAGAGCGGATCCGGCAAGGAGCTTGTGGCACGGGCGATTCACCGCCGAAGCCCGCGAGCCAAGATGCCGTTCGTGGCCGTGAACTGCGCCGCGATTCCTGAGACTCTGCTTGAGAGCGAGCTGTTCGGACACGTCAGGGGGGCTTTCACCGGCGCGGTCAGCGACAAGGAGGGCAGGTTCGAACGGGCCAGCGGCGGCGTCATCTTCCTCGACGAGATAGGCGACATGAGCTTGGCCCTGCAGGCCAAGATGCTCCGCGTCCTCCAAGACAAGACGTTCGAACGGGTTGGCGGTAGGAAACCGATTACGGTGGACGTCAGGGTCATCGCCGCGACGAACAAGAATCTGGCAACGGAAATCCAAACCGGCCGGTTTCGCGAGGACCTGTACTACCGGTTGAACGTGCTGGCGATAGAGGTGCCGCCGTTGCGCGACCGCAGGGAAGACATACCTGAGTTGGTTAGGTTCTTCGTAAGACTGCACGCGGTCGAGGCGAAGAAGACCGCCATAAAGGGCGTTACGCCTGAGGCTATGGACCTCCTGGTTAGCTACGACTATCCTGGCAATGTGCGCGAACTCTGTAACATCGTGCAGCGTGCGGTGGCGCTGGCTGAATCGGAGATGATTGGCGCGGACCTACTTCCGCCTGGGCTGTCCGGTCGCGCGCCGAACTGCCGGATAGGCAGCCGTTCGCTCACGCCTTTCAAGGAGTTCAAGGAGTCCACAGAGCGCGCCTATCTGGTTGACCTGCTCAGACAGACAAGCGGGAACATCACCAAGGCGGCGGAGCTTTCCGGCATCGAGCGGAACAATCTCAAAGACAAGCTAAAGAAACACAACATCGAAATACCCCACAACGAGGGGTAGAAAAACCTCACCGAACAATTGTCGAATCCTCGGCCGGCGGGATGCCTCGCTGCTAAGTTTCTCTTCTGCGCGAGTTACAGAACAGGCAGAATCGGTTCTTGACTGGCACGGCACTTGCACCTGGTGACAGCGATGTGTAAGAACAAAATGGCGAACAGTTACCCGGAGCCGGTCGCATGAGTTTGAAATGGCTTGAGAGTCTTGTGTCCTCCATCTTTACTATCGCCTCTAAGACTAACAAAGGAGGTAAACAACCAAGACATAGCGGACACGGACTCCTGGCCATTCCCATTCTGCAGCCGAGTCACCCAAACGAGAGGAGGTGGTGCGCAGCCGAAAACCCACATACATGCAGTACCGTGCCGTTCGGGTAGTACCGGTTTAGCATTTGAGCAAGCTGCCCCCTTGCTCAAGAGCCCGCAGGCCTTCTGCGGGCTCTTTCTGTTGTGGCGGTCACACGCAGGGGTAGAACTGCTTCGGGCCTGTCTTCGTTTCACCCCATCAAGCAGCCGTAGTGCCGGGCGAACTCAGTCCGGCAATCTGCCAAGCGTCCGAACCAGCGCAGGTTCCCTGACGACCCTGGGACCGCGGTGCACTGGCACACAGGTTGCATCTGGGTAGGGCATGAAAAGGAAACCAATGAACACACTGAGCTTGAACCAGAACACAGTGTCGGTCTTGGACGAGATTCGGAACTCGGCTGAGCCGACCGAGGTGTACGGCTTCGAGCGCGGCCGGTGCTTGCAGGTGTTCAAGGACCTCACCGAGCCGATGATTGTGGGTTCGGGGTTGGTGCTTCTGAGAGTTAACCAGTACCGCTGGTTCATTCGGGACCTGGCAGAGCTGTGCCGGAGAAAGGCCGGTTTGGACCTGGCGTACTGCATTGAGGGGACTTTGCGCAAGTGGTTTGAGCAGGGGCTTGAGCCGAACACGATGCAGTTCCTTCTCTGCGAGGCTTTCAGCCGGCTCAAGCAGATGGACGAGCCGGGCTCCAGTCCGAGTTCGTCGCGCCCGCAGGGAGACGAGGTGGAATATGGCAAGGAAGAAGCAGTCCACTCCGCGTAGGCCAGGCTCCCCCGCCTGGTGGCCGGGCCGTTTTCTGAACCAGGTAGTCGCGGAGTCGGGCGCGCCCGAGGAGCTGAGGGGGTTCTACTTCCGGTTCGCGGCGGAACTCTATCACTCGATAACGCGCAGGCCGGCCGAGGAGTTCGAGGAAAACGCTAAGCAGGTCGTGATGAAGTGGCTCAACCGCGGCCTGTCAGGAAGGCTGCTCCGGCTGATTGGCTCGGCGATTATCAGGCGGCTCTATCCGCCGCAGCGTGAGTTCAGAAAGGAGAAGTAACATGGCAAGGCGCAGCATGAGTAAGAAAGGCACGGATGAGGTGCGGCCGGGCAATCTCAGCCAGGGACTGGAAACCGAACCCTACGAACTCCGCGCGGTCCATCGGGCGTGCCGGAAGTACGGCACCGCGCTCAGGCACGGTCTTCTGCCCCTGCGGGCTGACGGCGATTCTGAGACTCAACTGATGCACTACAGCATGAGCCAGGAGCGGCTGGCACAGCGGACGACGGAGATAAAGCAATTGCTCTCGGCCGCAGGCGTGTCGGTCATCCGGTTCCTGGCCTACTACAACTTCGGCTATCACATTGATAAGCTCTCTCAGGAGTACGACGGCAGGGCGCTTGAGCAGGAGGCCCGCATCGCAGTGGCACGGTGGGTCGCCAAGGGGCTGGACCAGAAGATTCTTGAGGAGATTTGTCGGCAGGTGTTCACGATAGGCCTGACTGAGATAGGTGCTCTTTGACAATTTGGATTTGGCGGATGCCGGCGCGGCAGTGCTGGCCCCGGCCCGGTCAGTACACCGGCATCTGCCCGCGGCAAGCCTGACTGTCGCAGACAAGCCAGCTTTGCTCGGAAAGGAGGTGAACTACCATGGCAACAGATCCGACAAAGCGCATAGCGAAATGGGACGCGAAGTTCAAGACCGACCGGGTCAAGGCGATACTCGACGACATGAGACCGGGCATGCTCTCGCACGTCCAAGCGGTGTTCCCCCTGATTGCCTCAATGGAGGGTCAGGTGAAACAGGTGCTGGATGGCGCGGGCGTGCCGACTACCGACTACCCGTGGTACATCGACTTCGGACGCGAGATATGGAGGCTCCAACGGAATGAAGTCTCCGGTGAGTCGCTCGCGCTGGAAGCCGCGACCCTGATCGCGAAGTGGGTCGCGCGTGGTCTGACGCAGGCCGTGCTGCAGGCCATCCGCACCGACGTCTTCAACGTCGCCGCGCCGATAGCGCCGTGACGTAAGCGAACAGCCGGCAGGAGCGCTGCCATCCTGCCGGCTGTCTTTTCAGTCAGGCCCGGGTTTGGCGGGCTTGATTGAGGGGCGGTTTCGGGTAGATTGAGGCGTGGCGCTGAAGAGCATCTCCCTGCGCGGTTTCAGGAATCTCGAACCTACATCCGTCGACTTTGCCGAAGGCTCGAACTATCTGTTCGGGCCGAACGGCGCAGGGAAGACGAACCTGCTCGAGGCAATCCACTACCTGGCAATCGGCCGCTCTTTCCGGCGGTGTCCGGACGCGGAGATGCTCGGGTTCGGCAAGGACGTGCTGGCTGTGTCAGGCACCGACGAGAGCGGCGAAACGGGGGAGATAAGGTTCGACGGCCGCGAGAAGCGGATACTCAGGAACAACATCCCGATGGAGAAGCTGTCCGAGTACTTCGGGTGGCTTCCGGTGGTGGTGCTGCTGTTGGAGGACATTGAGCTCGTGAGGGGCGCACCGGGAATCAGGAGAGGTTTCCTGGATGTGGCGATAGCTAAGGCGGAGGGCGGGACGAAGCCAAAAGCCAAAAGCCAAGAGCCAAAAGCCAAAAGTGATGGACAGAGCTACATCACCTTGACGAGCGAGTACCGCCGGGCGGTGAGCCAGTATAATCGGCTGTTGGAGCGCGGGGCGTGGGACGGGGGACGAGGGACGGGGGACGAGGTTGCGGCGTGGGAGGAAGAATTGGTGCGCTCGGGAGTGCCGGTGTATGAGGCGCGGTTGGTCAAAGTGGGCGGGTTGCTTGAAAACGCTGCAAAGCACTATGAGCGGCTGGCCGGGCACGGCGCGGCGTTCAGCTATCGGTCGAGCATCGTGCC
>Ga0315296_10000717_pt1 | contig 29842 bp, 26 predicted proteins | sample YL17G14_18_MG_FD_203921 | JGI IMG/M metagenome (GOLD analysis project Ga0315296, IMG submission 203921) | Sediment microbial communities from Yellowstone Lake, YNP, Wyoming, USA - YL17G14_18 | ecosystem: Environmental > Aquatic > Freshwater > Lake > Sediment | place: USA: Wyoming | collected... | reverse complement strand
ATAACCGCTAGTATCAAGAGCCGTGCTAAGACCTCTCTCCTTACACGCCTTCAGCAGATTTAAGGCAAATTCTGGTTGGTGAAGGGGTTCACCGCCTGACAACGTCACACCACCACCCGAATTGCGATAAAACAACTCATCCTTGCCGCACTCTTCAATTGTCTCCTCCACACTTACATATCTCCCTGTTATTTCTATTGCACCTGCCAGGCAAACATCCACACACTTCATACATAAATCACACCTTGACCTATCCACCAGCACATTGCATCCATCCAGCACAATGGCGACAGAAGCACAGACCCCCACACATTTACCACACCCATTGCATCTTGTCCCTCTTACCATAATCTCGGGATAAGGGTTCATCGACTCTGGGTTAGAACACCATTTGCATCTAAGAGGACAGCCCTTGAAGAATATTGTCGTTCTAATTCCGGGGCCATCGTGAATGCTGTACCGCTGAATGCTGAATATTAACCCCTTCCCCCCGTTTTTCTCTTTTCCAGTATGTGAACGAGTCATATCCTTCTCTATAACGAGTCATATCCTTCTCTATAAGGAAGTTAGAGGCACTGGGGTGTTCGGGCAATAATTGAATCTTGTATCTGCTTGTCGAGGTCTATGAAGTAAGCAGCAAACCCCGCTACCCGCACCATTAGGCTAGGATATTTCTCCGGATGTTTCTGAGCATCCTCCAAGGTCTCTCTGCCTACTGTGGTGAACTGGATATGGTGAATACCCAAATCGCCGAAGGTCTTTAAATATTGGGCAAAAACCTCTGCATTATGGCCTGTAAGATATTGGGGCATAAAAGTCTGGTTGAACAGATGGTTCCAACTTATCAGCGGGTCAACCTTTGAAACTGACTTCAGCACTGCTGTAGGTCCTCTTTTGTCCATACCAGCCATTGGTGAAATCGTCCCGTCGTTGAAGGCGTCACCTGCTCTTCTGCCATCTGGCGTAGCCGCACAAAGACGCCCAGTGCTCCACCAAGCTGTCGCCGCTGTACCATCCACGGTAACGGGAGTTCCCAGGTTGGTTTTGCATTTCTTGGTCTCGTCAGATATCCTCCTTGCCACCTCCCGTGATATTAAATCAACATAATCATCGTCATTACCAAACTTAGGAGCTGCGAGACACATCTGGCGGACGTCTTCATAACCTTGCCAGTTGCTCTTCAACGCCTCGACTAGTTTTTTCATCGTCATCTTCTTGTCATCGAATACCAGCTTCTTAACAGCCGCCAGGGAATCAGCGACGGTGTTAAGACCGAAGAGCGTTATATCTCTGTAATCTGGTATATAGTTCCATTCTCTAACACCCTGTGCCCTCTCAATACAATCATCGATCACCGCCGACAGGAATGGCCTTGGCGCGTACTCTTGATAAAGGGCATCGGTAATGTTTCCTATGAGAACTAGCCGATGCACAAGCCACCTGTAGTTTTCAATGGTTGCATCCAGCAATTCCTCCATCGAGTTTAGTTTTGCCGGATCTATCCTTTTGCCGCCTGGGTTCTTATATAGCGCCAGTGGTTCTACGTCTAAGGCAGCATTCAAGCATAGAGGAACAGGTATGCCACCAGCCCAAGCCGATATATGGTTGAAGTTCTTTCCCGGGACAGTCGGCACCATGCAATTGTTGATGGAATAGTTTCTGGCATCTTCGATGGGACAACCAAGGCTGACCAATCTCAATATGACTACCTTGTCATTGAAAATAGCCGGCTGAGGCATTCCAGAAGCCATTACCTCAATAGCCTTATCAATTAACTTCTTAGGCATTTCATCATGCCATCTCAAGGCTAATGGAGGAACTATAGCCCTGACGCTCTTGCAGGCATCCAGGACTATGTAACTCATTTCACTAGTGATATCCTGCCCCTCGGAGTCTGTCCCGCCAACAGTAATCGTCTGGAATCCTAAGGCGCCTCCACCGAAACCCGACCATATAGGCGCATGCAAGAAACCAGTCTCCTGGAATTTTACGAATACGCATTCGACAAGTTCTTGAGCCTGCTCCCTGTTTAGCCTGCTCTCCTTCACATCCTCTTCATAGAAGCAATTAAAGCACTGATCAAACCTTATTCCAGACCCCACTTGAGGTAGCTCGATAAAGTTAACAATAAGGTGAACAAACCAGTAACATTGCAGCGCTTCGTGCAGTGTTCGCGCCGGACTTTCCGGCACCCATTCGCAAGTCCTAGCTATAGTCTCTAGCTCTTCTCTTCTTAGCGGATTATCCTCAGTTTTAGCCATTTCTCTGGCCAGTTTTGCATATCTTTTGGCCCACTTAATCACCGCCTCCAAGGCAATGATAGTGCTGTCCAAGAAGTCCTTTTTCTTAACGAAGTCTACGCCATTTATGGTCTCTGCCATGTATTCTTTAGCAAGCCTTCTCTTTCTCTCCTTGGCCTCTTCAAGGATCCCCTTCAAGCCCATCTGGAGAATCTTCTCATAATTTGGTGTGGCACATTCCCAGTTAAAAATCCAGAATATATCGGCCAAATCTTCTGGGAGGTATTTTCTTAGCCTGTGGTGTATGGAGAGGTCGCCCCAGTAGCTACATATCTCTTTCAGTTCCTCTCGACCTTTGTCGGTCAACATGCTGCTGTAAACCGCCCCTGGCGCTGTCTCTCTTACTATCCATTTCCAGGCAAACTCAGGATAGAACGAAACAGAGTCTGAATTGGATGCATAATTGCCGACAACCAATTCATCCGGCCTGATGTAAACGGTCATATTCGCCAGGATATGTGCCAGTGCCTTGGCTCTCCTCAGAGCCATCGGCTCCCCCTCGGTTTGTTTATAGGACTCTGTTACTAACCTTGCCCTCTCCAGATCCAGTGACCATTTCAATCCAGGCCGCCTTGCTCTTGCTTCCTCGCTCAACTCAACTAACGCAATCTGCTGAGCTTTTATCGGCGTATTCACCATGAGTGTTTGAGTCCTGGTAGTCATCATGCCCTCCTTTTGTTGCTTATTCCTCCGTCAAGCAGTGATAGAATCAGTCTTTAACCTCGGGTCTTTGTCTGCTGACTTCTTAATAATACCCTCAATGCAATCATTATATAGCATACACAAACACCAAGTATAGTAAAGAATCTAAGAAATTAGGCAAGCCTGCCCATAATAGCCTCTGAGCATAACGTCTCGGCTATTTTTAAATCATCGGCCATGATGCTCCCAAGTCGGTTTCCGCTTGTCCAAAAAGGCGCGGGCGCCGTCGGAGTGTTTATCCTGGCGCATCCACATAGACCTCAAGAGCTCTGCTTCAATGCGCAGCCCCTCCTCTGTTGGCCGGCCCCAGCTTCTTACCACCACTTCCTTATCCGAGCGGATAGCGCCCTGAGGAAGTTCACTAATCGTTTTCGCCAATTCCATCGCCCTCCCCATCAACCTTCCCTTAGGCACGACCTCAGAAACCAGCCCGATGCGCAATGCCTCCTCAGCATTGATACGGCGGCCGGTAATAATCAGCTCCAGCGCCCGGGCATACCCCACAATCATGGGCAGCCGAATACCACCACCATCGCCAAGAGCAATATTCCAGCGTCGCTCCAGCATACCGAATTCAGCATGGTCAGCAGCAATGCGTATGTCCAGTGAACAGGCAGTCTCTAGACCTGCAGCGAAGCAGTACCCATTAATGGCAGCGATGGTGGGCTTAAAGATATCAACACGGCGTGTGTAGCCACAGGGTCCAGCATCATCAGAAAGTAGCCACCGTTCATACTCGGCAGGGTCAGTCAATGCAGCAGCGTCATTCAAGTCCCATCCAGCACTGAAAGCTTTGTCACCGGCGCCGGTCATGATGGCAACAAAAGCATCGTCATCATCCCTGAAGGTACACCAGGCATCATGAAGCTCAAGTGCTGTTGCCCGATTGAGAGCGTTGTGAACTTTCGGTCGGTTAATAGTGATAATAACAATATGTCCGTCCTTCTTATATAGAATATTTTGATAAGCCACATGAAAACCTCCACTTTAAATTGTTTCTGGATAAGTTGTCTGGATTTCATGCATCACTAGAGCCACCACTGTAAACGATTGACTGTTGGCTGTCAAGACCTTGTTGACAATACCTATCACCATGTTGTACTTTACATTTCGCCTAGGCAACACTAACCGTTTCACGGTTAATAGAAATTAGTTCAAGTTCTTTTTAGCTAGCGCTACAAAAGCATGAGGAACACTGCTACTGTTTAATATTAGGTCCATCGACAACTACAGAAAGGAGAAAAATTGAATAAAAGGAAAATACTTCGTACCGAGCTCTGCGACATGCTAGGTATCGAGTACCCGGTTCTGCTTGCTGGGATGGGTGGCTTGGCTGGTGAGGGACATGCAGCACAGCCAAAGCTCGTTGCTGCAGTATCTAACGCCGGCGGTATGGGAGTCTTAGGGGCTACTGGCCTGCCCTTAGATGAATTGCGTGCTGAGATCAGAGAAATTAAGAGCCTAACTGACAAACCCTTCGGAGTTGATGTATTGCTTCCCGAAGACCTCTCCGTATCGCCACCACCAAATATGTCGCTAGCAGAATTGAAAAAGAACTTCATCCCTAAGCAACACATCGACTTCGTGGAAAAGTTGGCTGCAGACTATGGTGTGCCTCTTACTGAGATTAGGCAAGAGCTTGTCTTCAGCGTGGAACATTCTAAAAAGCAGATACAAGTGCTGTTAGAAGAGGGTGTTCCTCTCTATTGTGCAGGTCTAGGAATTCCAGATTGGCTTGTACCAATGGCACATGAAGGCGGGATGAAAGTATTGGGGCTGGCAGGCAATGTACGTGGAGCATTACGTCATAAGAAGGCAAGGGGCGATTTTATTGTAGCCCAAGGGTATGAGGCAGGAGGCCACACTGGCAGGATAGGCACCTTTGCCTTAGTTCCCCAAGTAGTTGATGCTGTGGCACCTACCCCAGTTTTAGCTGCTGGCGGAATAGGTGATGACAGAGGGCTTGTTGCCGCCCTAGTACTTGGCGCTGTTGGGGTATGGGTAGGCACCGCTTTCCTCTTCGCCGAGGAGGCCAATGTCACCGATATCCATCGGAAGATGATAACCGAGGCTAACGAAGATGATACGAGGGTCAGCAGAGTATGGACAGGTAAAACTCTGCGCCAGATAAAGAACCCAATACAAGAAGCCTTTGACAGTTCGGGATTGCGGCCTCTACCTATGTTGGTGCAGTTATTACTCATGATGGACCTTATTAACAGCTTGGCAAAAGCGAAAAGACACGACCTTCTATGCGCACCAACGGGGCAAATAGTGGGACTGCTTAAGGAAACAAAGCCCGCCAAGCAAATTTTAGATGACATGGTGAACGGGGCAATAAAGCTTTTAAGAGAGACTCTCCCCACAAAGGTTAAAATAGAATCATAGTCCGTACAGAATGCAAAAAGGAGGAGTTTAAATGAGCCGACTTCAGAAGTTATTTGCCCCCATCAAGATAGGAAAAATGGAACTGAAGAACAGGATAGTAATGCCAGCTATGGTAGTTGGGCTGGGAGCCAATGACATGATAACCGACCGATTCAAGGCTTTCTACACTGAACGGGCACGTGGTGGTGTCGGTCTCATAGTCGTTGGCCTCGCTACAGCTACATACTCAGGGTCATTTCCGCCCGGTAGCATCGGGATATACAAAGACGAATTCATACCAAGTCTGTGTGATTTTACTAAACTCATGCATGAGTGTGGGGTAAAGGTAGCCATCCAAATATCTGCCTTGGTGTTTCTGGCGAGAGACGATGGCAGCCTGGAGCTGGTTGGCCCTTCAGACATTTCTGTTGATAGGCATCGCAGTGCTTCTAAACCAAGAGCCTTAAGTATTAACGAGATCAGGCAGATTGTGGAGGCTTATGGAGAGGCAGCCCGCCGGGCAAAAGAGGCTGGATTCGACGCAGTCGAGATTAACGCAATAGCTGGGACTAGCCTTGCAAGCTACTTCCTATCTGCTCATACCAATAAGAGGACTGACGGTTATGGCGGTAACATAGAAAATAGGGCTCGATTCCTCCTAGAGTGTGTTGAAAGCGTCAAACAAGAAGTGGGAAAGGACTACCCACTCTTGTGCCGGGTTTCAGGCGCTGATTTCATGGAAGGCGGCAATGCTTTAGAGGATACTAAGATAGTTGCTCCCATGATTGAAAGGGCCGGTATCCATGCCATAAATGTCTCTACGGGCTGGCATGAGTCACCAGTACCCTTTATTCAAATGTCCGTACCGCGAGCAAACTGGCTCTACCTGGCAGAGGAGGTTAAAAAGGTGGTCAACATTCCCGTTATAGGTGGCACCAGAATTCCTGATCCCCGCCTGGCAGAGCAGATTCTATTAGATAGTAGAGCTGACTTGGTATACATTGCTCGGGCACTTATTGCTGACCCCGAGTGGCCCAATAAAGCCAAAGAAGGACGACTCGATGAGATACGACCCTGCACTGCCTGCTGTACATGCTTCGATGCGGCAATCGAGCACGGCAGCATTACTTGCTCAGTCAACGCAAGGGCAGGAAGAGAAGCCGAATACAGTATCGAACCAACAGGGGAGCCTAAAAAGGTGTTCATCGTTGGTGGTGGGCCAGCTGGTATGGAGGCAGCCAGAGTAGCTGCCATGAGAGGTCATCACGTTACCCTTACCGACAGCAAAAGCCAACTGGGAGGCCAACTCCTACTTGCCGTACTTCCACCTCATAAAGAAGAGCTGGGCAATCTGACTAGGTATCTAGTAGGGCAGATGGACAAGTTAGGCGTGAAAGTAAGGCTTGAAGATGAAGTGGACGCTAAGATTGTTGAGAAAGCCAAGCCAGATGTCGTGATTATTGCCACAGGTGCAACGCCGATAAAACCTGACATCCCCGGGGCAAAGGGAGAGAATGTGGTCAAGGCAATAGATGTACTGACGGGGCAAAAGGAGGTAGGGGAAAACGTACTGATAGTTGGTGGCGGAATGGTAGGTTGCGAGACGGCGGAATTCTTGGCGGAAAAGGGTAAGAGGGTGACAATTCTCGAGATGTTAGGACGGATAGGGGCTGATATAGAACGAACCAACAGATGGGTAATCATGGGTAGGTTGCGTAGCCTTGGCATCAGGATGGAGCGAAATGCCAAAGTTGAGGAAATAATAGAAAAAGGTGTGAGAGTAAACCGAGACGGGAGCATCGAGTTTTTTGAAGGAGACAGTGCCGTGCTCGCCGTGGGAATGGAACCAAACCGAAGGCTTGCCCAGGAATTGGAGGGAAAAGTAAGGATGCTCCACGTGGTGGGAGATAGCGCCAAACCAGGCAAGATAGCCCAGGCTATAGAGAGCGGGCTTCGAGTGGCACGGGCGCTCTAACCCATTGCCAATGTAAATTGAGATGAGCGAGGAGGGAAAATGCTTAAAACTGAAAAGGTGTTGCTAAAAATAGAAAACACAATAGCAACGGTTACCATGAACCGTCCTGAGAAATTGAATGCTCTCGATACAGAGCTGTGGATGGGGCTGGAAGAAGCAGCTACGGCTATAAAGCATGAGCCTAATGTCCGAGTCGTTATTCTCACTGGAGCTGGACGTGCTTTTTGCGCTGGCTTGGACATCAACGCATTGGCCTCGCCCGAGGAGATGTTTACAAGCCTGGCATTCCGTGATGCTTTTGAAGGTGTACAGTACTTCCGGAGCGTGTTCAGTATGTATGAGTCTCTCGCTGTGCCGGTGATAGCTGCCATAAACGGGCCTTGCATAGGCGGAGGCTTGGAGATTGCCCTAGCCTGCGATATCAGACTTGCCTCTAATAACACCATATTCTCTATACCAGAGGTGACCTACGGCATTATCTCCGACTGTGGTGGCACCCAGCGGCTACCCCGTGTGGTCGGTCCCGGCAGAGCCAGAGAACTTATATTTACCGGGCGGAAAATAGATGCTGCCGAGGCTTACCGGATAGGCTTGGTAGACCACGTTTATCAACCTGACCAGCTAATGAACGAGGCAAGGAAACTGGCTGAGGAAATAGCTGCCTTGTCTCCCGCTGCAGTTCAGGCGGCTAAGAGAGCTCTTAATGTTGCTATGTCCTGCAGCCTGGAAATCGGCTTGAACTATGAAAGCGCAATCTCCAGCAAGTTCTATAAGTAAGAGAGAGGATTCCCTGAGGATATAGCTGGGCTTTACCATATTAATGCAATGATAGTAGCCATTAGAGCAGCACATATGGCAATCACTGCCCAAACCCAGAAGGGAATCGGTGATGGTTTTGCCGGTGCTGGTGCTGCAGGTTTTTCTCCAGCTACCACCGTGAAGCTGCCTATCAGGCTTGGGTCGCTGACTACTGGCTCAACTGCCCTTACCTGCCAGAAATAGGTTGTGTTCCAATCAAGCTTGTCACCATATATGTAAGCGGTTGTCGGCACGTTTGCTTTGACCACCACCTGTGTCAAAGCAGCATCTTTAGCCAGTATAAATTCATATTTGGTGGTTCCGGGCATTCCAGACCAAGAGAAACTTGGAGAGCGGGGAACGCTTCTAGCACCATAAGTAGGATTAAACAATGTAAGCGTCGGATATTTTGCCCTTACCGGCAAACCAGCCTCTACCATAAAATACATCGTCGCTGACCACGGACTCCGGATAACCTCACCGGTAACGGCAGCTCTGGCTCTGACCCTCCAATAATAGGTGTGACCGCTTTCCAGGTTGCCCCAATTGGCAACGCCAGATGCAGGAGCCGGCACCAGGCCACCAGCCGGAAAGTAGCATTCCGGCGACAATTGGTCAACCGGGATGATATTCTCGTTAACCAGCACTCTTATGCTGAAATCGCTGTCCTTGGCTAGCTGCAGCTCATATACTGAGCTATAGCTGAGCTGCCGCCATCCAAAGTTTACCTCTACGGCACGACCGCTCACCGGGTCAACAGGTATAGAGTCACCGCTCGCTGGTGAGGTTGTCCACGGACCAACTTTAGCCGCAGTATCAGTATATGCCCACAGGCAACCTGTCTTATTTGTCCAGTCGTATGAATGGTCATCAATTGCCCACAGGTTGTTATACTCATTGCTCGATATCTTAAGCGAGCTGGGCTCACGGGTGAAAACTACTGGGAAATTAACATCGCCGGGCAGCGGTAGCCCCACAGTCAGGTCATCCCATTCCGGAGGCGGCGGCACCTTGGCTCTCGGAAAAAGGGTGCGGTCAACACCTGGGGGGTTGTTGGGGGGTTCGGGAGGTCTCGGAGGTCCGGGAACATTCCATGCCCCATACAGGACATCGTTCCGCTGAGCCAGCCCGTAGAAAGCGCTGTTCGGCGGCTCCAGCTCGTCCCAGGCGGTGCTCTCATCAATTTTCCAGCGGTAGATCTTGCCAGTTGTGCTTATGAGTGGGGGAGGTGAGTCATGGCTGGCAGCATATATTATTTTGTTCTGCTCGAATTTGTCGTCGGCAATAACATGCACGTTCCCCGGTACCGGCACTTCAACCCATCTCTCAGAAGGCGGTTCAAAGCTGACCGACCCCTGGGAGAAATCAGCCCAGGCTACCTTAGCAAAGCCATTGGGCGGACCAGCCTCACCGACTATCACCCAATCTTCAGTTTCCTCGTCACCTTTCTCGGGATTCTTCAGCGGCACGGCTATGGTATGCCCTGAATTAAGCTCGGTATTCACCTCATGTGTCTTTAACCAGTTGTTAACTGACCACTTATACCGGTAAACCTCCGCGCCGTTCAGAATGTACATAAGTTCATCGCCAGCCAGTGCCAAATCAGTCACATTAGTTAAATGGCTGACAACCCATATTTGCCCCTCGTCCTGAGAAGAAATCACCAAGTCGGTGCCAATGTCGGCACAGGCAATAACCTGGCTTCTAACCTCTTCATCATAAGCCGTCTGTTTGACACGGAGTATTGTGCCGTTGTCACTGCTGGCAATGCACAATACTCTCTCCCAGCTTCTGCCCAGCGGGTCACTGGTGCTCCGCCAGATGCTGTCGAAGTTTACGAGGACAGTCGTATTGTCACTGATGGAAGCCAGATAGAGTATATCGTAATCTTCAGTAGCTCCCTCTCCAGGAACCTCCAGAGCCGCAACATCAGAAAGCAAGCTGATTTCGGTATCTATCAGGCTGAGCTGGTTCCAAACATTGCCGATGTTGGCATCCTGCACCTTGCTAAAGGAAGATAGGAGCTGTCCATAAGCTGGCGCATAGGGGCTGACCGAGAAGGCAGACTCATCCAGAGCTACACTGCCACTGCCAGCTACCGTATAACCATAAGGCCATTGACCTGGTACCGCCCAGACAGTACCTCCCAATGAGAGATTGGCTGAGCTGGTGCCGCAGTAAGCTCTGGCACCATCAGGGCTCCAGGCTAGTTGAGCATTGGCGAAGTTACCTACTACTGGTAGTGGCGTCGCTCTACCACCGCCAGTCGGCGACTTATAAGTATCCGATTTATGCCAAGTGGGTGGGAGCGTAGTTGTGTTGGGGTCGGAGGCTCTCCAGATGTAAACCATGCCCGTTGCTAGGTCAGCAGTAACTTCACCAGCCAGCAGCACACCGCTGGCATAAGTGCCATAATAAGCAATGCTTGAAATCCTGCCTGTCGTCGGTGTTGTTGTCGGAGGTTTTATCCAGTAAGGCACTGTGTCATCAACCCGGTACACACCGAATTGAACACCTAAAACGGTAGTATCAGTGCTGACATAAAAACGGCGTAGACTAGGCTCTTGCCCTGAGAAATCAGACGGCAGCTCCAGGTCGGCAGTTATAATTTGAACAAAAGTCGGTGAGCTGCCTGCATGGTTCGTGTCAACAATCAGCACGGGATAACCGCCAACAGTATTCCAAGTAGTAGTGTTGGCAGCCGTATCACGAATGCCGAGGTGAAGGCGGGTGTCAGCGGCGGATGACGAGATAACCACCAGGCTGAAATCGCTAGGATACGTAGGTGAGAATTTCAGCGCTACCACATCAGATGCCGGCAGATTCTGGTTTGCCCAGGCAGCGAAGCCAGGCGCCTTCAGCACATAGACCCCGCCACCTCCACCCCCGGTCCTTGTGCCTATGGCTATATCACGGTTACCACTGCCATATTCTATAGAAATGTCAAGGCAACCAATGTACTCACCAACAGCAAGAGCCTGAAAATTAGTATCTTCCCAGTTAGCCCCACCATCTTCGGAGATAAATACCCTTTGGGGACCACCTGGAGGCGCTGTACTGTTGTCCGTGACAGCAACAAGGAAGTTCACGTCATCCGGTGCTACAGCCAAGTTCCAGACAGGCAGATTGGCGCCGGCTGCAATCAGATAGCCACTTAATTCATTTGGCCAGGTCACGCCACCATCGGTTGACTTATAAAGCCTGCTATTAGGTATATTAGGTATGTCCACAGCATAAAAAGTCCTGTCATCGGAGCCAATGGCGATGACATTGACCTCTGAAGGACTAACTATGATGTTATTGGCCAGGCTCGGTGTATCAACAATAGACCACGCCAACTTGCCAGGATTAGCTGAAACCGGCTTAATGCTCACCGAAGATATTGAGCTTAACAATAACGCCAAAACCAGCAATACGCTGAAGCCAGTGAAATTCGCCGCTTTTCTCATAAGGCTCCACAATTGTAGCATAGAATTCTAAAGAAGATGGCTTCTCTTACCAGTTCTAGCATCGTATGTGGCCACGAACAAAGCCAGTTGTTCTTTATCGATAAACCACTGCCCGCCAATCTTAACTCCAGGCGGGCTGCCTAGCCTGAGAAGCCGCCGCAGCGATTCCTCATGTATGCCTATCTGCCTGGCCGCTTCATGTACGCTTATGTAATTCTGCAGGTCTATCATCATTGTTGTTTTAAACAACAACAATTTTACCCTACTGCTCTGCCTTTGCCACATAAATCGATAGTGTATCATTTATCCAGGCTTTTCTTTGGGGAAGAGAGCCGCCTTAAACACGTGTAGCCACGAGGCTTTAGCCTCGTGGTCACGACCCTTTAGGGTCGTGGCTACATTAGCTGGTGCATAGCCTGTGTCAGATTATAAACAGTATTTGCGGGGTTTTAGCCCTGCCATGCCCTATTTGCCCACATTCTGCCCTTTTAGGACTAATGTACTACCCCAAAATACGACTAAAAGCCTATCCGAAATCAGGTGAACCTATTGCAACTTGAACACCTTCAGTTTAAACTGTTCTTAATTGAATTTAATATAGGAACGGCAATGGTCGAAGTTCTTGATTTAATCAGAATAGTGAAACAATACCCTGAAGCTATGAAGCTGGTTAAGGAGATTCTGGCAGGAAAGATCAATGAGATTAAGCCAACCACCGACCTGACCACTGAGCTCGGTTTCACCTACCCTCAGGTAGAAGGCTTACTGGGGTTGCCCACCCATGAAGCTATAACTACCTTGGAGTTTCTGGCTAACGAAGATATACTTGAGAAGCATCCTTATGAAAAGCTTCTATTTTGTCCCCGGTGCCAGTCTCCGAGTTTGAAACCTGGACTTGGGTGTCCCAAGTGTGGCTCCGGAAACATAGCCAGAGGACGAATCCTGGAACATTTCTCCTGCCGCAACAACAGCCTCGAGGATGAATACATAAATGCCGGTAAATATACGTGCCCCAAATGCAAACAAGAGCTCAAATTCCTCGGCACCGACTATCAGAGTTTAGGTATTAATTACAAATGTCGTGAATGTGGTGGAATATCAAAAGAAGCCGCACTCAGTTGGCAGTGCCTCCAATGCTCACTCCTCTTCCCTGAAGGTGAAGCGAAGGAGACCGTCATCTATTCCTACCGCCTCTATGAGGAGAAAAGACGCTGGCTGGAGTTTGAGGTTGGTGAGAAAACTCGATTCGTAGACTTTATCAGAAACCGAGGTTATGAGGTAGCCGAGAATGCCAAGGTCAACGGCACAACCAAATCAGGAGCTAACCATGTGCTAGACATCCTGGCACGACGAGACGATGGTTTAATAACTTACACAATCGGCATCGGCATACTGATTGATAGCTGGGGACAGGATGTAGGCTTAGCTGAGGTTTTTGCCTTTGATAACAAGGTCTATGACTTGGGAATACATGACAAGGTCCTTGTAGTGTTACCCAAGCTTAGCGCCGAAGCCATGCAATTCGCTCAGCAGCAGAGAATTAAGGTCATCGAGGAAAAAGACCTGGAAACCTTCCTGGCTTTGGAACCGTCTTCAGCCCCAAAATCGTCAAGTCATAAACCTATCAAATTCGAAACCAAAGCCAAGCTTCTGGAACACCTGAGAAACTTCGGCTACAGGATAGAGGAGAAAGCCGGGATTCGGGGCAGGTCCGGCGTTGAGCATACCTTTGATATCCTGGCCACTAACAATGATGGCATTATCACCCATACAGTAGGCGTAAGTATGATGGCAGCAAAAGATGAGATTGGCTTTGATGACGTGTCATCATTCGATACCAGGGCTTATGATGTAGGCATACACGATAAACTGTTGCTCGCCTGCCCCTGCCTTAGCCGTGAAGCCAGACAGTTTGCCCAGTACCAGAAAATCAAAGTTATTGAAGTCGATGACCCCGCCAAATTGACCTAAGACATATTCAGAGGTTAAACATGAAACAAGCGTTAAAGGAACCATCAGCAGAATCAACGACTGAGGCCGCGGAATTGCTGCCAGGCATCGCCCGGCTTAATGTTCTGGTTCAAGCTCCCACGCCAGAGGCCTTGCAGCTTGTCCCGGAAAACCTGGCCAGAAAGTATAATGTCGTCCCGCTGGCGGTCGAAGATAAAACACTACGCGTGGCTATGGTCAACCCTGATGATATCCTGACTATTGAAGCTTTGGCGGCTCGAACCAAAAAGAGGATTTCGCCAGTACCAGCCTCAGCAGTTGATATCCGAGAGGCTATTGATTTCAACTACAAGGCTTTTGGAGAGATTGCTAAACAATTTGGCTCGGCGGTGACAGCCCCAGAGGCAATATCTCTGGAAAGAGCCGCTGCTGAGGTAGCTGACGATTCGCCAGTAGCTAAGGCATTGAATCTCCTTGCCGAAGAAGCTGTGAAATCACGAGCCTCTGATATCCACATCGAGCCTGAGATGGATAGGCTTCGCGTCCGCTACCGTATCGATGGTATTCTACACGAGGTGACTTCTTTGCCCATCGGCGCCCATCTCCCACTCATTTCCCGAATTAAAATCCTCGGCGGTATGAATATCGCTGACCCCCGTCGCCCCCAGGATGGTCAATTCTCACTTAATGCCAAGGGCAGAGAAGTTGATGTACGGGTAGCCACCATCAGCACTGTCCACGGCGAGATGGCGGTGCTTCGCCTTCTGGATAAATCGATGGCCGCCTTGTCTCTGGCTCAGCTCGGCTTCCTGCCTGAAAGCCAGGAAAAGTTCGAGCGCCTGCTTATGGCACCTTACGGCATGGCCTTGCTCAGCGGCCCTACTGGCGCCGGTAAGACTACCACCCTCTATGCCGCAGTCAACTCGCTGGATAGAGTAGGGCGGAACATCATCACCATTGAAGACCCGGTGGAGTACCGTTTTGCAGGTATAAACCAAATACAAACAAATCCCAAGGCCGGCATAACCTTTGCCAGTGGACTGCGGTCTATTGTCCGCCTTGACCCTGATGTTATCCTGGTGGGCGAAATCAGGGATACCGAGACAGCCGGCATAGCTATTCAGTCGGCTCTCACCGGGCATCTGGTGTTATCTTCAGTTCATGCCAACGACACTACAGGTGTCTTGTTTCGACTCATGGACCTTGGTGTTGAGCCTTTTCTGATATGTTCCGCAGTTATCGGCATCGTGGCCCAACGAATGGTTCGACGTGTTTGCCCTAATTGCGCTCAGAAGGTCACCGCACCTCTGGTTGAGCAAATTGCCTATCGCCGGGAGACAGGTGAGGAACGCAGCGAGTTCGATTATGGCGCTGGCTGCAAAGCCTGTACCTACACCGGCTATCTGGGCAGAATAGGCATTTTCGAGATACTGTCGTTCAGCGATGAAATAAAACGATTGCTGGTTGCCGGAGCTCCAGCTTCCGAAATTCGAGATAAAGCCATCGAAGAGGGTACGATAACAATAGCCAAAGACGGCATGCTTAAAGCCGGCGCCGGTAGCACCACGCCTTACGAAGTCCTGCGCAACGCTTATTCGGTGGGTTAAAGTTAGGGGTGTTTAAGAGGGGGCTTGCCCCCTCTTGAGAAATCATATTCCCCCTCTCCTTAGTAAAGGGAGGCAGGGTGGGCAGGCATCCAGCAGAAGATTTACTCTTCGCTGGGATATGGGGAGAGAGAGGGATAAAAGGGATGAGGTTAAGGAGTTTTGAAAGACAAAAGCCCTTAGGGTGTTTAAGAGGGGGCTTGCCCCCTCTTGAGAAATCATATTCCCCCTCTCCTTAGTAAGGAGAGGGGGATAAAGGGGGTGAGGTTAACATGAACTATAACTATCTCGGCTACACCGAAGACAGGCAAATAGTCAAGGGGAGGATTTCGGCCTCAAATGAGCAGGCAGCCGTGGGTATGCTGACCAACATCGGCTATCGCCTGGTCAGTCTCAAGCCGATTACTGCCTTCATCCCTAAGGTAGGGGGGTTCCTCCAGGCAAAGGTCAAACCGGCCGAGATGGTTACCTTCTCCCGACAGCTAGCGCTCCTCCTGGGGTCAGGTGTCGGCATTATCCAGGCCCTGGAGCTGCTCAGCTCCCAGACAACAGACAAAACCCTGAAGAGGGTGCTTATCGAAGTACTTAACGACCTTCGCGGTGGGAAGGGTTTATCAACAGCCCTGGCCCAACACCCCCACGCCTTCTCGACACTTTACTGTAAGCTGATGAGTGTCGGCGAGCAAACCGGTTCGCTTGAAGCCGTGCTCAAAAGCTTAGCCGATTACACTGAGCGTCAGACCGCAACCATGGCTAAAATTAAGCAGGCAATGATGTATCCTGCCGTTGTCTTCTGCTTAGCTATCGCTGTCGGCGCCATCATGCTCACCGTCCTCCTGCCACCGTTGATTGACATGTTTAGCAAACTAGGCGGCACGTTGCCGTTACCCACAAGGATACTTCTCGCTTCGATGGGTTTCCTGGAGAGCTATGGCGTGTATTTGCTGGTGGTTATCATAGCTTTAATCATCGTCGGCTTCTTATATGCCCGAACGCCAAATGGGCGTTATTACCGGGACAGGCTGATTTTGAGACTGCCACTTATCGGGCGTCTCACTCAGGTGAGTGAGCTGGCGCGTGCCTGTCGCAGCCTATCACTCCTATTTCGGGCTGGCTTGCCACTGCCTGAAGTCATGACCTTAACCACTCAAGCCACTGGCAATCGAGTGGTGGCCAGAGCCTTGGGCGAAGTGGAACACGACATGCTCAGAGGCCAGGGTCTGGCTAAACCTATGAGCAAAAGAAAGGTTTTCCTGCCCTTGATGGTGGAAATGACCAAGGTCGGCGAGGAAACCGGCAATCTGGACGACTCACTGATTATAGTGGCTGAAAACTACGAAATCGAAGCCGACAGACGGACACAGACCCTGCTTGGCATGATAGAGCCGGCAATGACCATAGCCATGGGGCTGGGCGTCGGCTTTCTCGCCCTGTCTGTATTCATGCCCATCTATGGCGCCCTCAGCCTGGTAGGAGGCTAAATGAAACCACTTGGGTTGGCGAGATTTCACCCTAATATATGTCCTCCCTCCCCTGGAGGGAGGGAGTTAGAGGGAGGGGGATATCTATAAAGAAATGAAGAAAAGACAGGAAGAAAGAGCAGTGCGAAGCTCTGACTCACTAACTGGTAGCCAGCTTGGCATGACTCTAATTGAGGTGCTGGTTGCTCTGGGCATTCTGGCTGCAGTTGCCGTCATCTTCCTCATCGGTATGTCAACTTCATCCAAGGCAATAATGGTCAGCCAGAAGAGCGTAGCCGTCGAAAGCTTGGCTAAGAGTGAGCTAGAGTACGTGAAGAGCGTTACCTATGTGAATCCCCTCTGGTCTTATGAACTCCCGTCTAGCCCTCCATATTGGGCTCCAACACACTCTCTCCCCGATGGTTATGGCGGGTATACTGTCCAGGTCGATGCTGCACTTGTGCCTGGGCCTGGCCACACCACTGACGACGGCATCCAGAGGATAACGGTCACCGTCACCTATAATGGAGAACCAGCATTCACCCTGACCGGCTATAAGGTGAAACCATCAAATTGAAAGCAGATGAAAAAGGCTTTACCCTGCTCGAGCTGTTGGTGGCTCTATCCATAGCCGCTTTCGTCGTGGCCGCTGCATCAATGACCATTATCACCATGATGAGGCTTAGCCCGCAGAGCAACAATTGGGCTATCGCCTTGCGACAGGTGCAGAACACCGGCTACTGGATTTCCCGCGATGTCCAGATGGCACAAGGAGAGATTACCGTCGGCACAGGAACCCCCACGTTCCTGACACTGACGGTGCCTGAATGGGAAACCGATGAAGTGGTCCCTAAAACGGTTGTCTATGAGTTTGAGGACATGTCTGGCGAGCAATGGCTCGTTCGTACCGAGAGTATCGGGGGAAGCATCGTAGGACAAACCGCGATAGCCCAATATATTTCTATGCCTGACACAACCGCCACTTATGACGACGTGACTCGCACACTGACGCTCAAAGTCACCGCCATTTCTGGCAACGTGCCGGTAACCAAACGATATGAAACGACACAAAGGGTTCCGGCTCCGGCTCCACCACCGTAGCCGGACCAAAGGAGGTAAGCCATGAAAATGTTCAATAACCAACGGTCATTGCGAGGTCTCACTCGTGTCATTACGATTGAGCCCTCCCTTTCGTGTCATTCTGAGGGAGCCCAGCGAGTCCTGAACGAAGTGAAGGAAGAATCTCAATGTAGCTCAAGGCAAACTTCCCGAGGAGGAAAGCCTGGAGATTCTTCGCTCCGCTCAGAATGACATTTCGGTGCTGTTAGACACTCTCGGTGAAGAAGGGACAAAATGAAATTACTGAAGCGAATACTGAAAAATGAAGCCGGGCAGGCGCTGGCAATGTCGCTGATTATGCTGGTGCTGGGAGGCTTGCTGGTCGTGCCTACCCTCAGCTTTATGACCACCAACCTCACTGCCAACCGCCAGATTGATAGGAAGAATCTGGAGCTTTACGCCGCCGATGCCGGCGTTGAGGAAGTCCTGTGGAACGTGCAATACAACCAAGACGGGTTTCCACTGCCCGAGGATGGCAAGTCACTACCCGACCCACCAATGGAATTTACCCTAAATGAAAGGACGGTGGTTGCCGAGATAAGCAAGGAGGCTGACCAGCCATACAAGATAACTTCTACTGCCACCGGCGCCGATGGGCACAGCACCATGGTCAAATGTTATATCGATACCGAGGCTGACCTTTCCTGGCTGTTTGAACACGCCATTACCAGCGGGGGAAGCGTAACCACTACAAGTAGCGATATAATCTATGGCGGCATTCTCTACAAGGACACATTTGACGGCAACGCCGATGTAAGAAGCGGTGAGGTTAGGCAGGGAACAGTGAACTTGCCTACAGAGGCGATGCTTTCAGCCTTCTACTGGGCCGATGTTGATGGCCATCTGTATTCCGGCAGTAGTATCACAGTCTCAGGTAGCCAGGCCATTCCTACTCTGATCGGCCCATTGTATACAAATGGTGACCTGAGCATTACCGGCAGTGGCTACGGCAAGCTGAGCGGGACAGTATATGTCAAAGGCAAGTTCTCAGTCGACGATAAGTGCACTATAGACCTCAATGGGCATACCATCTACGCCACATACTACACAGCCCCGTGCCCGGACAACCACAATAAAGAGAATTGTGCGGTCTATTTCAAGCCTGGATGTACCGTCTACGGGCCGGGCTGCATTATTGGAGTGGGGAATGTCAACTTCCAACCTAACCTGGGCATGGGTGCTATGCTGCTCGGCGCTGATGATGTGGATGGATGTAATCCAGATTCGCCGAATAGATTTCTTCTCTCTCGATTCAAAGCGATTGCTACCGGTAAGCTAACCAGCTTCCAGGTGAAATGTTCTGGTGAAGGCAATATCAAGGTGGCACTCTATGCTGATAGCGGTGGACAGACGCCAACGCCCACAACCCTACTCGGCGCAGTCGATACTGCTGATAATCTAGCTGTCATGGCCGGCTGGAATCCTATCACCTTCCCGGAGACACAAATTAATAGTGGTACCTACTACTGGCTGGCAGCGATATCCGATTCTGCCGTTATCTGCAAGAAGCCTCTGTCATCGACCAATAAATATAAGACCGACCTTTTTACCGGTTTTACCTTTCCCAAGCCAACTGCTCCTCCAGCAGACCAGTTTACAAGCCAGACTACAGAGCAGTATATGCTTCAGGGCTATACAGGCAGTCAGGAGTTCATCTTTCTCATGTCTGTGAATTGTAAGACAAATTTACAGCCCGGCAGCTCATTCTATGGCTCTATAGCCGGCGATGCCAATGTCGAGCTGAAAAATCACTGTACCCTCAACCTGGTAGGCTTACCTGAGGATGGGCTTGACTTCCCGGGTATGGATACCGGCGAGGGTGAGACTACCGGCACTCCGGCAACCATACGCACCTATACCATCAAGTAGATGCTTCGCTGATCTCAGAGATGACAAGGAAACACGTAGCTGCGGGGCTTTAGCCTCGTCCGTCCCCAGAAGCCCCGGGCGACCTTAAAAGGTCGTGGCTACATTTGTCACCTTGAACGACCTGCTTATGTCACCCTGAACATCCACTTTTGTCACCCTGAACGAAGTGAAGGGTCCAGGCCCTTCATTACGTAATTCCTTCGTGAAGCCTGTCCTGAGCAGATTCTTCGGTCGCGGGTTTTATTCTAAGCCAGATCCTTCGGTCGCGCAGCTTGTCCTGAGCTAGATCCTTCGTCACTTCGTTCCTCAGGATGACAGGGGCGAAGGGCTCCCTCAGGATGACAGGAGAAATGCTCAGGATGACAGCTCTTCGTAGGTTTTGGTCATTGGTATTTGGGAATTAGAATTTGTTTAGAGTTTAGAAATTAGGATTTAGAGTTTCGGCGAATATGGGTGCGGGGGTTAACCCCGCCCGAACCGAGCTTGAAGAACCACACCTCTACCTTTTTTAAACCAAACGTGCTACACTAGATTTGTTATGAATGAAGAGGCAATGAAAAGAGTTGGTTAAGATTGTCTAGTGGGCTGAAAGAGTGAAAAAATGAAGACTTACGTTTTTAGAGTAGTGGTTGAACCCGACGAAGAGCGCTGGATTGCCTACTGTCCAATCCTTGAGGACAAAGGCGGTGCTACCTGGGGATATACCAGAGAAGAAGCTTTAAAGAATATAAAGGAGGTCATTGACCTGACCATTCAAGGCATCATTGAGCGTGGAGAAGTTATCCCGGAACAACCAGAAACAGAGGTAAGGACCTCGCCTGAACCGCTGGTAGCCATCACTGTATGAATGGAATAGATTACTCAAAGCTCCGCTCTTTGACTGCTAGAGAAATAATCTCATCGCTAATTAGAGATGGTTTCTATCTTGACCGGCATTCGGGCAGTCACCATCAATTTCATCACCTTGATGGCAGGAATATAACGGTTTCTTTCCATCGCTCAAGCGACACCTTTTCCACGAAGATATTGAAGAGTATGATTGAGAAGCAGGTCAGGTGGACAAACAAAGACCTTAAGAGATTAAAACTGCTATGAACTTGGGCACCTAGAAGTAGATGGAGAACTACAAATACAGTACAGGTATACTATATAGCGTAGAAGATAGAGGCTATATTGCACTAGCTCCAGAGCTTCCAGGGTGTTCAGCTTTTGGAGAAACTGAAGAGGAGGCTTTGAAAGAAATAAAAATAGCTATTGAATTATGGCTGGAAATTGCCAAAAAAGAGAGCAGAGAGATTCCTCAACCTATTGAAAAAGAACTTTTGAAAGCTTTCATGGACAGAGTCAGATAGGGATACCTTGAAGGTATTTTAAAGATGCTTCGACCTGAGACGCCGGAAAAGAAAAAAAGCTTCCTCGACAGGCTGCCCAAGCTGGGACGGGTAAGCCAGCTTGTGCTGCTTATCGGAGGTTTCCTGATTATATTCATCCCCCTATGGGTAATCAACCAGCAACAACCAGAACAGCAAACTGAGCTAAAGGCCACTCTTGCCAACCTGGAGAAGATACTGGCAGTAGAGGAAACACCAAAAGCTAAACTGGAGGCTGAGCTAGCACAAATTAAGGCTGAGACAGAGGCAACAAAGGCCATTTTCCCCAATACCAGCCAATCGCCCGAAATCCTTGATAGCCTCCTCGAGCTGGCTGAGCTAAATGACATATATGTAACCAAGACACAAGTATCAACCTCCCAACCAAAAGAAGCAATAGGTCCGATATTGACTATTCAGCTTGGGCTTAAAGGGCAGGTGCCCAAGTTCCAGAACTTCCTCCTGGCACTGGATGACAAGCTCCCCACATCCCAGATTAAGCAGCTGACCTTCACTATAGCCGGAGAGGAGGGGGAGGAAGATACCGCCAGCATCACGATAGACATATCCTGTTATGAAGGCAGTAAGTAGCAGCTATGGTCACTTTAGACATTGAAGATACCTCTATAAAAATGCTGGTGGTTAAAGGGAAGCAGGTAGAAGCGGTCGCCAGCTTGCCGCTGGAGCCAGGTTTGGTTCGTGACGGTGTCGTCATTGATACGGCTACGGTTAGCCAGCGCCTTACCGAGCTTCTGTCGGCCCATGGTATCAACGAAAAAAAGGTTGTGGTCAGCATCAGCGGCATACATTCCATATACCGTGTGGTTAACATGCCTCGGTTGCCCAAGGGATTGCTGGACGAAGCCGCCAGGCGGGAAATGGAGAGGGTGATGCCAGTGCCACTGAACGAGCTTTATACATCATGGCAGGCAATATCTATGTCAGATATAGAGACCGCCATGTGTATCGTCGGCTTGCCCCGCAATACGGTTGATGCCATGTTGGACACATTGAACCAGGCAGGGCTCAAGCCTGAAGCCATGGACGTTAGACCTCTAGCCCTCGCCAGAGTGACTGATGAGAGAGATGCCATAATAATAAATGTCCAGTCGGTTGGCTTTGATATCGTAGTTATGATTAATGGTGTACCCGAATTGCTCCGCAGCCTGTCCTTCCCAGCCAGTGCTGCGTCCGTCCCTGATAAAATATCCGAGGTAAAAGAGGAGCTGGAAAGGACCATTGCCTTCTATAATTCAAGCCACAAGGAAAATCCCATCACCCACTACACAGCGGCTTTTGTTAGCGGTGAGTGGGGGGACACGTTGGCAGGGACACTGGAATATCAGGTCAAGCCATTGCCTCAATTGCTGTCTTACACTGACAATCTGAACACCAGTGAATATGCAACGAACATCGGCCTGGCTCTTAAGCTTATGCGTGCTGATATCAGTCAGACGCGGGTCAACATAAATGTCACGCCAGAAGCCTATCTGCCCAAACCCCGTCCCATCATCCAAATCGTTTCCTGGGCGTTCATCCCGGTAGCCATCGCCGTGATTTTCCTGCTAGCTACATTAACCCTGCAAACGTTCAGAGAGACCCAGCTCTTGCAGGCTAAGGTCAACAGCGCCCAGACCCAGGTTCAGATTCGACAGGGAACCGAGGCAGCACTTAAGCAGCTGCAGACGAAAGTTGATGAAGCCAAGAAGGCGCGCGATGCCTTTAAGCCGCCGCTGGATAGCGCCAAGGCACAGCGGACAAAGGTAAATGGTGATTTAAGCAAGACAACCAGCCTGCTGCCGGGCATCATCGACCTAACGTCAATCAGCTATAGCAAGAGCCTGACCATAAGTGGCACCGCTCCTGATGAGACAATAATCGTGAACTATGTCCGCAACTTGAGGAACTCCGGCCAGTTCTCCGAAGTATTAATATCAGATATGCATGAAATAGAATACAACGAGTGGCAGTTTAGCCTGACACTGAAATAGCAATGTTCAACGCCGCAAACCTCCTGCCTTCTGTCATTCTGAGGAACCGCTCCTCTGTCATCCTGAGGGAACGCCTTCTTTTTGTCATCCTGAACCCTTCGCTTGTCATTCTGAGAGAGCACTCTTTTCTGTCATCCTGAGGGAACCCTTCGCCTCTGTCATCCTGAGAGAGCCCTTCGCCTCTGTCATCCTGAGGGAGCGCCCTTTTTTTGTCATCCTGAGCCCTTCGCCTGTCATCCTGAGAGAGCACTCTTTTCTGTCATCCTGAGCCCTTCGCCTGTCATTCTGAGAGAGCCCTTCGCCTCTGTCATCCTGAGGGAGCGAAGCGACCGAAGGATCTGGCTTAGAATAAAACCCGCGACCGAAGAATCTGCTCAGGACAGGCTTCGCGAAGGAACTACGTAATGAAGGGCCTAGGCCCTTCACTTCGTTCAGGGTGACAAAAGATCGCCAGGGGGCCGAAAACCCCGAAGCCATCCCCCAAAACAATAGGGCAGAACCTATAGGTTCTGCCCTATTACTCCCTCTTAGGAGGTGCTCAAGTTAATCTCATGCCTCATGCCGTGTGTAGACAAATCTTGCCGCAGATTTTACTCCCACCCCCTACCAGGCACAATCCGTAATCTGAGTCTCGCAGTCGTCGGTAACCTTCCCATTAGCATCAACGGCCCAAGCACCACCGTACTTCATCGGAGTTAACAAGGTACTACCGACATAATCGTCACATGTCGCAAGGGTTCCGCCGGGGTCCACCATATACGCCGTGACGGCGGTCTGACAATTATGGAGCTCGGTCTTGCAACCTTCACATTCGCCACGGCCCATGAACTGGGTAACAGACAGGGTGACCACGCCAGCCAGGGCTGCCAGGATGCCGATGACCACCAGCAGTTCGATGAGGGTGAAGCCCGCCTCACCATACCTAAACGCATTGCGCACTGTTCTCATTAGCTTTCGCATTATGTTTTACCTCCTTTTATTGCTATTTACTAGCTTCGACAGCTTCATCTTATATCACTCGTGTCAAGGCGTCAATATAAAAAGGTAGCTATTTGGTATGCCCTATAGATAGGAAATTAGTACTGGTCATAGGACTTAAGTGCTAGTTTGGATTGGAAACTCTTCTCTTAATGCGAACCAACCAATGTAGTTGCGACCCTTCAGGGTCGCCCCGGTGGGGCGGTCTGGGCGGGGCTAAAGCCCCGCCGCGGCTACATTTGCGGAAATCCTAAATCCTAATTTCTAAACCCTAAACAAATTCAAATCCCCAAATACAAATGACCAAAACATCAAGAATGTCATTGCGACCCCTTCGTTTTTGTCATTCTGAGGGAGCGAAGCGACCGAAGAATCTCACCAGGAGTCAACCACATCAGGAGGCTAGATTCTTCGCTTCCCTCAGAATGACAAGCGGAGAATTTGAATTAATATGTCTTTTGTCTAGCCCCGACCTTAGGGTCGGGGTCACGGGGTTAAAACCCCGTGGCTACATGTAGAGACAGACCTAATGCTCCTCGCAATGACAGAAAAGGCAGGGTGTCACTAATGTGCTGGACGAGTACCCTTTAATGCTAAATTCGTCCCATTTTGCTATCATATTGCCATACCGTACTTAAAGACCTTCGGCTGAACAGAACAAACTAGCTTGAGCAATAGAGACACCTTCGGAAAAAGCGGCATGGGCGGCAAGGATATTATCCAGTATATCGCCGAATCTGCAGAGATATATGTTGCCCCGGATGGCAAGAAATATCCTGTTATCAGCCTGAAAGCAGTGACTTCAATCACTCAGGCGAAGGGGGGTTTGGCTAGAGAGGTAGAAATAACAGCATTAAAGCAGGGCATCACCCCCTGGCGTTATCTCCGTAATACGGGCACAATTGGCTTGGACGGACAGATAAAGTTATTGCAGTCAGCCGTGGCTGTTGTAGGGGCAGGCGGATTAGGCGGCACTATAATAGAACTCTTGGCCAGGCAAGGGATAGGACACCTGATTATTATTGATAACGACCGTTTTGCCGAACAGAATTTGAACCGGCAACTGATGTCTACAGAAAAGAACCTGGGCGACTATAAAGCCACCGTGGCCGCAAAAAGAGTTAAGGATATAAACTCAGCAGTCACGGCTACAACATTTTTGGAGAAACTAACCAGGGAGAATGCTCATAGACTACTCAAGGATGCCAAGGTAGTGGCCGATGGGCTGGATAATTTGCCATCACGTTTTGCAGTTGAGGAAGCTTGCCGGGACTTAAGAATCCCTTTCGTACATGGAACAATTGCTGGGTTCAGCGGGCAGCTAACGACCATCTTCCCAGAAGATGCAGGGCTGTCTTGCATTTATGGTTCGTCCGACAGTCTTCCTGAGCAGGGCATAGAAGTGAAAATCGGTAATCCGTCAGCTACACCGGCAATGATTGCCGCATGGCAGGTTCAGGAAATAGTCAAGATTATTACGGGAATCGGGAAACCACTTCGTAACCATCTTCTTATGCTAGATGCGATGGAAGGTATTGCTGACAACATCGAATTGAGCCGGTATTAAAAATGGCATCAATCACTGTAAAATTTTATAGCCTCTGGCGTCAATATTTAGGCGTAGACAGCGTTACTCTACAAGCTGACAACTTAGACGAGGCTCTAGCCGAAGTTGAAGAGAGGTTTGGCCCCCGCCTCCGGGAACAGCTCCGAGCCGACGGAGTTCAAGTGGATGGGAAGATTCAAGATTATTCGCTTATTTTGCTTAACGGCACCAGTCTACGCAATCTCAAGCAGACCAGCTTGAAGGAGGGGGATACTTTGCAAATCTTCCCTCCTGCCACGGGTGGATAAAGGTCTCCCATATTTACCACCCATGTAGCCCCGACCTTTTAAGGTCGGGTGCACGAGGCTAAAGCCTCGTGGCTACATTTGTTTAATTTAACTGGGTGTGACTAAAGCCCCGCAGCTACATTTAACAATTATCAGGGTGATGTATAATATTGGTAATGACTGGTTTGTGGTCGGCTCTGTTCTTCTTGCTCGGCGCTGCCGTGGGCAGCTTTATCAATGTGGTTGCCGACCGTCTGCCAGAAGGTAAATCAATCATCTCGCCACCATCCTATTGCCCCGGATGCCAGCAAGGACTTTCAGCCAAAGACGTGATTCCTATCTTCAGCTATCTGTGGCTCAAAGGGCGCTGCCGTTATTGTGGTATAACCATCCCCAGGCGTTTATTCTGGGTGGAATTAGGCACAGCGATTTTGTTTGCCTTCCTATACTGGCATTATGGCCTTAACTGGGAACTGGCGATAGTTGCCTTCTACTGCTGCTTGTTCATCGTCCTTTTGCTCATTGACCTGGCTCGCAACATACTGCCGAATAAGATAGTTTACCCAGCAATGATTTTTGCCATAGTTATAGCTGCTCTGGGCTCTATATTCGGCTTTGAACCAAGCGACATCGCCGACACGGGCTTTCGGCTTTGGATTGTTGATGCAGCTATCGGCGGTGGCATCGGCTTTGTGCTGCTACTTATTCCAGCCCTCTTTTATCGCGGGGGCATGGGCTGGGGAGATGTTAAGCTTGCGGCATTAATAGGCCTGGTCACCGGCTTCCCGTTGGTTCTTCCAGCCATGTTTTTAGCCATAGTCAGCGGTGGCTTAACAGCTGCAATTTTGCTATTGCTCAAATTGAAAAATCGAAAAGATGCCATACCTTTCGGCCCTTTCCTATCCCTAGCCGCCATGGCAACGCTATTCTGGGGGAGCAACCTGCTTAACTGGCTAGCTCCGTCTTAAGCTGCTCTGCCCTCGCAGAGACAACACCTTTTCCCTCTTGAAAAATACGAAACCATAAGCACAAAATACTAAACAAACCCAAAGCCCTAAATTCAAAACCATTTGGGAATTTGAGATTGGAATTTGTTTAGGGTTTAGAAATTAGGATTTAGGATTTGCCTGGGGAAGGACAGATTGGAGTGTGGATAAGCCTCGCCAGTCATACTAAAGTATGACCTTGCATCACCAAAAGGCCTGACACTGACATCGACCCCTTTTTCTACACAAAACCAGCCACCCTCTCGATTACGAAATGAAGTCAGTAGTATAAACTTAACTGAATCATTCAACGGCAAGGTTTCAACATGTTCAACAGAAACGATAAAGAGAAAGAAACTGAAATCAAAGAGTTCCCGATTGTCTTTGGTAGTCATGGTCTGAAACTCAAGGGCAAAATTCTTCTCCCCAAAGACTCGAAAGCAGATGAACCAGTGCCTGGTGCTGTCTTATGTCATGGCTTTGGAGCTGCTTATCGGGTTATGGAGCCCGGTGCTCGAATCATGGCAGTCCAGGGAATAGCTACTCTTATCTTCGATTTCCGCGGTCATGGCTCCAGCGAAGGTGCTGCCGACGGGAAAATGGTCGAAGACGTTGTTGATGCTTGGAATTTTTTGTCTCAACTTCGCGAAGTGGACAGCAAACGAATGGGCCTCATCGGACATAGCCTGGGTGCTATGTCAGTAATTATGGCTGCAGAAAGAGTGAGCAATCCCCGAGCCCTGGTTGCTTTAGCTTGTCCACCGGAGGTAGATAGCCAACTCTTAGCTGATGAGTCAAACAACGTCGGACGATGGGGACAGGATGCTAATGCTGTTGCCGAATACCCCAAACATGGAGCTTTTCCGTGGTTAAAAGGCATGGCTGCCTTGATCTGCAGAGCCTGGATGTACGTAGGTCGCTTCAAGGTTCGGATTGACTTACAGAAATTCCTCGAAGCCTTCCCACAAATGAAGATGTCTGAGGTGCTCCAAAAGCTGGGAGACTGTTCTAAACTCTTCGTCTTTTGTGAAGGCGACAAGGTGACCCCCTATCAAAAATCTGCGTTTGTTTATGAAGCAGCTTGTCAGCCTAAGGAACTGCTTCTGGCTAAGGGCGGTTTTCACACCACCCCACTTCTGCGTGGGAACCTGCGCTCCCAATGGACAAGCTGGACAGTAAAAACTCTGACAGACATCGAATAGAACCTAAAGGAGAATAAAATGCGTGTATTGATTACAGGTGGAGCCGGCCGGTTGGGCATAAACGTCGGCAAAGCTTTTTTGAAGGACGGTTTTCAAGTGCGTGTGTTCGATTTGGACACCCCCGGGAACAGAAAGAGTGTCAATAGACTTAACGGGAAAGCGGAAGCCCTGTGGGGTGACATCATGCAACCCGATTCAGTTCGGAAAGCACTGGAAGGAGTAGATGCGATAATCCATATGGCTGGCATCTTGCCGCCGGTGGCATACGAAAAACCCGAACTAGCTACTAAGGTCAACGTAGGCGGCACCAGAATAATCGTTGACCTAATAAAAGAAAGAGGTGACAATATTCCTTTCCTGTTTACTTCGTCAGTGGCTGCGTTTGGCCCTACTCCCCACGCCACCAAACCTCTTTGCCCAGAAGAACATCACCCTAATCCCAAAGGAGCCTATGGCGAGACCAAGCTACAAGCTGAAAATGTTATCAAAGAATCAGGAATTGATTATGTAATCTTACGTCTTACCGCAACCATGTACCTTAACTTTTCAATAAATGACATTAAGCGGATGTTTACTATTCCGCTGAATAACAGGGTTGAGTATTGCCATCCAGACGATACAGCATCAGCGATACTTAATGCAGTCAAGAATTTTGACACCATAAAGGGGAATACGCTCGTTGTCAGCGGCGGGCCTGAACAAAGAATGCTATACAAGGACATGATAAAAAGCATACTCGGTGTTATGGGGTTGCCTCTGCCACCGGCAAACAAGTTCACCAAGGAGCCATATTACCTAGACTGGTATGATACAACCAAGTCGCAGAAACTCCTTAGCTTCCAGCGAAGAAGTTTTGCCGACTATATCAAAGACTATTCTAAGGAACTGGCGAGGCAATACGGTGCGGGGTTCATACCATTCATGCGCCAATTCGTCGGGCCTGTCTTTGGAAAAGTCATCGTTCAGTTTTTTTAGCAATTTTTGTTGCCGGAGATATTGCATTCTCAGGCAACTATATGGTATACTAGTCTACAAGTGAGGCCTTTAAGTCAGTCCAGAGAGGCTGGCAAGGGAAATATGACAAAAGATTGTAGCTCCACAAAGCTTCCGTTTAAGGTTGCTTTTTTGAAGACCTCTTGCCAGTTCTCGGCAGGAGGTTTTTCTTATGCCTGAGAGAACCCTCATGTCCCCCGAGGACATACAGAGAGCCTTGGTCCGCATTGCTCACGAAATTGTGGAAAGAAATAAAGGCGCCAAGGATATCGTCCTCGTAGGCATGCAAACCCGGGGAGTCCCGTTAGCCAAGCGGCTAGCCACTACTATCCAAAGTCTTGAGGAAATTACCATCCCGGTTGGCTCGCTGGACATCAGCCTCTATCGCGACGACCTTTCATCGTTACATCTAAAGCCTGTAATTCACCGCACTGATATCCCAACTGATGTTACCAACAAACAAGTAGTTTTGGTTGATGACGTCTTCTATACCGGACGCAGCATCCGTGCAGCGATGGATGCCCTTATGGATTTGGGACGGCCTCAATCCATCCAGCTAGCAGTTCTTGTCGACCGAGGCCATCGAGAACTACCCATCCGTGCCGACTATGCAGGTAAAAATATACCCACATCAAGCAATGAGGAAATAAAGGTATATGTTAAAGAGGTAGACGGTGAAGACAAGGTGACCATACTTTCACCTAACAAGGGGGCGACCGATGAAAACGATTGAACCGAGTTCGAGTATCACGACTCCAGAGACTTTCCCGCCACCATCCATAGCTGTGTGGCAACATAGTCATGTACTCGATTTAGATGACTTTACCCGGGAAGAAATCGAGCTTGTCTTCGAAATAGCTGACGCTATGGCAGAGGTACTTACGAGGGAAGTAAAA